>JMBX01000305.1_pt1 | contig 12922 bp, 22 predicted proteins | sample 616521 | NCBI WGS metagenome assembly JMBX01 (sample SAMN02727906, study PRJNA239997) | anaerobic digester metagenome | biome: anaerobic digester; isolation source: mesophilic anaerobic digester inoculated with municipal waste water sludge... | place: Germany: Bielefeld University, CeBiTec ...
AAAACTAGTGGAAATAGATGCTGTAAAAGGCCGTATATTAGGGAGCATTTTAGGTGGGGTTCCATTTCCAATCCAGAAAAGCCTATCATCTAGAATTTGTTACTAATAATCAGGAGTATAGCACGGAATTATCTAATATAATAAATTCCTTTGATTTAAATTCGAAAATAGTTATTCGAAAAGAAAATTATATTGTGTATTTAAAAGAAGGGGGGAACAAATAGTAGATATACTAAATATAATAGGCGCCCATCAAGCCCTGCTTAAATTCGAAGACATTAGAGTATTAAAGGATGTTAGAAATAATATAAATCGATTAGTCAATTGTGAGACGGCTAATTTAAGTAAAACTATAAATGCATCCTTAAAGCAAGTAAATAATATAGAATTAATAGAAAAAAAAGTGGGAATAGAAAATTTACCTGAGAATTTACAGGAAATTGCATATTTAAGGCTGGAAAATCGGGATGCCAGTTTAAAGGAATTAGGGAAAATGCTAGACCCACCACTGGGGGGAAGTCGGGGGGGATAAATCATAGATTTAGAAAAATAGAGGAAATTGCAGATAAATTAAGAGAAGGAGAAGATTAAATGAGAGAGGAGAAAGTAAAATCAATTTAGAAGTGGGACTACACGCCAGACCTGCAGCAATATTTGTTCAAAAATCTAGTAAATTTTTATCTAATATATATTTAGAAATGAATGGGAGAAAAATTGATGGGAAAAGCATAATAGGAGTAATGAGTCTAGGAGCAGCCCATGGACAAGAAGTAAAACTAATCACCAAGGGCGAAGACGAAGAAGAAGCCATGGCAGAATTAAAGGAGTTTTTGGAATCAGATTTAAAGATAATTAATAGGGCAATGGAAAAATTTAAACAACTGTGTAAGGGAATCTTTCGTAGGGGGGGCGACCTTTGGTCGCCCGAAACACTAATTAAATCATCATCTCAATAGCATTATCCATTAGTGATAAGTCTATTACCATAAAATCATCTAATATACTTTCAGGCCAATCAAAGGTAGGTCTAATGGACTGGAATTTTTATAGGTTGCTATACTATCTTCAATAATTTTAAACTATTGAAATCTAGAACTCCTTTTTTTTCCGAAATTATTATGGATTTAAAAGGAGTTTCATTTGGTTTTACAGAACCAGATAATGGGTGAGTTAAGAGTTCATGACCATCGTGAACTTTGTTTCTTACATATTCTAATACATCTAAATATGTAAAATTCTTATCATATACTGTTTCAAACTTATTATTATATTTATCATATACATATTGATTATTAGTAATTAAAATGCCTTTCATTTTCATTCCTCCAAAATATTGATATATTTATTTTAACATAAAAGTATAAATTAATATACCATAAATTTAGTCAGTATAGATAGACTTTGATTTTAGTAGATTAATTGTTAGTAACTTTTGAAAACGTCAGTAGGTAGTGGATAAACATGGACAAAACCATATAAATAGGCTATCATATAAATATATAATAGAAGTACTTTTTTAAAATCTGTGTTAAGGTGGTGTATTTATGGATGAAAAGGTAAAATCTTTTAGAAGGTGTAAAATATTTAATGAGGATTGTATGAAAATACTTAAGACTATACCAGATAAAACTATCGATTTAATTCTTACTGATCCACCATATAATATAAGTAAATATTCTACTGGAAATATCCCATTACCAAATAGAACACCATTAAACAATGATATAGCAGATTGGGATTTAGTAGAAATCAATCCTTTTGATTTTGTTGAAGATTTTAAACGAATATTAAAACCTACTGGAAATATCTTTATTTTCACTGGTTACAATCAAATTGGAAAGTGGCATGATGCTTTTGATAGTGAATTTGATACATTTCAATATATGGTTTGGCATAAAACTAATCCACCACCTAAAATTTATAAAAATGGATTTTTAAATAGTTGTGAATTAATTGTTTGTATGTGGAATAAGGGACATACCTGGAATTTTACTATTCAAAATCAAATGCATAATTTTATAGAATCTTCTATTTGCATGGGGGCCAGAGAGATTAAAAAAATCCAAAACACCCTACACAAAAACCTTTAAAAATACTAGAACATATAATAAAAATTGCATCAAATGAAAAAGATTTAGTATTTGATCCCTTTATGGGTGTTTGTTCTACAGGAATAGCAGCATTAAAATTAAATAGACTTTTTGCAGGCTGTGAGATTAGTAAAAAAAATATTTTAGTGCATCGATAAAAAGACTTGAAGAATTTTATACTACCAAGGCCGCAAAAAAAATAATTAAGGAAAATGATGAAAAATATAATTATAAATTAAATTGGTAAAGTGTTAGTAAATAAATTGTATTGTTAATTAGAAAGGAAATAGTTTTATGGAAAATAAAGACTTTAAGATAATAAATGGTGATACTATAATAGAATTAAAAAAAATGAAGGATAAATCTATTGATATGATATTTGCAGATCCACCATATAATATGCAAACAGAGGGAGTTTTAAAAAGGTCAGACGGCAGTGATTTCAGAGGTGTTGATGATGATTGGGATAAATTTGATAGTTTAGAGGAGTATAAGGAATTTTCAATTAAATGGTTAAAAGAATGCAAAAGAATATTAAAAGATGATGGAACAATGTGGGTTATTGGATCTTTTCAAAATATATATTTGCTAGGTAATATAATACAAGATTTAGATTTTTGGATACTTAATGATATTATTTGGGAAAAATCTAACCCCGTTCCAAATTTTTCTGGTGCAAGGTTTTGCAATGCACATGAAACATTAATATGGTTTAAGAAAAACAATGGCAATAAGTTTACTTTTAATTACCATACTATGAAAAATTAAATAATGGTAAACAGGATAGAAGTGTCTGGAAAATTCCAATTTGTATAGGAGCTGAAAGGCTAGTAGGGGAAGATGGGAAAAAACTACATAATACCCAGAAGCCTTTGGGATTATTAGAAAAGGTAGTATTAAGTTCAACAAAAAAAAGGGGATGTTATTTTAGATCCTTTTTCTGGAACTGCTACAACTGGTGTTGCTGCATTAAAATATGGAAGAAAGTATATAGGGATAGAAAAAGAAATTTTATATTGCAATGCTTCAATCGATAGATTAAATAATCAAAAGCAATCAGAGGATTTAGTTTTAATTAATAATATATTAGATATAAAACCACCGAGGGTTGCAATTACAGAATTATTAGAAAAAAAATTATATTAGTGTAGGAGATATTTTATGTGATAAAGATGGTGAAAACAAAGTGGTAATCGATAGTGATGGATTATTACAAATAGGCAATGAAAAATTATCTATTCATAAGGCTTCAGCAAAAATTTTAAATAAGCAAAATCACAATGGTTGGGATTTTTGGTATCTAGAAAAAAAACAGAAAAAGTATTGATGATTTGAGAAAAAAAATATAGAGAAAGGAATTAAATTTTAGAGAATACAGTATTTAAAAGGGGTTGTAACATGGAAAAGGTAAAATTAATTATTGATAATTCTATAAATAAGATAATAATGGATACTGCAAATGATGATAAAATTAGAGATTTAGAAAGAAGACACGAAAACAAAACCCACTTTATTCCAAAGAAATATAGGGTTTTTAGTGGGTTGCTACAGTCAATGAATATTAAATTTGGAGATTTTATAGAGTTATTATTTCAGGAGATAGTAAATCATTCAAGTGAATATATTTTGGATGAACTTAGTGGATTATCTTCAGGAAAATTTAAAATCTCTGTAACTAATGATAATTTAATAGATGAGTATATAACAAATAGGCAAACAATATCTAGTACAGATGAAGAATTGGAAAGGGATTTTAATCTACTTTTAAGTGAGATCAACAAAAATTGTATTGAGAATCAGTCTAAATTAGAGAGTGAGTATGAGTTAAACCATGATATAGATTTATTTTTTTAGGGATGGAAATCACCACTATATTTATGCAGAAATAAAATATAACGATGATCACGATTCTGGCAAATTTATAGATATAAATAGAAAATTTATAAAACTTATTCTTATTTATATGAAAAACTATTAATTAGATATGGATATAATGTGGAAAAGTTTACATTGAAACCATGTATATTCTTCTTCAATAACCAAAGAAAAATAGGAAATATTTATGTTCCAGAGAATACTAATATTTATAGAGGTGAAGAAATTTTTAAAAAAGTTTTTTTTAGAGATATTAAATATGAGGATATTGACAATTATTTAATTAATATAAGCGAAAATAAAGAAATTGTTAAAAAGTTTGATGATTTATATGATAAGGTTATGAAAAAAAATAAACTCTCCTCTGGGGGGGAGTTTATTTTTTTTCTAAAATATGATAAAATCAATATATAATTACTATTGGAAAGGGTTTAAAATGAGATATAAGGATAATTTTGTCCATTTGCATGTCCACACAGAATATTCTTTATTAGATGGCTCCTGTAGAATAGGGGGGGAATTATTAGATAGAACTAAGGAGCTAGGTATGGATGCCATAGCTATAACTGATCATGGCTCTATGTTTGGGGGGGTAATTGAATTTTATAAAGAGGCTAAAAAAAAGAGGTATTAATCCAATACTTGGCTCAGAAGTCTATATGGCCATAAATAAATACACTGAAAAAGAGCCTAAGGATAAAAGGCAGTATCATTTAGTTTTATTGGCAGAAAATAATATAGGTTATGAAAATTTAATGAAAATAGTATCAGAAGGCTATACAAACGGTTTTTATTATAAACCTAGGGTAGATTTAGTATATTAGAAAAATATAGTGAAGGTATAATAGCTCTAAGCTCTTGCTTGGCAGGAGAGGTGCAGCAGCATTTATTAGATGGAAACTATAATAGAGCAAAGGAAATTGCCTTAAAATATAATAAGATTTTTGGTCAAGATAATTTTTATTTAGAATTACAAGACCATGGCTTAGAAGAACAAAGAAGGGTAAACTCCCAATTAATTCAATTAAGTAAGGAAACTGGAATTCCATTAGTTGCCACCAATGATGTTCACTATATAAACAAAGAAGACCATATAGTTCACGATGTATTACTTTGCATACAAACGGGAAAGACCATAGATGATACAGATAGAATGAAATTCCCCCCCAATAGTGAGTTCTATTTAAAATCCTATGATGAAATGAAATATTCATTTCATCATGTGGAGGAAGCCTTAGAAAATACAGTGAAAATAGCTGAAAGGTGTAATGTAGAAATAGACTTTAATACATTACATTTGCCATCCTATGAGATTCCAGAAGGCTATACTAAGGAAGAATACCTAAAAGAATTGTGTATGGTAGGACTTAAAAATAGATATAGTACCATAACTCCGGAAATAGAAGAAAGATTTAATTTTGAATTCAACACCATTGTAAATATGGGTTATATAGATTACTTTCTTATAGTATGGGATTTTATAAGATTTGCCAATGAAAGAAATATTATGGTAGGCCCTGGTAGAGGTTCTGCTGCCGGCTCCATAGTATCCTATGCCCTAGGAATAATAGATATAGATCCATTAGAATATGATTTGCTATTTGAAAGATTTTTAAATCCTGAAAGGGTCAGTATGCCAGATATAGATATAGACTTTTGCTATGAAAGAAGAGAAGAAGTTATAGACTATGTAATAGAAAATATGGGGAGGATAAAGTAGCCCAAATTGCCACTTTTGGAACTATGGCAGCTAGAGGCTCCATTAGAGATGTAGGTAGGGCCTTAAATATGCCTTATGGGGAAGTAGATAATATTGCCAAGCAAATTCCTATGGAATTGGGGGGGATTACTATTTCCAAGGCTCTGGAAATAAATAAAAATCTAAGGGAAATGTACAGAAGTAATGAGGAAGTGGAGAATTTAATAGATATAGCCCTAGCTGTGGAAGGAATGCCAAGACATACTTCTACCCATGCAGCAGGGGTGGTAATTTCTAAAGAGTCTATTACCAATTATGTGCCATTACTTCGAAACAACGATGCCATTACTACTCAATTTGATATGTTAGAATTGGAAGAATTGGGCCTTTTAAAGATGGATTTCTTAGGGTTGAGAACTCTTACAGTTATTCGGGATGCCATAGATTTAATAGAAAGAAATTATGGTAAAAAAAATAGATTTCTCTGATTTCACTTATGATGATCCTAAAGTTATAGAAATGTTTACTAAAGGAGAAACTTTAGGCATATTTCAATTTGAATCTGCTGGTATGAGAAGATTTTTAAAGGAGTTAAAGCCTAATGTATTTGAGAATTTAATTGCAGCCAATTCTTTATTTAGACCAGGCCCTATGAATCAAATTCCAGAGTATATACAAAATAAAAACAATCCAGAGGATATACAGTATTTGCATCCTAAATTAATTCCCATATTAGATGTAACCTATGGTTGTATTGTATATCAAGAACAGGTAATGCAAATAGTTAGAGAAATAGGCGGTTTTTCTATGGGCGGGGGGGCAGATTTAGTAAGGCGCGCTATGTCTAAAAAGAAAATGGATATAATGGAAGAAGAGAGAAAAAGATTTATCCATGGAGAATTAGATAAAAATGGAGAAGTAATAATTCTTGGCGCCATTAGAAATGGAGTAGATGAAAAACTGCCAATAAAATTTACGATTTAATGATAGACTTTGCCAATTATGCTTTTAACAAAAGTCATTCAGCCGCCTATGCAGTAGTGGCCTACAGAACTGCATGGTTAAAACACTATTATCCAGTGGAATTTATGGCAGCCTTAATTTCCTCTGTAATGGGAGATACTAATTCTGTATCTATGTATATTCAAGAATGTAAGAGATTAAGTATAGAGGTATTACCTCCAGATATAAATGAATCCTATGAAAAATTTACTGTAATAGATAAGAAAATTAGATTTGGACTATTGGCAGTAAAAAAATGTAGGGGGTGAATTTTGCAGAGGCAGTAGTGGAGGCTAGAAAAGATGGGAGATTTAATAGCTTTACAGACTTTTGTGAAAGAATCGAAAATGTAGACCCTAATGTAATGAATAAAAGGGCTGTAGAAAGCTTGATTAAATCAGGAGCATGGATAGCCTTGGAGGGAATAGAGCTCAGTATTTAGCCATATTTGAAAAGACCATAGATAGTATACATCAGGATAAGAGAAGAAACATAGATGGGCAGTTTTCCATGTTTGAAACCATAGACACTAAAATATCCAAAGATAATTTACCAGATTTAAAGGAATTTAATTCTAGAAATTTATTAGCTATGGAAAAAGAAATGCTGGGGATCTACATTAGTGGTCATCCACTAAAGCCCTATGAAGGAGAATTAAATAGAGTATCTACCATAAGCACTACAGAAATATTCCAGGCTCAAGAGGATTTAAAGGGGGGGAATAGCTGAAAATATAGATGAGAAAAAAAGTTATCCTTGGGGGGTATAGTAATAAAGAAGAAAATATGATTACAAAAAAACAATAATATGATGGCTTTTATTACTTTAGAAGATCTTTATGGAATAGTGGAATGTATTGTATTTCCAACTACCTTTGATAGATATAATAATTTAATTGAAGAAGATAGCCTCATAATAATAGAGGGAAAAATTAGTTTATCAGAGGAAGAAGAACCCAAGATTATTTGCGAAAAGATATTTCCTCTAAATAAATACAAAAAGGGAAAAGTCTATTTAAAAATTTCTAAAGGAAAACCGATGGATACCTTCGACTCTATAAAAGAGATATTAAAGAAGTATAAAGGTGAGACACCAGTGTATGTATATTTAGAAGGAACAGGCAAAACTGTAATAGCCAATAGGGAATTGTGGGTAGATATAGAAGATAAACTATTATTCAGGGAATTAATAGAAACTTTAGGTGAAAATAATGTAAAGGTTTCATAGTATTTATGTTATAATATTTTGTATAATATATATTGAAGCTAAAAGGGGGAGGAAAAACATGAAGACTATAGGTATAATAACTAGTGGAGGAGATGCTCCAGGAATGAATGCAGCCATTAGGTCCATAGTGCGAACGGCAATTTATAACGATTTAAATGTGCTAGGCATTAAACAAGGATATAATGGACTATTAAATGGAGAAATAATGGAAATGAACTTGTCCTCTGTTGCAGATATAATCCATAGGGGGGGAGGCACTATGCTTAGATCTGCCAGATGTGATGAATTTGAAACAGAAGAAGGATTAGAAAAAGCCATAAATGTAATAAGAGTATTTGGCATAGATGGACTTATAGTATTAGGCGGAGATGGAACCTTTAGAGGTGCTAAAACCCTATATGATAGGGGGGGAGTTCCAGTAATTTGTATTCCTTGTACCATTGATAATGATATAGGTTATACAGATTATGCCATTGGTTTATGACAGCAGTAGAAACCGTAGTAGATGCCATAGGAAAATTAGAGATACTTCTACTTCTCATAGTAGGGCAAATATAGTGGAAGTAATGGGAAGAAACTGTGGGGGATATTGCACTTTATGCAGGAGTATCTGGTGGGCTGAAAGTATTATAGTTCCAGAAGTGGAATTTGATATAGATGAAGTTTGTAGAAGGGTAATCCAAGGTAGAAATAGGGGGGGAAAACTTCATCATATAATAGCTCTATCCGAGGGTGTGGGAAATGCTTATGAGGTGGCAGAGGAAATTGAAGCTAAAACTGGTACTGAAACTAGAGTAACCATACTTGGTCATATACAAAGAGGTGGTTCTCCCACGGCTTTTGACAGAATCATAGCTAGTAAAATGGGGGGGTATAAAGCCATAGAACTTCTACTTCAAGAGCAATCGGGAAAAGCTCTAGGAATAAAATGCAATGAAATAATTCATATGGATTTGGAAGAAGCTCTAAAGATAGAAAAGAAATTAGATTTAGATATGTATGAAATGGCAAAGGTACTCTCAATATAGAGAAGGGGGGGTGTAAAGAGTGAAAAAAACTAAAATTGTCAGCACCATAGGGCCAGCAATTAACGAAAATATATTAAGAGAACTATTTAAAGATGGCTTAAATATAGTAAGACTAAATTTTCCCATGGGGGGGATCATGAAGAACACAAAGCTAGAATTGATATGGTGAAAAAAGTAAGGGAGGAAATGGGCCTACCCATAGGAATAATGCTAGACACCAAGGGACCAGAAATTAGATTGGGAAAATTTAAAGAGGATATAGAACTAAAAGATGGAGATATATTTACACTAACTACTAAGGATATTATGGGAGATAAGACTAAAGTATCTGTATCCTATGAAGGATTGCCCCATGATGTAAAAAAAAGGAGATAGAATACTAATAGATGATGGGTTAGTAGAATTATTAGTGGAAGATGTTGTGAAGGAAGAAGATATAATCTGTAAGGTTCTCAATGGTGGGACATTAAAAGACCACAAGGGTGTAAATGTACCCAATGTGGCTATAAATTTACCTGCTATTACAGAAAAAGACATTGGAGATATAAAATTTGGAATAGAAAATGATATAGATTTTATAGCTGCCTCCTTTATTAGAAAGGCGGAAGACGTAATTGAAATAAGAAAGGTTTTAGAAGAAAACAATGGAAATGATATTGATATTATTTCTAAAATTGAAAATCGTGAAGGTGTAGATAATATAGATGAAATAATTGAAGCCTCTGAAGGTATAATGGTAGCTAGGGGGGGAGATTTAGGTGTAGAAATCCTAACAGAGGAAATTCCCTTAATTCAAAAACAAATCATAAAAAAAATGTAATATGGCAGGGAAACCTGTAATTACAGCTACCCAGATGTTAGATTCTATGATGCGAAATCCTAGGCCTACTAGAGCAGAAGTTACAGATGTAGCCAATGCTATATTAGACGGTTCCGATGCTATAATGTTATCAGGAGAAACTGCCATAGGAAAATATCCAGTAGAATCTGTAAAGACCATGTATAAGATAGCTACAAAAACTGAAGAGTCCTTAGACTATGCAGAAGTATTAAAATTAAAAACCAGCGCCAAAGATATATCCACTACAAATGCTATTAGTAAAGCTACATGTACTACAGCAGAAGATTTAGATGCTAATGCTATTGTAACAGCCACTTCCTCTGGCTATACATCTAAGGCCATATCTAAATTTAGACCAAGGGCACCAATAATTGCAGCAACTACATCGGAAAAGGTAATGAGAAAATTATCCTTAGTATGGGGGGGAGTATATCCTGTAATGTCTGTAAGAAGTGAAAACACAGACGAGGTTATAGATATGTCTATTAATTCAGCCATGGAAGAAGGCTATATAAAGAAGGAGATCTAATAGTAATAACAGCAGGAATTCCCGTAGGAGTTAGTGGCACCACAAATTTAATTAAAGTCCATACAGTAGGGAAAGTTCTATTAAAAGGCGTAGGCATAGGAAAGAAATCCATATCTGCTAAAGTATGCATAGGTAGTAATAAAGAAGAATTAGAAAGAAAGTTTAAAGAAGGAGATATTATAGTATCTAAATTCACAGATAGAGATATGGTAAAATACATGGAAAAAGCCTCAGCCATAGTTGTAGAACAAGGTGGACTAACTTCTCATGCAGCCATAGTAGGACTAAATCTAGGGAAACCAACTATAGTAGGAGCAACAAATGCTACTGAAATAATAAAAGATGGAGATACTATAACTGTAGATTCTGTAACAGGCAGAATCTACAACGGAGAAGCCAAAGTATTTTGATGCAACAGTGATGCATACCTATTGAATAGACAGATGAAAGGACAGTTCTCTGTGCACTACTAATTTATTACAATTAAAACTTTTAGGGGGGGTTGATAGAATGGGAAGATTAATATTTTTAATTATATTAATGCCCATATTAGATTTATATATATTGGTAAAAGCCTCACAATCCATGGGCTTTGGTCCTACAATACTCTTAATTATAGCCACAGGAATTGCAGGCTATTATTTAGCCAAATCTGAGGGAAGGCTAATAATTAGAGATATAAACAGAGCCATGGGAGAAGGCAGAATACCAGGTGATGAAATTCTAACGGGGGGGTTCTCTATACTTGTGGGAGGCTTTCTATTACTTCTCCCTGGAATTGTTACAGATATTATAGGAATAACCATGGTACTGCCTGGAACTAGGGAATTTTATAAGGCATATATTAAAAGATGGCTACAGGGATTGATTAATAAGGGATACACTAATATAATTATAAGATGGTAGTATGCTTCGCAAATTTTGAATTGTAAATTTTAAATTATGAATTTAATGCAGAAGGTATAACTTTGGTATTTATTGGCTATAATCCTAAAAAGGAATAAAGGGATACTGATTCTTGGGCACATTTGTGCCCTATTTTTTTTGGAGGGATATATTATGGATTTTAATATTGGTGAAGAATTAATACTAGATATTATAGATATAAATAGTGAAGGAATGGGAGTAGGGAAGTATGAGGGATTTACTTTCTTTATAGATAATTGCACCCTTGGGGGGGATAAAGTTAGTGCTGAAATCTTAGAATTAAAAAAAGAATTTCGGAATAGGAAAAGCCGTAGAAATAATAGAAGAATCCCTTTATAGAGCAAGATCCAAATGCAATTTCTTTCCAGAATGTAATGGATGCCAATTGCATAATTTAGATTATAAAAAAAACAATTAGAATTAAAAAGAGATACAGTAAAAAAACAATCTAGAAAGAATCGGCAAAATAGAAAGTGTAAAGATTAATGAAACCATAGGCATGGATAATCCCTATAGATATAGAAATAAAGCTGATTTTAAAGTTGATAAAAATGGAAATATAGGATATTTTAAAAGGGGGGGAAGCAATGACTTAATTCCCATAGATAGATGTATAATTCAAAGAGAATCAACAGATGAAATAATAAATGATTTAAGAAGTATTTCAAAGAAAATGGAAACGAAGGTATAAAGGATATAATAGTGAGAACTACAAAAGTGGGGAAACTATGGTGATAGTGGTTACCCAAACAGAAGGGACGGGTCTTTTTGTTTGGAATCAAATAAAAGGGACAGGTCTCAATATAGTCTCCGTATATCAAAACATAAACCCTAAAAATAATTCAACAGTCCTAGGCTATAAAATATAAAATTATCTGGAGAAGACAAAATAATAGACTCCATAGGAGAGTATAAATTTTACATTTCCCCCCCAAAATCTTTTTTTTCAAGTGAATCCCATTCAAACGGAAGTGCTATATAATGAAGTAGTGGAATACTTGAATTTAAAGGGATGAAGTAGTAGCAGATTTATATTGCGGCATAGGCACAATTTCTTTATATATTTCTAAACAGGCTAAAAAAAAGTTTATGGTGTAGAAATAGTCAAAGACGCCATAGAAGATGCTAAGGAAAATGCCAAATTAAATAATGTAGATAATGTGGAATTTATTCGGGGTAAATCAGAAGATATATTGCCAAAATTAAACCAGCAAGGCATAAAAATAGATGCTATAGTAGTAGACCCACCTAGAAAGGGATTGGATAAGTCTTTAATAGATTCAATAGTAAAAGCTAATCCTAAGAAAATTGTATATGTGTCTTGTAATTCCTCTACATTGGCTAGGGATTTGGGGGGGTACTTGGTGGATGGAGGATATGTGGTGGAGGAAGTCCAGCCGGTGGATATGTTTCCTTGGACTATGCATGTGGAGTGCATAGCGTTGATACAAAAGAAAACTATATAGAAATCCTGAGATTCAAGCAGTTTTACGACCATTTTGAGTTTGTGGAAGATGAGCATAATTTTAAGAAAAAGGTTCTAAAAAAAATATTTTAATGTTTCAGTGGTAGTTGACCTAGTTAGTGGAGATACAAGAAAATAAATTAAACAAATTCTATAGCAGGAATTTTTCTTTAAGATATTATATGCTATATAATAATAACAGAAGAGTTTAATTGGCTGAGTATTTGTAGGAAGATGAG
>JMBX01000306.1_pt1 | contig 12909 bp, 19 predicted proteins | sample 616521 | NCBI WGS metagenome assembly JMBX01 (sample SAMN02727906, study PRJNA239997) | anaerobic digester metagenome | biome: anaerobic digester; isolation source: mesophilic anaerobic digester inoculated with municipal waste water sludge... | place: Germany: Bielefeld University, CeBiTec ...
TGGCGTGGGATAGTTGCCCGAGAAATACCAGTCGCCCCGATGGTTGGGGGCACGCCTTGTGCAAATCTTCTATACGTTGAAAAACTATCTGGACCTTAGCCTTAATATCATTGGAAGTAAGCATACATGCAATCTTTTCAGAGATCTCCTCTTCAGTAAAAGGTGCGTAAATATCCTTCACGTAATTCACAATCTCTTCCTTACTCTTGTGGCTTTGAGCTACCGATTTTTCGTATGTTTCATCAATCACGTGGTGCATACCGCGTTCCTTAAGAAGCTCAATGGCCGACTTGAAAGCAATAAACTCGCTCATACGCGTCATGTCTATACCATAACAATCAGGATAGCGTATCTGAGGGGAAGATGATACAATAATAATCTTTTTGGGGTCAAGCCTGTCCAGTATTTTGATAATACTCTGTTTTAAAGTTGTTCCACGTACAATACTGTCATCGATAATAACCAGGTTGTCCAAACCTCTTTTCAAAGAGCCATAGGTAACATCGTATACATGAGCTGCAAGGTCGTTCCTGGTATTCCCCCCTGCGATATAAAAGTACGGAGCTTGATATCTTTGATGGCAACTTTTTCAGAACGGACTCGTTTGGAAAGAATCCGGTCAACTTCCTCTTTGGTAAGTGTACTGCCTTTTTCGAGAATGATGGCCGCTTTCTTGTGGTTGAAATGATCTTCCAGCCCTTGAAGCATCCCGAAGTATGCCACTTCAGCGGTATTGGGTATGAAAGAGAAAACTGTGTTGTCGAAATCGTCATCAATTGCTTTAATTATTTCCGGAACAAGCAGTTCACCCAGTTTTTTTGCGTTCACGATAAATATCATAATCCGATCCGCGTGAAAAATATATACGTTCGAAAGAGCAAGGGGGGGTTATTTTTTTCTTTTTTCGGGAGGATCTGGTGAAGGCTGACGGTACCGTTTCGCTTCACAATAAATGCTTCTCCAGGCTGCAGTTCGTGCACATCGTCTTTCTTAAGATTAAAAGCAGTTTGAATAACCGGACGCTCCGAAGCTACCACAGCTACCTCACTATCGTGGTAATAAAATGCGGTGCGTATACCCCCCCACGGGTCGCGAAGTGTAAACGCGTCTCCACTCCCAATTAATCCTGAAAGGGCGTAGCCGCCGTCCCAGTTTTTGGAGGCTCGCTTTAAAAGGAATGGGATGTCAAGTCTTTCTTCAATCAAATAACTTACCTCTTGTCCGTCGATATTGTTTTTTTCCAGATGATCGTATTGATATTGTACTTCTCGGTCTAGATAATGGCCTATCGATTCCAGTATGACGAAAGTATCGGCATAATCGCGAGGGTGTTGTCCCTCCGACAGGAGTTGTTGAAACATTTCGTCAACATTTGTCATGTTGAAATTTCCTGCAAGGGCAAGGCTTCTCGATGCCCAGTTGTTACGGCGTAACAGAGGGTGTACATAGGTGAGCCCTATTTTCCTGATGTGCTATACCGAAGATGGCCTATAAACAGCTCCGAGGCAAACGGTACTACCTTTTACAAATTCAATATCGTTAAGCTGATCTGGTGTAAACTGCCTGAACGCGTCATGAACCTTTGAGAATATTTCAGAAATTGCGCCTGAGCCAGTGCACGCTCTCTGAAAATATATTCACTTCCCGGGGTTGCCTCCAGCTTAACGGCGCCTAGCCCGGCACCTTCCTGGCCGCGGTTATGTTGCTTCTCCATAAGAAGGTAGAGTTTGTCCAGGCCATATTGCCATGTACCATACTTTTTGTAATAATATTCAAGCGGTTTGAGAAGCCGGATTACCGCGATACCGCATTCATGCTTAATGCTGTCAGTCATTTAGAGAGTTTATGTGCAATAATTACATTTTTGCCCTACAAAAGATTAAATGGAGACTATAAAGGCAGAAACCAGTTGATGCCGCCATTAGGGAGGCAATTGCTGCAGGCCATCAATCTCATTTCAATCAGATTTGAAAGGGAATACAAATTTAGCTTTATTTGTGGAGATTCAGGATATTTTGCACCCTTAATCTTATTAAAAATGTCAAAAGTTGGCTCCCCCCCATTACCTGCAATTGAGCATGGATGCGGCTCAGGATCAAGAAATGCAAGTGTGCATGCAACCGAAGGTGTTAGCAGGTTGCCGAAATTTAATCTGTTGGCGATGGGGGGGAGAAATCGTTCGAGAGAGGTTATCTTTGCATATATTAGGAGGATAATCATGAATTGGAAACAGTTATTATCTGCAAAGAGATTTGGAATGGAGCATTATAAGGGTGCAAAAAAACATGAGCGCACAGAATTTCAACGAGATTATGACAGGCTGATCTTCTCTTCTCCCTTTCGGCGCTTGCAGAACAAAACGCAGGTTTTTCCGCTACCCGGTAGTGTGTTTGTGCATAACAGGTTGACACATAGTCTGGAAGTGTCCAGCGTGGGGCGTTCGCTGGGAGAAAATGTGGCGCGCGCACTGCGAGAAAAGTATCCACGATCGGCAGCACATTTCGAAGAAATTGGTTCGATTGTTTCTGCCGCTTGTTTGGCGCACGATTTAGGCAATCCGCCATTCGGGCACTCAGGGGGGAGAAGGCTATCTCCACATTTTTCTGAGGGGGGGAGCGGGACTTATTTAAAAACACCGGTTGAGGAGGAGGGTGGGAGGTGGGCCGATTTTACCTTTTCGAAGGTAATGCTAATGCTCTACGGTTGCTTATGCATCAGTTCAGGGGGGGAAGAAGAAGAGGCGGTTTCGCGATGACATACGCCACACTGGCTCAATAGTTAAATATCCATACTCATCTGAATTGAGCGGAGGAAAAACAAGTTCGGTTTTTCGCATCGGAAGAGGATGATTACAGGAATATTGCCGTTGACCTGGGTATAGACGTGCTGAACGGCAACCCGTTGAAGCTGGCACGTTATCCTCTGGTATATCTTGTGGAGGCTGCCGACGATATCTGTTACCAGGTAATGGATATAGAGGATGCCCACAAGCTGCATCTGGTATCTACTGAGAAAGCGATGGAGCTGATGCTCGGTTTTTTTTGATGAAGAGGGCCGTCGCAAGCGCACCGCCACATTATCGTATGTAAGCGATGTAAATGAGCAGATTTCTTATCTGCGTGCAGGGGTGATCGGATTACTTGTGGAAGAATGTTCTGAAGTATTTACCGATAATGAAGAGATGATTCTCAACGGGGAGTTTACCGGTTCTCTTATCAAACATATTTCCCCTGTGGCTGTGAGTGCCTACAATAACTGTTCTGATTTTGCCTTTCATAAAATTTATCGTTCTAAAGATGTGCTTGATATTGAACTTGCAGGATATCGTATAATAGGTTTTTTTACTTGATGTTTTCACCAATGCTATCCAAAATAAAGATCATGCCTATTCAAAGCTACTTTTGGACAGAATTCCCGATCAGTATGAAACCAATTCACCAAGCATGTACGGGAAAATTCAATCAGTTATTGATTACATATCGGGTATGACAGATGTTTATGCATTGGATCTGTATCGCAAAATCACAGGCATGGGTTTGCCCGATATCTGATTATATACTTCCAATTTGATAATAAAAAAATATTTTTTTTGATTTTTTTATTGAAATTATTTGGTAGGTTTTAATTTCTTTTTTTTATATTTGTAACGTGGTTTTTTCATAATAGTATTAGATTTAAGGTTAACATGTTTGGCAGAATGTCGAGAGACATTCTGCCAATTCGTTTTAAACGTTTTTTTTGTTGCGGTATTTTATAAGTAATACTTTATGAAACAAATGAATATAGGGATTATTCAAGAAGTATTCATGCTGAATTACAATTCATGACAGAAGAAACAAAATAAAGTCTAATTTATTTTAAATCCAGTCTAATCTTTTTTTACTTTTGTGGTATAATTGTTTGCTTATGCAAAAAAGATACATTATTCTAACTGTCGCTTTTTTTTCTATACTGCTTACCCGGTGTAATTCAGGGGACAAGGAGCTAAACAGGAAATTATCGGAAATGGCAGCCTCTATCAATGAATCAGCCCCCCCTGTCATGCTTGATGGCTACACGCGATTCGAAGAAGCATCGGTATCGTCAGATAACGTCTTCAGATATCGATATACGGTGTTAAATACAACCAACCCGGACTCTCTTGTAGAGAGTGGAGCGGTGGCACTTGTTGAAAATATTAAAAAAAGAGTTTTCCGGGAATCCCGATCTGCTCATTTTAAGGAGAACAAAGTAGTGATAGAATATATGTATAACGATGAAAACAACAGAAACATCAACTTGATACGAATAACACCCGATGATTACCAATAAAATAAGAAGCTATGAACACTATTTCTACATTGACGCTGCGGGAAAGCAAAAAGGGACTTTCTCTCCTGAGGAGCTCGGACAAGAGAGTATAAAAAGAGACACCCTTGTATGGACACAAGGAATGGAGCAATGGAAACGTGCTGAAGAGGTTGACGAGCTGCAGTATCTTTTTACGGTACATACAGTACACCTCAACCAACTAATGCGCCTCACCCTTCATCTTATGGGCAGGCTAGTGCTGTACCTGGGTACCGTGAGCAGCCCGTCATGCCCAAATCGTGGCTTGTGGAGTCTATTCTTGTGACTATCTTGCCATTTATGCTGTGCAGCAGCTTCCTGAGCCTTCTCGGAATCATCGGTATAGTATATGCGTCTCAGGTTGAATCCTTCTACAACAGAGGAGACTATGCCGCAGCAGCTGAGGCTTCGCGGTCTGCTGGCAAATGGACCAAAATTGCTATGTGGATAGCAATAGGATGGATACTGTTGATAATAATCTCAATAACTCTTTTTATGGTGTTTATTGGATCTTTTGCTGCTATACCAGGACTAAGCGATTTGATAAATACTTAAAAATGGAAAAAGCCTCATATTCATCTAAGGCAGCATCTCAACGCAATTTGATAAATACTTAATCTATGGAAAAAAATTATAATATGGAAGATCAAAATTTCACACAGCCACCTATTCCGCCACAGCAAGAGAATCATGCAGATAACATTCCTCCTTTAAAACCGGGTAACTGGCTATGGCAGTCTATTTTAGCTACAATATTCTGCTGCATACCATTTGGAATTGTTGGAATTGTTTATGCAGCCAAGGTCGATTCGTTATATTTCAACGGAATGTATGCCGAATCGGAAAGGGCTGCTCAAAAGCTAAGATGTGGACACTTATAGCTTTTGGTACAGGATTATTGTATCTGATTATTTGGATAATTCTTTTATCTACAGGTAATTTACCTTCATACATGGAAAATATTATTGAGAACAATGCAAGCGGCTACAATTTTTAAGCACGTCTTGCTGAAGCAGTGAAAAAAACAAGGGATTAGCAATTGGTTCTGCCATAGGTTTTCTTCTTATGGTAGCTCTTTTTGTGTTTTATCGCTTCGATCCATCGGTGAAGCCGTTTTTCCCGAAATGCCCTTTCCTTCTCGCAACCGGTTACGAATGCCCGGGGGGGTGTGGCTCACAAAGGGCTATTCACAGCTTGCTGCATCTTGATATCAGAACTGCATTCAGACAGAATGCTTTTATGGTGCTTGCACTGCCTTATATCATTCTGGGTATTTATCTGGAGTATTTAGGAGGGAAAGAGCAATACCCGAAGATCGAAAAATTCTTTTTTTGGCAGATGGGCGGCTGTGGTACTGTTGGTTGTAATTTTGCCTATTGGATCTTGAGAAATCTGTTTTAAATCAGTGTTTTCTCAAAATATTAATCTCTTGCCGTTCAAGTAAAGATATTGGAGTTCAGCTACATTATCAGCAACAATATCTGCTTAAGATTTTCTAGCTTTAGATACGGTTCGGAATGCAATGTCTATGGTTTCAACTCCGCTATATTTAATGTCGTAACTTCTCCTTCAGGAAACGTCCGGTGTACGATTGATCACATTTTGCTATCTGCTCAGGTGTACCCTCGCACACAATGTATCCTCCGGCTTTGCCACCTTCGGGACCCATGTCAATTATGTAATCGGCGCACTTTACAACCTCCATGTTGTGCTCAATAATGATTACCGTATGTCCGCGTTCGATAAGCGCATTGAAAGCTTTAAGCAGTGTCTTTATATCGTGGAAGTGCAGGCCGGTAGTAGGTTCGTCGAAAATAAAATAGTGGGCTGCGTTTTTTTCTTCCCCAGATAATATGCCAGTTTTACACGCTGATTTCACCGCCCGAGAGAGTTGATGATGATTGTCCCAGTTTCAGGTATCCTAATCCCACATCTTGTAAAGGCTGAATTTTTTTTAACAATTTTCTTCTCTGCAGCACCTTTCTGCATTCCAAAAAAATTCAATGGCACTGTCTATTGTCATTTCTAGCACATCATAGATTGTAACCCCCCCTTTGTATTCAACCTCCAATACCTCGGGAGAGTATCGTTTGCCATGACACGATTCGCACTCCAGCCTGATATCAGCCATGAATTGCATCTCAACAGTAATGGAGCCTTCTCCCTTGCACTCTTCGCAACGGCCTCCTTCCACATTAAAGGAGAAGTAAGCAGGAGAGAAATCCATCTGCCTGGCAAGGGGGGGTTGTGCCGAGAACAGCTTTCTTATTTCGTCAAATGCCTTAAGGTAAGTTACGGGATTGGAACGTGATGATTTTCCAATTGGGTTCTGATCAACATATTCCACTCCTTTCATTAACTTTATATCCCCTGTAATATCGCTGAAATCTGCACGTTCCAGTGCAGTGCCTTTGTAATGAAATTGTAATGCTTTGAAAAGATTTCGTTTACAAGCGACGATTTCCCGGAGCCGCTTACGCCAGTTACCACGGTCATTACATTAAGCGGAAACTTCACATCGATATTCTTCAGGTTGTTCTGGCGTGCCCCCCCTTTAACTTCAATGTAGTTGTTCCATTTGCGACGTATTTCAGGGATCTCTATCTGCTCTTCACCTGTAAGGTATTTTACGGTATAGCTGTCACTGTTGTTGTCCAGCTCGGACATATAACCCTGGTACATGACTTCACCTCCCAGACGGCCTGCCATGGGACCGATATCAATAATATAGTCTGCTTCACGTATTATCTCTTCATCGTGTTCAACAACAACTACGGTATTGCCTATTTGCTGTAATTCACGAAGTACCTTAATTAACAGGTGAGTGTCTCTTGAATGCAGCCCGATGCTGGGTTCATCCAGTATATATAGCGAACCCACCAGGCTGCTTCCCAGGGAAGATGCCAGGTTGATGCGCTGACTTTCACCTCCTGACAGGGTGTTCGAGAGCCGGTTTAGAGTTAGATAACCAAGCCCCCCACATCAATAAGAAACCGTAAACGGTTGTTTATCTCTGTCAACAGCCTTTCAGAAATAGCAGCATCAGTTTCATCCAACTGCAGATGTTCGAAAAACAGTTTTAATTCAGTTACCGGCATCATCACCAGCTCGGCAATAGATTTACCGCCTATTTTCACATAAAGTGCTTCCTGTTTAAGCCGTGTGCCTTTGCAAAGGGTACAATCGGTCTTGCCGCGATATCTGGCCAGCATAACCCGGTATTGGATCTTATACAGGTTTTTTTCGAGCATACCAAAGAAGTCGTTGATTCCGTAAATATCTTGTTCATGCCGGCCATTCCATAGTATATCTTTTTCTTCTTCCGACAGATCATAATAGGCGCGGTGGATAGGAAAATCAACTTTATAAGCATTGTAGGTAAATTCTTTTCTCCATTCGCTCATTTTTCACCTCTCCAACACTGTACACACTCTTCCTGAACTGAGAGGCTTTTATCCGGTATCACCAAGCTTTCATCAATTCCAACTATTTTGCCGAATCCTTCGCATCTGGGACAGGCGCCGGCGGGGCTGTTGAAATTGAACATCAGATCTGAAGGCTCTTCAAAAGTAATGCCGTCGGCCTCGAAACGGTTGGAGAAAGTGAACGATTCAATTCCTTTTCACCCCCAGAAGCGGACAATACATTCGCCGTTACCCTCAAGGAAAGCGGTTTCAACAGAATCGGACAGACGATTGACAGCAGCTTTATCGGGAGAACAGGATAGGCGGTCGATTACCAGCATAACCTCATTTTCGGGAGGAAGTTTTTCTGTTCCAGTAACTCGTCAATCCGGTAAACTGTTCTCCCACATCAACACGGGTAAACCTTCTTTCATAAGTATTTCCAACTGCTCACGCAGGCTTCGGCCGTTTCTCAACTGTATATACGACAATACCGCCATTCGTGTCCCGGCACGGTATTCTTGCATTTTCTGCACCACATCATGTACATAATGTCTTTTTACCTCTCTGCCCGAAACTGGAGAGATAGTTTTTCCTGCCCGGGCATACAATAGACGCAAATATTCATAAATTTCGGTGGAAGTGCCAACCGTGGAGCGCGGATTGCGTGAAGTCGTTTTCTGTTCGATGGCAATAGCGGGAGGAATACCATGTATATAGTCACATTCGGGTTTGTTCATGCGACCCAGAAATTGACGTGCGTAGGCTGAGAGGCTTTCTACATAGCGCCTTTGACCTTCTGCATAAAGCGTATCGAATGCCAATGAAGATTTACCGGAGCCGGAAAGACCGGTAATTACAGTGAAAGTGTTTCTGGGGGGATAACCACGTCGATGTTTTTGAGGTTATTGACGCGCGCACCTTTTATTTCGATTTGTTTCGGATTACTCATAATTTGTGACACATAACCTGCAAAGGTAATCACTTTAGAAACGCCAAAAAAAGGAAGCAGGCACCAAAAAAAATCAAAAAAAATAATTATTTTTGTTCCTGAATATGGAGATCTCCTTACCGGAATCAGTTTCCCAAACCTCAAAAATTTACCCAATGGATTCTTTACTTTCCAAATTACAACTTGAGTTTGCCTTACCGTTTTCAAATCCGGTATTGATATTCGCACTGCTTTTGTCGATTGTTCTTTTGTCTCCCATACTACTTAAACGAATTAATGTGCCAAGCATTATCGGTTTGATTGTTGCAGGTGTAATTATCGGCCCTCATGGGCTTAACTGGATTGATAATACTCATGCCGGAGTTGAGATGTTCTCTACCATAGGGTTGCTTTATATTATGTTCATTGTAGGCCTGGAGCTTGATCTCGGTGAGTTTTTGCTCAATAAAAACAAAAGTTTCGCTTTTGGCTTTTACACCTTTGTTATTCCATTACTTGTAGGTTATCCTGTTTGTCATTACCTGCTTGGTTACGATGCCGAAGCAAGTTTCCTTATAGCAAGCATGTTTTCTACACATACGTTGGTGGCCTATCCTATTGTAAGCCGTATGGGGATTTCACGCAATCAGGCGGTAGCAATCACGGTTGGAGGTACTATTTTCACAGATACGGGTGTGCTTATTATACTCGCAATAATTTTATCAAACAGCAACGGAGGGTTTAATTCCACTTTCTTAGTGAATTTGCTGTTCTCGCTGCTTCTCTTCTCCCTGATTATTTTTCTTATTCTGCCACGTATTGCCAAGTGGTTTTTTTTAAGAGAGCCACATCGGAAAAATATACTACATTTATCTTTGTGCTGTTCGCGGTATTTTCTGCCGGTTTCCTTGTTGAACTGGGAGGAATTGAGCCCATTATCGGGGGGCATTTGCCGCAGGGTTGGCCCTGAACAGATTAATTCCACATTCATCGGCGTTGATGAACAGGGTTGAGTTTTTCGGGAATGCACTTTTCATCCCTATTTCCTGATCTCGGTAGATGATGGTAGATATAACTGTTGTGCTGGATGGACCACGTACACTTATCGTGGCTTTGACTCTCACAATGGTTGCTCTGCTTGGAAAGTGGCTGGCAGCATGGGCAACACAGAAGACGTTTCGCTATTCCAAAACCCAGAGAACCCTTATTTTCGGGCTTAGCAGCTCACATGCAGCTGCTACGCTGGCCATCATATTGGTGGGTTACAAAGCTGGACTGCTAGATGAATATATTTTAAACGGCACCATTATCCTTATCCTGCTCACTTGTATTGTGGCTTCAGTCTTTACACAAAATGCCGCCAGGGAGATAGCGATCAGCGAAGAGGATGAACCTCTGACTCCCTCTACTATGGGGGGGAGTTTGCACAGGAAAAGATTCTGGTACCCATTGCCAATCCCACCAATATCGGTCAACATGTTGAGCTGGCGTTACTGCTGAAAGATAAAAAAATCGGTAAACCCGGTTTCATTGCTTGGGGGGGTTGTTCCTAACAACCGGGAGGCGGAAAAGAATATTGTGAGTTTTAGGAACCAGTTGCAGGGTTTTGTCTCCACTGCCACGGCTGCAGAGGTAAAAGTAGATATAATTACTACTATTGATCATAATCCTGCCGATGGCATTTCTCGAATAGCTCGTGAAACAATGTCTGATATAGTAATTCTGGGATGGCCTGGAAAAGTGGGGGGGTTATGGGACAGGTTGCTGGGAGAAAAGGTAGACCTTATAATTAAGGGAATGGATAAGAACTTGTTTGTCTGCCATGTGGAGCAGCATCTTATTTCGAATAAACGTATTGTTGTGATCTCACCGCCATTGGCTCAAAAAGAAGATGGCTTCGGGCTCTGGGTGAGCAAAGTAGCCAAGCTCTCCTCAGAGTTGTCAATCCCCGTGCTGCATCTGGGGGGCACCCTGAAACGCAGGAGATCATTAACGGGCAGAAAAAAATCGGGAAATTTCACTTTCCAACCTTTTGTGGATTGGAACAATCCGTTGTCTTGTGGCGACCTGATAAAAAGATGATCTTATAATTCTTAATTTCTGCCCATAAAGGCTATATTTCTCATATTCCTGTTTTGGAGAGCCTGCCTTCACGCCTTGAGAATCGCTTTCCACATCATAATCGTATCGTTGTCTATCCCAAGCAGCATTCGGCGGATCAGTTGCTGGAAAACGAAGATCATATTTTATTCCGTAAAACATATTTTTTGAAAAAGCATATGAATCAGTTTAATCGATTAAGTTATTTGTTATTTATTATTGTTTTAATATCCGCTTGCGGTGTCTCAAAAAAAACTTTAACGCATCAATATTCAAACACCCCCCCAAAAAGGGAGTTCCGCGGAGCCTGGATTCAGACCGTGGGGGGGCAGTCGCGTTACACGCATATGAACAGCGCTGCCATGAAACACTATTTTCGGAGATGGTACGCAAGCTGGATGAAGCAGGTATTAATGCTGTTATTTTCAGATACGTCCCGAAGCCGATGCATTTTATAAGTCCGACCTGGAACCCTGGAGCCGGTTTTGACAGGTGAGCAGGGTAAAGCACTCGACGACCCCCCCGATTTTGATCCGCTGGCTTTTATCACTGCGGAGTGCCATAAACGGGGATGGAGCTCCATGCCTGGCTGAATCCATACAGGGTAAAACAAATATAAATAATCCGCTTTCTGCCAGCCATATTTACATGAAATATCCCGAACGCTTTATTCAATACGGTAATCAACTGTACTTCGATCCGGGACTACCCGAGAACAGGAGCTTTATTTGCGAGGTCGTTCGCGATATTGTTTCCCGGTATGATGTGGATGCCATCCACATGGACGACTATTTTTACCCCCCCTATCCCATTGCTGGAACCCCCCCTTTTCCTGACGAAAAAAAAGCTTCAATAACTATGCAGCATCACAGGGATTTTCTGCCGGACAGCTTGCCGATTGGAGAAGAAACAATGTGAATCTGCTTATCAGGCAGATAAAATATACAATTGCCGGTACAAAACCATGGGTGCGATTTGGTATAAGCCCTTTCGGTATTTACCGCAATAAGCGAAGTGATTCGAACGGAAGCGATACGAACGGACTGCAGAATTATGACGACCTTTACGCCGATATTAAACTGTGGGTGGAGAAAGGATGGATCGACTACAACCTGCCGCAACTCTATTGGGAGATAGGGCACAGTGCCGCCGATTATACTACGTTGCTGAACTGGTGGAATGCCAATAATTTTCAACAAACACTCTATATCGGACAGGACTTAAAGCGAAGCATCGATAAAAACGAGCTGGAAGTGAAGATCCGCCAATCGCGTGAAATGCCTTTCGTGAATGGCAATTGCTACTGGTACGGATACCAGATACTGGATAATACGGGTGGTGTGGCTGATATGCTGAAAACCGATATTCACCGTGCCAGGGCATTGGTCCCCCCCGCCAGCACACATATGCACAACGGACGTCCGGGAGCTGTGAAAAAGCTTACGAATATATATACCGAAGATATGCATTTCTTACATGGGAGCATAAAAACGCCTATGAATCCTGAGACAGCGCAGAAATTTGTAGTATATCGTTTCCGCCACGGCGAACGGGTGGATATTGATAGTGCCGAAAATATTGTAACGGTAACGCCCGATAATTTTTTTCTGCTACCTTATGAAGGTGGTGAAACCCGCTGGACATACGTAGTTACCGCATTGGATGCTTTTGGCAACGAATCAAAGGGACAGCGAATAAAAATCAAGCTGTAAAATCACTATCTTTGCATTATCAATTAAATATAAGAGAATGATTGAATCTGAAAGTTTAGTGAACAGGAAGAGCAAAGTGCAGTTTCGGGCGGACCGGAACATAGCAAAGAAACGGCCAATTCCGGTAAAGAGTTTCCAATGATAGCCAAAACTATGGCGGAGCTGGAGGATGTGTTGGCCGGGGGGAGCTGATAGCATTGGGCGCAAACAACGTAGAAATTGGTACCCGGATGGTGTCGTTTACCGGCGACAATGCATTGATGTACAAGTCAAATGTGTGTTGCCGTACAGCATTGCGTATATTAAAACCAATTTATACTTTCAAGGCTGATAATGCCGATGAGGTGTATGAGGCACTTAAGCTACTCAACTGGGATGAATATCTGGTCATTGGATAATTCATTTTGATCGTATTCAGTGGTCTTTTCGCATA
>JMBX01000307.1_pt1 | contig 12892 bp, 21 predicted proteins | sample 616521 | NCBI WGS metagenome assembly JMBX01 (sample SAMN02727906, study PRJNA239997) | anaerobic digester metagenome | biome: anaerobic digester; isolation source: mesophilic anaerobic digester inoculated with municipal waste water sludge... | place: Germany: Bielefeld University, CeBiTec ...
TGAATTTCTATTCCACATCCCTCACACTTCATAAATAATTAAATTCAACTCCTTTAGATCATAATAAACAGATTTGTTATAACTAATTCAATTTTCTCATAATATCGTTTCATATAATTGAAACGAAGGTGAATATATTTTAGATATAAAATATTACTTAGCTAATGGCTCTTTTCTTAATAATATAGGGTATAATTTCATTTGCCAGCACAAAAAAAATTATGATATAATTACTATGCAAATAACATTCTTGGGGGGGATCGTCTAACGGCAGGACAGTGGACTCTGACTCCACGAGTAGAGGTTCGAATCCTCTTCCCCCCAGCCATAAAAAAAGGAATCCTAAGGATTCCTTTTTTTTACATAAACTTATTTAAATGTTAATTTTAAGGTTTGCCTAACTTTTTTTATAAGTGATATAATTAGTAAGGTATAAGCAAATGACTTTTATACATCTTTATTTTTTTGGAGGAATAGGAATGATCATACCTTTGACAGATTTATTCTTAGGGCAAAAAAGGAAAAATAATAAGTATAGATTTAAAAGAAGAAGATAAAAATCGATTGATTGCTATGGGTTTTATTCCTGGAAAAGAAATCGAGTTAGCTCACATTTCACCTTTTGGTGACCCTTTAGTCTTTAAAGTAGGGATAAAAAAAATAGTATTAAGACTTTCTGAAGCAGAAAATATTTTTGTAGAAGTTGAATACAAAATAGAAAGTTTATTTGAATCAGACTTAGGAAAGCATCAAATAATCAGTGTTTGTGGGGGGCATCATTTCAAAGAAGAGATGAGAAACCTAGGAATAAGAGAAGGAAAAATAGTAACTATTTTGGGTCGTAACGGTCACAAAACGCTTATAGAAGTTGAAGGTAAAAATAATACGACAATTGGAAAAGGAAAGGGTCGAAGCAAAAATTTTGTAAAAAGGTGGCTCAAGAATGAACTTAGAACAGATTAAAGAATATATTAAAGAAAATAAAGAGTTAAGTACTACTTGACATAAAAGAAAAGTTTAATTTATCAGAAAGCGAAATAAAGGTTTTAAAACCATTTTTAATTACCTTTGGAATACCCCCCCTAAAAACTGTAAATGAAATTCATTCAATTTGTGAAGAATGTCCTTTAAATAATTCTTGTAAAAAAAAGTCAGAAAAGGATCTTGGATGTTGTAATTAATTAAAAACGTGAGGAGGAAAGTATTATGAATAAAGGTCATGATCAAAGCCAAGATCATGAATCAAGCAATACCAATGTATTAACCTTAGATACAGGACAAAATCAAAATATAGAAATTTCTATTATAGGAAACCCAAACGTTGGTAAAACCTCATTATTCAATATATTAACAGGTGCTAAACAATACGTTGCCAATTGGCCAGGGGGGGTAACTGTAGAAAAAAAGGTTGGTACATTCAAATATAAAGATGCCACATTTAAGTTAGTTGACCTTCCGGGGGGGTTTATACGCTTTCTTCAAAAAGTGAGGATGAAAAGTCGCTAAAGACTATATTATAAACAAAAACTATGAAATAGTTATTTTGGTTGCTGATGCACTAAACCTAGAAAGTTCGATGTTTTTATTATTACAACTTTTAGAGATGAATGTCAATATAATACTTGCAATAAATGCGATTGATGAAGCAAAAGAAAAGGGTAGAATTATAGACCCATCACCAATAATTAAAACATTAAATATTCCTGTAGTACTAACCTCTGCTCGAACAGGTGAAGGAATAGACGAATTATTAGAAGTAATTTATAAATACTCTCTATCTAAAACCAAAAGTCGTGTAAAAACTAGAATTAAATATCCACCTAACATTGATAAGTTTATACAATCATTATGGAGCTAGCATCTAATTATCCAGAAATAAAATAAATTACTCAAATTATCTAGAAAATTAATTGGTTGCCTGTTTATTTCTTTGGAATTTGGAAACGAAGATTTAAACTTACCTAAAAGTTTTTTTAAAAGAGCTAGAAACACTTTTTGATATAGACAATTTAAGACACGAATACACAAAGTGGAAGCTAGATTTTATATCGTATTTAGTCAGTTCTTCAATAATAAATGAAGGAATCGATTGGTCTTTAAGAGATATTTTAGATCACGTTCTAACTCATAAGGTCTTAGGTATTCTTATATACATATTTGCAATGTTCGCTGTTTTTTTCGCTAACGTTCAATCTTGCACAACCACTTTCTGATTTATTAGAATTAGCCTTTACCTCTGCTGGTAATTACCTTTCTAAGGTTATTCCCATACCATGGTTAAACTCTTTAGTTGTTGAAGGGGTAATTGGTGGAGTTGGTGGAGTATTAGTTTTTATCCCACAAATTTTTATCTTGTTCTTTTTTTCTTGGTTTTTTTAGAAGAATCTGGATATCTTCCAAGAGCTGCTTTTCTTGTAGACAGAATAGCCAGAAGCTTTGGCTTAAGCGGACGTTCATTTATGTCCATAATTTTGGGATTCGGTTGCAATGTGCCTGCCATAATTTCTACTAAAACTATTGCAAATAAAAAGAACGATTGGCTCTTATTCTGAGCCTCCCTTTTGCATCTTGCAGCGCAAAACTGCCGGTCTACATACTATTAATAGGTACATTTTTCTCATCAAATGCCGCTCTTGTTCTACTTTTGATCTACTTATCAAGTATCGTTCTGGTACTAGTTTCTTCAAAATTTTTACAAAGATTTATAACTCAGTCAGAAGATATTCCTTTTATTATAGAACTTCCAAGATTTAGAATGCCAACATTTAAGAATTTGGCAATATACACATGGAACAGGGGGGGCAAACATTTCTTGCAAAAGGCTGGAGGAATAATACTGGTTGCTACAATAATAATTTGGGCTTTATCGTTCTTCCCAAACTTTGGGCAAGATATAAACAGTAGCTACGCTGCAGGTATTGGAAAAGTCTTTGAACCATTAACTAAACATTTAGGTTGGGATTGGCGAATAAATACAGGGTTAGTCTTTGGTATTGCTGCAAAAGAAGTGGTTGTTTCTTCTTATTCGACTCTATTTAATGTTGGTGAAGGATCCTTAAGTTTTGCTCTGCAAAATGTACTTACTCCAGCTTCAGCGTTAGCTTTAATTTTCTTTGTTCTAGCTTATGTACCTTGTTTTGCAACACTTGCTACGATTAAAAGCGAAACTAATAGCTGGAAATGGCCTATTTTTACTTTATTTTATACAACCGTTATAGCATATTTAATAGCTAATGTAGTATTCTTCATTGGAGGTATTTTTATATGAAAAATAAAAATATTATTTTGTTAATTATATCTATACTTTCTCTGATTTTATGATTCTAAATATATCAATTAAATTTTTCTATGTCTTTGCATTTCTTTTGATTTCTATTACAGCATTCTATGGTTTTTCAGGTGAAAATGAGGTATGGTACCATAAATCTGCACACATAATGGTATCCTCTTTGTTAGGTATTTTTACTATGGCTTATGAACTTTTAGGAATCCTATTTTCACTTATTTCTTCAGAACTTTCAAATATAAAACCAAATATTTATGTTATAATTTTTGGTATAATTAGTATAGTAATATTTATTGAAGAATTAAACTACCTAAAAAAAATTGAGCAAGAGGCTAAAAGAAAAAAAATCCCTCTAAATCAATTTTTTTTAGGAAAAGGAGAATTTTAAAAAAAATGTTAAAAAGAAAAGCTTAATGAAGATCTTAAAAAAAATACATGAAAGAAAAAAAATACTCTAGCACTAAATACTGTGAGATTAGTTATAGCTGAGATAAAAAAAACAAAGAGGTCGAAAAAAATTCAGAAATAACAGATGAAGAAATACTTCAAATTATTAGAAAACAAATAAAATGAGAGAAGATTCTATACAACAGTTTAGATCCGCGAATAGAGAAGATTTAGCTGAAAAGAAGCTCAAGAACTAGAGATACTAAAGAATTATCTACCAGAAGATCTTACTGATGAAGAATTAGATAAAATTATACAAGAAACAATAAAAGAGCTTAACGCCTCTTCAAAAAAAAGATTTTGGAAGAGTTATCAAAGAAGTAATACAAAAAGTACAAGGAAGAGCCGACAACAAAAAAAATTAGTGAATTAATTTCTAAAAAAAACTAGGCTAATTTTGGTACAAAATATGTTATAATTATCTTAGAATATCTTCGGAGGTGTTATAGTTGTCAGTCATAATAAATTCTATGCTACTGCTGGGAGTAATTGGTTTTGCATCTGGCGTTTTCCTATCTTTTGTTGCCGAAAAATTCAAGGTTCAAGAAGATCACAGAGTAGAAATTGTTAAATCTATATTACCAGGTGTAGACTGTGGATCGTGTGGTTATCCTGGTTGTGCGGGCTTTGCAAAAGCATTTGTTAATGGAGAAATAAGCAAAGATGGCTGTATTCCAGGAAAAGCAGATGGTGTACCCGAGCTTTTAGAAAAGATATCAAAACTTTCAGATGAAGAAATAAATAAAATATACGAAGAATCTCAGGGAAATAAGACAAAGATAGTTGCTATTTTGATCCAAAATAACAAAAGGGAGATGATAGGTTGATAGACAAGATTTCCTCCCAAAACTATGAACCCTTATATATCAATTACAATGTTAGTAACCAACAAACAACAAATAGCCAAGCCCCCAAAAGTTGCCAATAACCCAGTGATGTCAAAAGAAGAAATGGAGAAGCTTATGTCTTTTGCAATGTATAAACAAACTGGCATATCTTTAAGATTAGTACGAACAGTTGGGGGGGCACTATACGAAGGAAGCAATCTAAATCTGTTAGCTTAAAAGATCTGTAACTAGAGTTATTTCAAAAATTGCGGGCTGATTTGCCCGCAATTTTTATGAAAACGATATTAAAAGGAGGATCTCATTGTATCCTAAAGTTTATGTATACTTAGAGAGAATTTATGAAAATGCCCGTTATTTAAATAATTTATGTAATAATTATGGAGTAAACATAGTAGGGGGGGTCACAAAGGTAGTTTGTGCGGAGCCACACATCGCACAAACATTTGTGGATAGTGGTATCTCAATATTGGGTGATTCCAGAATTCAAAACATCAAAAACATGATCGATAATGGTATCAAAGCAGAATATATGCTATTAAGAATTCCAATGTTATCTGAACTTGATAACGTTGTAAGATTTGTAGATTATACTTTAATAAGCGAGTTAAAAACCGCAAGAACTCTAGGGGAAGTATCAAAATTCTTCAATAAAAAAAATTAAAGTTATATATATGGTTGACATAGGAGACCTAAGAGAAGGCGTTTGGTTTGACAATGCCGTATCAGAAGTTTCAGAAGCCTTAAACATTAAAGGCATTGAGGTAGTAGGTATTGGAACGAATTTAGGATGTTTCGGAGGAGTTATTCCAAGTAAAGATAATATGCAAAAATTACTTGACATAAAATCTGAAATAGAAAAAAAATACTGGTATTATCCTATCTGTAGTATCCGGAGGTACCTCTGCAACTTTACCGCTGATTGAAGATAAAAACTTACCAAAAGGGATAAATCAGTTTCGATTAGGGGGGGAGTCAATAATTTGTGGAACCGACGCTACAAACCGCAGAATTGTTCCAGGAACTCGGCAAGATGCAATAGTTTAGAAGCAGAAATAGTAGAAATAAAAGAAAAACCTTCTGTACCTTATGGAAAGATTGGACACGACGCCTTTGGCAGAAAACCATCATTTATTGACCAAGGCATGCGATTGAAAGGCATATTAGCTGTTGGTGAACAAGATATTTCTCCATCGACAACTTATCCCTTAGATGATAAAGATATTGAAGTGTTGCATGCAAGCAGCGATCACATGATAATAGATCTAACCAAATCTAAATTCAAATATAAAGTTGGAGACAAGATTAGATTCACATTAGGATATTCATCAGTTTTAAGAGCTTTTACCAGTTCATACGTAGAAAAGGTGATTTTGTAATATGTACATCTTCATTAACATTCTTTTCATAATTGCTGTAATTACTTTTATTGCATCGATTGTGTTTTGTGGAAGTCAGCTAAAATGATAAGAAATGGAAACAAAAAAAAGTGATGGAGATGTCAAAAAGTGGGATAAAAGAGGTATTATTACGCTAACGGTTAGTGTAGGAATTTTTTTTAATCTCTTATATTCTAAGTTTAATTGTTTAACAGAGGTGTGCAAAAATGGACATTACTTCATTAACTCCTCCAAATAACAAAGAGGCAGAGGAAGCTGTTTTAGGAAGTATTTTTTTTAGACCCATCTGTGCTTCCTGACATAATTGAAGAAATAAGATGGGAAGATTTTTACTATGAAAAAAAATAGGATAATCTTTAAATGTATGGAAGACCTTTTTGATAGAGGTATTCCTGTAGATACTGTTTCTGTATTAGAAAATTTAAGACAATCAAAACTCCTCGAGAAAATCGGAGGAGAAGAAACGATTATTTACTTAGCTCAAATAGTACCCACTACAGCTAATGTTATGTATTACACTCAAATAATTAAAGAAAAAGCTCTAATGAGAGCCCTGATAAATGCATCCTCAGAAATAGTCGATGCAGTTAGGACTATTGGTGATGCACAAGAAGTACTTGAATATGCAGAAAAAAAGAATTTTTTTTCCATTACAGAAGCTAGAGCTACAAGAACATATGATCTGTTATCAAACGTTATGCACGATGTATTTGTTCAAATAGAAGATTTAAAAAAAATCGAGCACAGAAAGGTGAAGGAGAGTTAGTTACAGGTATCCCTACTGGATTTAAACAACTAGATAAAATTTCATCGGGGGTTTCACAGATCAGAACTAGTTATTATCGCAGCAAGACCTTCTATGGGTAAATCCTCGTTTGCAGCTAATTTAGCCACTCAAATGGCTTTAAAATATGACGTGCCTGTTGCAATATTTAGTTTAGAAATGTCCAAGGAACAACTGGCAAATAGAATTTTATGTTCGGAGGCTATGGTAGATCTCCAAAAGGTTCGAACTGGTCAAATATCCGACGAAGAATGGGAACGATTAGTTCAAGCTGCAGGCGACCTATCTAAATCCAAATTAATTTTTGATGATGAGCCAGACCTAACCCCCCCAGATTATTAAGAGCAAAGGCTAGAAGAATGAAAAGAGAATATGGCATCGAGGTTATTTTTGTTGATTATCTTCAATTAATGACTTCAAGATCAAGAAACTACGAAAGTCGTCAACAAGAAATAACCGAAATATCTAGATCATTAAAATTATTAGCAAGAGAACTTAAAATTACCGTTGTAGCTCTTTCACAACTCTCCCGTGCAGTTGAACAAAGAGAAGATAAAAGACCTAGATTAAGCGATTTAAGAGAATCTGGTGCAATAGAACAGGACGCAGACCTAGTAATGTTCTTATACAGAGATGCATATTACAAACGAAAAAAAAGAAAGTGAAGATAAAATGATCTTAAATGAACCTCATGAAGCTGAATTAATAATTGGTAAACAAAGAAACGGACCTGTAGGCACTCTTAAATTAATGTTTAATCCAAAATTAGCTACTTTTTATGAAATAGATTACAGTAGATTAGAATGATAAAGGAGTTGAAAAGATGAATGATAAAAACTTAAAAGAAGAAATTTTAAAAAGAATCGATAAAAATCCATTATTACAAAAAGAAATATACGAGTCTTTTAAGGCTCACTCAAAACAGAAAAAGAAGCTATAAGGAATGCGCTAAAAGAGCTTCAAGAGGAAGGTAAAATATACAAAGATTCACGTAATAGATATTGTAAAGTTGATGAAAACCTAGCAATAGGGATTATCAATTTTACAAAAAGAGGTAGTATGGCATTTGTTGAATGTGAAGATGGAAGAAAAATTGCGGTAAAAGTAGAAAATTCCGGTATAAGTTTACATAAAGATGAGGTAGCAGTCGAGATAATTGGAACGTGGAAAGAATTACCCGAAGGTAAGGTAATTAGAATATTAAACGAGGATTGAAGTATGTAATAGGTGAGTTTGAAAGAAAGGAATATTTGGTTTGTTGTAACCAATCGATGGAAAATTAACATGGACTTCTACGTCTCTCCAGAACATATAGGATTAGCCAAAACGGTCAAATAGTAAAAGCAGAAGATCATACGATATCAATCTCCTACAAAATCCCGAAGTAGAGATTGTTGAGGTATTAGGAGATAAAGATGACCCGTCAATAGATTTACCTATCGTCATATTTAAACATGATTTACCAGAACCCGGATATTTTCCAAAAAAAGTTTTAGAAGAAGCTGATAAATTACCGGATAAAGTTTTACCCGAAGAATTAAAAGGAAGAAAAGATTTTAGAAAAGAAAGAATCTTTACAATAGACGGCGATACAGCTAAAGATTTTGATGATGCAGTCGGTATAAAAAAAATTAAAAATGGAAATTATCTACTTGGTGTTCACATAGCAGATGTATCTCATTATGTAAAAGAAGGCAGTGAAATTGAAAAGGAAGCCTATAAAAGAGGTACAAGTGTTTACTTAATTGATACGGTTATTCCAATGCTTCCATTCAAACTATCAAACGAAATATGCTCTTTAAACGAAGGGCAAGATAGATTGACTATGTCATTAATAATGGAAATAGACCCTTATGGACACCTGGTCAATTCAAGAATATACAATGGTGTAATCAGAAGCGTTAAAAGATTGACTTATAGCAAAGTAAACGAATTACTTTCTGATAATTGCAGTCCTGAAGTTGAAAAAGATATAGGTTTCTTAAAACCCGACCTAGAAATGATGAAAGAATTGATGGAAATTCTAAGCAAAAAGAAAAGAAAGGGGCTCTATTATTGACATAGAAAGCCATGAGGTACAATTTATATTCGATGAAAAGGGATACGTTAAAGACATTCTTCCTGTTGAACGTGGTGTATCCGAACAAATGATTGAAGAATTCATGGTTTTAGCAAACGAAACTGTAGCCTCTTATTTTGATGTTAAAGAATTACCATTTTTATATAGAGTTCATGAATACCCCCCGATCCGGATCTTATCTTACAATTACATAATTATCTTGAACTTTTAGGAATAAAGGTAAAAATGCCTGCTACGATTCAACCAAAATTCCTTCAAGAAATCTTAGAAAGAACGAAAGATCATCCTTTAAGTAAAAACATACAAATGATGCTGGTAAGAACTATGAAAAGGGCACTATATTCAGAAACAAATATAGGGCACTTTGGTCTTGCTTCTACATCTTACACACATTTTACGTCGCCAATTCGAAGATATCCAGACTTAATCGTTCATAGATTATTAAAAGAATTCATGAGACATAAAGGCTCCTTATCAAATAAAGAAATTAAAAAAATATTCATACCTACTACCTAAAGTAGCACTACATTCATCTGAAAGAGAAAAAATTGCAGATCAAGCAGAATGGGATCTTATAGACATGAAAAGGTAGAATATATTTCTAGACACATAGGGGGATGTTTACGAAGTATATATAACAGGAGTTACTCGTTTTGGATTGTTTGTTGAAGTACCAACAAAAATGATAAGCGGACTAATACATATATCAGAACTTCATGATGATTATTATAATTACGATGAAAAAAACAAATTCTCTTATTGGTGAAAGAACAGGAAAGATATATAGAATAGGAGACAAATTGGAAGCAGTAGTAGTTAGAGCAGACAAACTCAGAATGGAAGTTGATTTTGTTCCTTATGTAGAAGACGAATTAGCAAAGTATTCCCAACAGTATCCGAACGCAAAAATAAAAGGACTTAAAAAGAATAACAAAATAAGTAAAAAAAAGAAAAAAATAAGTTACGGAGGTATCAAATTGGATATAGTAGCTACAATTACAGAAGAATTAAATATAAAAGATATCAAACAGAAAATACCATAGAACTTCTTAACAACGGTAACACCGTTCCATTTATAAGCAGATACAGAAAAGAAGTTACTGGAAACTTAGATGAAGAAAAAAATACGTCAAATAGAAGAACTTTTTAACTATTATAAAAATCTTGAGGAATACAAAAAAACTGTTTTAAAAAGTATTGAAGAACAAGGAAAATTAACGCCTAATCTTAAAACTAAAATATTAGAAACAAAAAAAGATGACAGAACTGGAAGATTTATACCTTCCTTACAAAAAAACGAAAGAAAACAAACGCAGATAAAGCTGTAGAAGCCGGGCTCGAACCGGCCTCCATCAAGGTTTTAGTTGGAAGTCTAAAAGATCTAGAAGAACTCCAAGAATTTATCACAAAAGATTACGATACTATTGAAAAAGTCTGTGAAGGTATTTCACACATTATTGGTCAAACATTCGCCCATGATAAAGACAACAGAGAAAGTTTAAGAAAATATTATGAAAAAAATGGATATGTACAATCTGAAAAGAAAAAAAAGAATTTATAGATAAACCAACAAAATACGACATGTATCATGAATTTAAGCAAGAAATATCTAAAATATACAATTACAGAGTATTAGCTCTAAACAGAGGGGGGGAAAAAGAAGGAGTATTAACTGTCAAATTAGTAATAGATGATCAATGGTTAGAAGACGCCAAAAGAAGATTCAAAACAGAAAATGAAATCTGCAATAAAATAATATTTGACGGAATAGATTATGGTTTTAAAAACATGTTAAACCCTTCTATAGAAAGAGAAATTAGACAAAACCTTACTCAAAGGGCAGAAGACGATGCTATCGAGCTTTTTGCACGTAACTTAAGACAATTATTGCTTACCCCTCCACTAAAAACAAAATTTTGGCAATTGATCCTGGTTATAGAACAGGTTGTAAGGTAGTTGCTTTAGACGAACTAGGAAAATTTCTTGAACACAATACGATATTTCCAGTTCCACCAGAGAACGAAATAGAAAAATCTGAGAAAATTGTCTTAGAAATGATAAAAAAAACACAAAATTAATTTGATAGTTATAGGAAACGGAACAGCCTCGCGCGAAACTCAACAATTCATCGTTGACCTAATCAAGAAGAATAAGTTAGATTTAAAATATATTTTTGTTGATGAATCTGGTGCTTCTGTGTACTCAGCCTCCAAACTTGCAAAAGAAGAATTCCCAAACCTTGATGTTACAATAAGAGGTGCGATAAGCTTGGGTAGAAGGGTTCAAGATCCACTGGCAGAGTTAGTTAAAATAGATCCAAAGTCTCTTGGTGTAGGCCAATATCAACACGACGTAAATCAAAAAAAGCTAAAAGAAAAACTAGACGCAACAGTAGTAAGCGTTGTCAATAACGTAGGAGTTAACTTAAATACGGCATCTTATTCATTATTACAATATGTTTCTGGAATTACAAATAGTGTTGCAAAAAAAATTGTGAAATATCGTGAAGAAAACGGCCCTTTTTCAGAAAGAAAAGAACTATTTAATATAAAAGGGTTAGGAGAAAAAAACATTCGAACAAGCTGCTGGTTTTTTTAAGAATTCTCGATGGAAATAATCCTTTAGAAATGACCGGCATTCATCCCGAAAGTTATGAAATAACCGAAAGATTGATAACTATTCTAGGCTTTAAGATAGAAGACTTAAAAGATAAAGAAACACTGGAGCTTATAAAGCAAAAAAAATCTCTGAAATTTTAAACAACAAAGAAAACTTAAGTGCCTTAATTAAGGAATTAGACGTTGGAGAATACACATTAATTGACATACTCAAAGAATTGCAAAAACCTGGAAGAGATCCTCGTGATGAAATGCCACAACCACAATTAATGGATGATATTTTAAAGTTTGAAGATTTGAAAGAAGGAATGAAATTATCAGGAAAAATAACCAACATCACTGATTTTGGAGCCTTCGTTGATATTGGAATAAAGGAAAATGGATTGATCCATAAATCTAATCTATCTGAAAAGTTTGTTAGACATCCCTCAGAAGTTCTTGAAATAAACGATATTGTGGAGGTTGAAATTTAAGTATTGAAGAAGAACGAAAAAGAATAGGTTTGAAATTAATTGAAGTTAAAAAAATAAATAAGTATTCTTAATTGCAAAATAATGAGTCGTATTTCTACGACTCATTATTATTTTAATTACCTCTAATTAATTTTCATATATTTAACCCACGTTTAACATCTTACTTATCATTATTATCAATAATTTTGATATTATTGGTTAGGAAAACAAATCAATTATTTGGGCTTTAGAAATAAAAACGTTCTAAAAAAATTTTGAATTTCTAAAGTGAATAAAATCGATTATTACAAAAAGAGGGATTCAGTGGATGAAATCAAAAGAAAAAAAACAAACAATAAAATAGATATTTTAAATGATCCAATATGGAAATCATTATTTAGTCTTGCCTGGCCTCTAATCTTAACAAACATGATGCAAGCTCTTTATAACATTACAGATGCATACTTTTAGGAAAATTAGGGCCATTAGAATTGTCAGTCCCTACTGTTGTTTGGCCACTGATATATGTTTTGTTTCCTTAGCTACTGGTTTTTCATATGCTGGAACCTCTTTAGTCGCTCAATATACAGGTTACGGAGATAAGAGAAAAGCAGAAAAATCAGCTGCCCAAACTATATTAGCTATGCTCGCCCTTTCTTTTGCAATTATGATAATATTCCTAATCTTTACTAAACCATTATTATCAGGTTTATTAAAACTAGAGGGTTCGTTATTCGAACTAAGTAGTGTTTATGTTAAATTAATAGCGATTGGTATGCCTTTTAGTTTTTTTAATGCAAACAATATCTGGTATATTTAGAGGTTGGGGGAAACTCGATTATTTCGCTAAAATTTAATGGAATTTCAGTAATTTTAAATGTCATATTAGATCCTATATTCATATTCACCTTTGATCTAGGAGTTTATGGTGCAGCACTTGCAACGATGCTAGCTCAAGCAATTATGTCTGTTTCTATTTT
>JMBX01000308.1_pt1 | contig 12885 bp, 18 predicted proteins | sample 616521 | NCBI WGS metagenome assembly JMBX01 (sample SAMN02727906, study PRJNA239997) | anaerobic digester metagenome | biome: anaerobic digester; isolation source: mesophilic anaerobic digester inoculated with municipal waste water sludge... | place: Germany: Bielefeld University, CeBiTec ...
TAAGCGCGGGCAGGCTCATTCGCGATGTACGCAGTCGTAAACACTCCCCCACGATGCCATCATATTGACGGGCAAGCATGATGAGCTGATTTAGATTCGCGTTAAGCCACTCAACATCAAAAGCCGTTGAATGTAAGAGAATAATCGGGCTAATACCTTCCTGTAACCTTAGTTCGGCCCTTTCGGGCTGATGTTCGGTAAGCACGTTCCAGTCCACACTCATCAGTCCGTTATTCGCAGACCAGAGATACCAGTTTTCATACCACACGCCATAAGGCGCGCGCACCAAATTGATTTCAAAGCTATCATCTTCCAACAGCGCGCGCATATGTTGGGTAAAAGCCCAAAAATCCTCCTCAAGATCCGCATAGGAGAGGTGTGTGGCGTGGTTCGTTGTGTGATAGCCAATTTCGAAACCAGCCTGATAGATTTCTTGCCATAGGCTTATGGTTTCTTCATCAAATAACAAATAGTTGGTGTTTGGAAAGAATGTCGCTCTCAGTCCGTTATTTTCAAGAGCTCAAATATCGCCCTGACATGCTGATTATTGTAGCAATCATCAATGGTGATAACGATATTGTTGTCAAACATGCCCCCCCTGTCACTCATCGTATCAAAAGGCAACTGGATATCCTCATAACGATCCGCATTGACTATGGTCGTCACCCCCCCTGGCTTAAAATGTCCATCGAACCCGCCACAACGGAGCCAGCGGAATGGTCTTTTTTTTCCCAGGGAAGACATATTTCATCTCGCCCAAACAGCGTCGATGCTACGTTCGTCAACGAGAATGGTTTGAATTTGCCCGTCCGCTAATAAATCGGGCACGACTAACAGCAATTGCTCACCTGACTTGCCCACTACCAGCCCCCCCATGTCGCAGTTTTCGCCTGGGAGAATGGCCATATCCCCCCCACCTGGTAATCCCCCCCAGTCTTAAAGAACCAGCTAAACTGAACTTTGTTTTCATGCAGCAAATCGGCTTTATTCTCAAGTGTCGGGTCAGCGATAATCTCACAAACGCGTTGCGCCTGTTGGCTGCTGATGCCTTCAAAATCCATGGTCGCATACAAAGTGCTCAAACCGACTGCGTCATTGATGACTTGCGTTGCGTTGTTTTCTGCATTCGCTATTCTAAAAGAATCTATAGTTTGAGCGAAATCTGTGTTGGAATGTTCAGTCAATTTTTGATATTCAAGATGCCAGTCTGTGTTTTTAGTTCATCCAGCCAGGTATCGTTATGCGTTTGTCTGATTTGATTCAAGATTTGGACGAAAGCAAGAAAATTTTTGAGCAGTGCATCTTGTTTATAATCGTCAGGCAATGGAATGAGAGTCTTGGATATTTCCTGCAAGCTGAGTAAGCTGGCATTTTCATCTTCTTGATTAACTTGCCAGACTGAGTAATTCTCAATATCCCCCCTGTCGAAAAACAGGGTTCGGCGTTGGCGATGGAGTGTTGCTTGGCTTTGGCGTGAGCGACGCAAGCTGGCTGGCGTTTAGCGTTGGCGATAATGTTGGCGTTTCTGTATCGGCAGGTGTCGTTTGTTGCCCTGACACACTTTCAATGTCTAAGGTATTTAAACCTGCATAGACGGCAACTGAGATGGCAATGCCCGCCCTTTGCGATTTCCCACCCACGCCAACTCACAGGCACTTAAACAAACATCAAAAGAAAAGCACTAAGTACTAAAAAGAAACCATATTTTCCAATGCCTGAATTTTGTTTTAAATGCATTTAAACATCTCCGCAGGACACAGCCCTATGGACAATTATATTCACATCACGGCTTTCTTGCTGACGCAGTTTGTAGCAAAGTGGAATGTATCCATGGATGCTTAATAATAAATCCTTGCCAACTCTCCAATAAAAAAAGGCCGCGTTTTTTTATTCCGCAGCCTTTCTTTATCCAAAAAACTGAGCCTACTTGCGCTCTTCTTCGACGATTTTGACGCCACTGCTGGCGCCGATGCGGTTGGCGCCGGCTGCAATCATCGCAAGGGCGTCGGTCAGATTGCGCACACCACCGGAAGCTTTCACGCCGATTTCCGGTCCAACCACCGCGCGCATCAGCTTTACATCTTCAATCGTCGCGCCACCGCCAGCGAAACCGGTGGAAGTCTTGACGAAGTCAGCACCAACACTTTTGGCAATCAAACAAGCTTTTATTTTTTTCTTCTTCGGTCAAAAGACAGGTTTCGATAATAACCTTCACAATCACGTCATATTGATGCGCCACTCGCACCACCTGGCGAATATCATGCGCCACATTAGCCAGTTCGTCAGCTTTGAGCTCACCGATGTTGATGACCATGTCAATTTCTGTGGCGCCTTGCAGGATAGCATCTTCGGTTTCAAAGACTTTGGCTTCGGTGCTCATCGCGCCCAGCGGGAAACCCACCACGGCAGCCACTTTCACGTCAGTATCTTCCAGCAGTTCCGCGCAAGTGTTCACCCAGTAGCTGTTAACACACACCGCGCCAAAATTATAGGTAATGGCTTCCTTGCACAAGGCGACAATTTGCGCCTCGGTGGCATCGGGTTTGAGCAGGGTGTGATCAATCATCCCAGCGATGCTTTTGGCATTTTGTGGCGCGTTATCATCCAGTTCAAGCTCCACCAAGCGACCATTTTGGTCAAAGGCAGCGGTTAGCTTTTTGTCCTCGTAAGTCACGATGCTTTTACGTTGATAGTCGAATGTCTTTTTCTCGTCCATGGTCTTCTCCGTTTAAAGTTCTGCTTCTATTCTACTCTTGATTAGCCCAAAGCATCAACAAAGCTCAATCTTTCTTTTCCCAGTGACGAACGCAATCCACAAACTCGCCATCAATCGTATAGCCAAGAATATATCCAAAATGAGAGTCTTCCTTTTCTGGCGGATAGCTTTCAATCAAGCTTTTGCCATGTTCGGCGAAAAAGTCGTATTCAGCTTTTTCGGGTACAGTGTAGGTATGCCACTTGCCAGGCGGGTCATATTTTCAACGCGCAGTGCCCGGCAAGCTAAAATCTTTCCTAAGTTCTCGCGCATTTCCGGAGATTGTTCAGGGTTCAAATAGTTTTTATAAAGCTCGGGCACAGCGTCTTCGCTGACTGATACCGCTAAATATGACCCATCCAGTCTGGCACTGCTCCATTCGGTTAAGACCAAGGTAGCTTGCTCAATGTTTAAGCGGGTGATGGTTTTATCGACATTGACCGTCCATAGAGTGATGCCAAACAGGAAAACGCTCACCACCAGAACCAGTGCCAGGCGCTTTAGGTTTTTGCTCAGTTCCATCGCGGCTAAAGCGACCAACAACAGCGCCAAAAGACCATGAACACATGCGCCACCATGCGGCTGCGCGTGAAACCATAGGCTGTTTCGTACATCAACAGACGTTTAAAGGCGGAAACGAGGATTAAGCCGACCTGCGCCAAAAGCAGTGTCGCTGTGATGGAAAACGTGACGCGTTCCTTGCGGCTCTCGCGCTTGGTGACCGAAGCAAAAAGATAATGCAAGACCGCGGCGATACTGGCGACGACCATCAGCTGATTAAAGCCTTCCACGGCATAGCTTGAGAAATTGTAAGCACCTTCGCGCACATTCGCGATGCCGCCAAAAAGATGTGCCATTGTCCGATGATGAAAGCAAAAACATCAGGTTGATTAAAGCTAAAACGATGATCGCGGTGAGATTAGGTAAGAAAGGATCCAGCAGGGCTTTATCGGGCTCGACAGGCTCAACACGATGAGAACGGCTAAGCATATAGAACAAAAGCCCCGCCAGTCCCCCCCAGAAAAAGAACAGCACGATAAAAAAACTGTGGCCAAAAAGCTTCTACTGAGTCAAACTTGAAAAAGTTCAGGAAGGCTTCAATGTTCTTGGCAAAGGTGCTATCCGCTGATGACAGCAATTTTCCAAAAAGCAACAAAATCGGAATGGCAATAATCACGCCCAAAAAAATCGCGCCTATGATGCCAAAGACTTTTGCGTTGGCCAGGGTTTCTTTGCGTTCGCACGCCTTCCACGATTGCCCTCGGGAAGCCGATTACCCCCCCATGCGCAGTAATAAAGAAGTAGCGCTTAAAGTATTCACGAATGCGATATACTGCCCATTGTCCGCTAAACATGCTCATCAGCAACAAGGGCAAAGCAAATACGACAAAGATTATCAGTGCTGCAACGGTAAAGGGCTCAACACGGAATATGGTTAATAGTGAAGAAAGCGCAATCATCGCCATGAGTGGCCAGGATTGCCAGGGAATTTTGCGTTTCTCTGCCAGGCTCAAAACGACCGCGCCCAACAATATGGCGTTCACGATGATGGCAAACTGCTTGCCGGAAGACTGGTCAAAGATGAGCAGGTCGATTCCCAGAGCTAAAACAAATGCCACCAGGAACAACAGCCAGCAGTGTTTGACAGGCACCACATCTTTCGGCTTTGGCTGGGGGGGTGGAGGTGGCGGGCTTGGGGGGGGCAAGCCATCATAAGCCGGATAGGCTTGTGGCATCGGCTCTTGCGCCGGAATTTCGTTTGATAGATTTTGTTCAGTATTCATTTCAAAAACCTTTCACATTTTATTATATCGCTATCCATGATAAGCAATTTCGCGTCTCAATTACTGTCAAAAGCTATCAACGCTCTCTAAATTCCTCGCAGGTGGCCCACGCGTCAGTCAGGTTAAATGCTTCAGAATAAAAGATATGACATAAGTAACCTTTTAAACGTGTTTATTTTCACTCAGTTGACCGCTCAACTATGCTATACTGTATGTATCAAGTAATGGAAGGTTTATTCATGAAAAAAAAGTCAAAATTTTTACCGATTCAACCGCATACATTCCCCCCCAGGAATATGTTGATAAATACGACATCGGTATTATTCCACTAACCTTGAACTGGTTAGGAAAATCCTATTTGGATGGCGTTGAGATTGGCGCCACCGAGTTTTACACCCAACTGGCAGCCAGCACCGAACTGGCCACCACCAGCGCGGTCCCGATGGGGCAATTTATCGAAGCTTTCAAACCCTATCTAGATGAAGGCCGCGAAGTTTTCTATTTGGGTTTCACCTCAGGACTAAGCGCCACTGTGGAATTTGCATTCCAGGCCCAAAAAGCAATGGGCAATCCCGAAAATCTGCGCATCATGGATACAAAAATTATTTCCATGGCACTGACCCTGATGGTGCTTGAAGTCTGCAAAAAAAGCTGAACAGGGTGCCAGCCTGGACGAACTGGAAGCTTTCGCCAAAGACCTGTATCCACGAATCGGTGTTTATTTCACCGTTGATGACCTTATCTATCTCCACCGTGGTGGTCGCATCAACACCGCCAAGCGCCTTTTGGGCTCTGTGCTCAATCTGAAGCCGATTTGATGATTCGTGATGGCAAGATTGAACTGGTTGAAAGTGTCCGCTCGAAAAAGAAAGCCCTGAAACGCATGATTGACCTGATTGAACGGGATATTGACGGACGCACGCCGGTAAAGATTGGCCCATTCCACGCGCTGGCTTATGACGAAATGATTGAGATGGAAAAAGAAGCCATTGAACGCCTCAAGCCTGTTGAGTCGATTCGCTCCGAAGTCAGCCCCGTGATTGGCAGTCACGTTGGCCCTGGTACGGTAAGCATGGCATATCTGGTTGGCGAAGAATAGAGTTTTTCGCCAAGTCAGACTTAAGATAAGATAAGCAAAACCCCCCAGCTTGATGACTGGGGTTTTTTTTCTTATTTTTTTTCTTTGTTGAAAGTCAAAGCTGTTTATGGGTTTAGGAAGTGCCCCCCCATAAAGACAATAGCGTTTGTTTCGGTATTATAGATCGCGTAGATAAAGGGTCGGTTAAAAGTAATATCTATGCGGGAATCCATGCCCACGCCTCCTTCCAGCATCAACACAGCGGTAGCTGCAGCGGCTTCAGTGCCTTCTTCAGCGACGTCAATCATCGCCTGATGAATAACATCGTCAATAATTAAATCTCTGCTGCCTGTCATCCCGGAAAATCTGCTCTAAAATCAAAAGCATTCAGCATACCCAGAGCTTCTAATTGTTCAGCCAGGCTTTTGTGTGTTTCAATTTTGAATTTGGGCATTTCCAAATTCACTTGCGGGTAGGTTTCCTGTAAATCCGCGAGTAGTTTTTCGAAACTATCGGCATTGAACCCCCCCTGCTGAAACGCGCTGAAGTCTTCGGGCATGAGCAGGAGCATGGCATAATTTCTCCCATAATAAGGCAAGATTACAGCAGAAAGTTCATCATTCACCAGGGCTTTGATAAAAAATGTGCCTGACATCATATCCACGTTTTTTTTGTGTGCCATCAAAGCTGAAAAACGGCGCGCTGCCAGTTAATTCTGGTCTAAACTTATCCAGCCAGGTGCCATTAAAATAGATGGCGTTGGTTAAAACCAAACGCGTTGTTTCGTTAACGTTGGCGGGGGGGCTTAGTAAATCTTTTATTTTGTTGTTGGTTTGGTCCGAAACCCAGTTATTAATGATGGCAACCGCTCTATTTGATTTGGAAAATCAAGCAAGTACAGCCCAGCATCGTAATTTGACGACAGCAAATCGACGAAATCCTGTTTGAGCGGGTAGTCCTTTTGCAGCCATAAGGCGTTGGCAATGTTTATTTCAACAGGCTGACAGTCTTTATTCAAATACTCTGGTTTATCCACGAGCTTGCGGTTAAGCGCGTTGATTAATCGATGCGGGTCTTCAAGCCCCCCCTGAAATCCCAAGACATCGGACATTTGCGCTTCGGTCTCGGTCCGCGCGCCGGCATAAGTCATGGTCAGCGCCTGATGAATGCTATACGGCGAGAAAACAAGATTGTTTTCAGCCTTACTAAGCTGCTGGTAAAGCGAAAAGGCGAACTGATTGTTAGCGCTGGCAATTTGGGCAAATTCTTCTGGTGTGGCCTGGGGGGGTTTCGATGTAAGCCAGATTAGCTGTTACGCGTTTGGGGGGCCTGTTAATTTGTCAGGGGGGACGCATGATGTTAAGAAAGGATTGAAATCATGATTGTCGTCCATATTGTTCGTGTTGTTTTCATTTCTTCTCCTTTTTGGATATAAGTTCAGACGGCTTGTGTTCAAAGATTTGACAGCGCTTCTCCTTGTTTCGAAGCGCTGTCTTTAACTAAAGTCGAATGCTAAGGTGCTACGATGTGCCCCCCATAAAGACTACGGCGTTGGTTTGGGTGTTGTAGATGAGATAAATAAAGGGGCGGTCAAGGCGTAAAGTGATTGCTTCACCAGGCATACTTGTTGGCGCCATACTAACCATAGTTGCCGCAGCAGCTTCGGTGCCATCTTCGTTGACATCAATAAAAGCCTGATGCACCACATCCGAGATATACAAGTCTTTCCCGCCGGTCATGCCGGAGAAATCCGCATTATTAATATCAAAGGCGTCGGACATACCCATCGCGGGCAGGGTTTTGCCCAAATCAATGCTGCTTTCAAAGCTAAATTTGGGCATGGTGAGATGAACCATGGTGTGGCTTTCCGTCAATTTTTGCAAAATCTCATTGAGTAAGTCGGCGTTCATTGTGGTCTGGAAGCTGGCAAAGTCTTCGGGCAGAACTGCCATCATGCAAAGTTGCCACCCTCATAGGGTAAACTCACGACGCTGTAATCTTTTCCACGAAAGCAGCACCGGTGAAGCTGTTATTCATCATTTCTACCTTGCTTTTAGCTCCATCAAGGCTGGTGAATTCCTCTTGCGTGTTTCGAGCGGGGTCAAATCGGTTTGTCCAGGCGCCCTTGAAATAGACCGCGTTGGTGAGTACCAGTCGGGTCATTTCGTTCAGCATTCCCGTTGGGATAAGTTCTTTAATCTTTTCATTGGTCCGTACTTCCACCCAGTGATTGATGAGGTCGCGCGCTTCATCGGGCTTGTTGAAATCCACCAAAGCCAAACCCGCGGCATAGTTAGCCATAAGCTTATCCAAAAAGGCCTGTTCGAAGTGGAAGTCCTTTTGCACCCACAAGGCATTGGCAATATTGAAGATTAAAGGCTGCATACCTTCAATGGTATACGTGGGTTCTGCTTGCAAGGTCAGTTTGAGGGCGTTCATCACGTTGTGAATTTCATTATTATCCGTGACACCCAGGACGTCCATCATCTGCTGGGCGGTTTCGCCTTCCGCGCCGGCGTAGGTCATAAGCAGGGCCTGGTAAATGCTAAAGGGTGAATAAATCAGGTTACCTTCATTATCCACAAGCCGCTGATAAAGGTCAATGGCGAATTGATTGCTGGCGTGCGCCAGTTTTTGCAGTTCTTCGGCGCTGGCTTTGGGGGGGTCGCTTATATAAGCTGAATTGCCAACAGCGCCATCAGTGTCTTGGTCTTCAGCAAGAATAGGGTAGGTATCTCCTGCTTGTGTAAGGTCTTCGGGCATGGATTGCTCCTCCACAGGATATAAGTCGGATTCAGTTTCGGGTGTGACGGGTTCAGGTGTGACTGGTGTGGGTTGGCAGGCGCTCAAAACCATACTCAGTAACAAGACAACAGTTAAAGCGATTTTTTTGTATTTTCATTCTTTCTCCTTATCTATACAATAAGCCTTTCACTTGTAAGACGTTTAATGGTGACTAATTGTTCCCGGTAATTTGCCAAATTGTCAGGGAATATCTAAGACACCAGGTGCTTAAACTAAAGTCTGCCACCCCATCAGGCTGGCAGACTTTACGCGGAAGTTTTGTCGCTGATAGAGGGTCAGCGATACAAACACATTAAAGGATGACGCGCATCCGGTAAAACGCGAGAGAAAAATACTCGCGCAGGGCTGCCACAGAACGCGCGAAGCTTTCGCTGTTGGGCATCAGATGGGTCAGCACGTTGGGGGGGAGAGACAATTCCATGGAACTGTCCCAGTAGCTTTGGTGATGTGATAATCGCAGGGCGCGGGAATAATTTCGAGTCCGCTTTGTTCAAAAGCGAAGCGCATGCGGTCCATCTCCAGGGCGGAAGTCACCAGCAAGACGCTTTTCGCGCCAACGGTTTGTAAAGCGCCCGCGCTGGTACTCACGATTTCAACAATATCATCTGAACTTTGGCTCTGGAAAATGACCTGTTCAGGCAAACCCAGCTCCAAAGCAGTTTGCTGGCCGCGTCGGTTTCTTCTGCACTGCCGACAAGCAAAATGCCTTGTGCCGCGCCACGTTGTAAAAGCGCGGTGGCGTAAAGCAGACGGTCGGATTCTTCGCCGAGTTCAACACGCAAGCGGGGGGCTTTCAGCGGGGTAGACACCATCCACCAGCACCACAATCGCATCAGCTTTGCTTGTGGTCACATCAACAGGCATGTGGCGCCATTCCATTGAACGGCTAAGCCAGTTAGCGAAGAAACTGTTGCCAAATATGGCAACTAATATCAAGGCGACAATCAAGAAAAATTGCGAACCTTTCGCTTTTGAACGAACGATTAAGATACTGATAAACAAAAACAAACCCACAATCGCCAGGGGTTCAAGAAATTGTAAGAAGAATTTTCCGATAAGACTTGCCATAATCGACTCCTTCGCTAAAAACCTGACACTATAGTTGCAAGTAATGTGCCCGAGCGTAGGTTTTATGCTTTTAAGTGGTATACTGATGACGTTTTAAAATACCCGTTTGGCGATTTATGACGATGCAGGAAAAAGACGCTCATAGCACTACGAAAAGAACAATTTTGTTTTTAATCCTTATTTTTCTTATTGCGCTGGCGATAAGACTCGTAGGAATTCAATATGGACATCCCTTGTTGGTTCACCCCCGACGAAGCAAACGTTGTCCATTCTGGCTTTCAATTCTCACCACTGCATGATTTTGAAGGCATTGCCTTTAATCGTCCAGCCCAAGTGCAAACTGCCCTTTCGAGCGTCGCGATGCGCATTTACAGCAAAATTGTCTTTAAATCGAGCATTTGGGATATTTTTTTTATCCCAAGTTGTATCACTTTTATATTCTATCGCGTGTGTTGGTCGCTGTTTTGGGCGCTTTTATTCCCATTGTCGCCTTTTTTTATCGGAAAAGAAATTAAACCATCAATAGCCTGGCTTTCCGCGATACTCTTCTGTTTCTTACCCTCTTTTGTGCGTCATTCTCATTACGCTACCCCCGATATCCTACTGTCCCTGTGGATTATGCTGGCGATGCTGTTTGCGATAAAATACGCCAAAGGTGGCAAAGAGTCCACGCTTTGGCTGGCTATCTTTTTCTGCGCGCTCAGCACCGCAGACAAATATCCTGGCGTAATCAGTCTGGTCATGGTCGCGGGCGCGGTGCTTTGGCGATTTCTTGATAAACGCAAAGCTGAAGGTAAATTTGACGCAAAAGGCTTTGTGGGGAAAGGCTTTTTGTGCTTTTTTTTATCTTCGTTGTCGCCTTGTTTTTGGTCGCGCCCTTCCTGTTTATCAGATACAAAGAAGTTATTGAGGCGCTTATCTTTGAAGGCACAGGCGGACATCTCGGCCGGGATGGTCTCAGTTACCCTTTACGCGTCTTAACCTTCCTAAACTATTTCCTGACTGAAGCGGGCTGGCTGGTAACTGCGTTTTCAGTTCTGGGTATTGTTGGCTTCATTCGTGATAAAGCAAAATATGCGCTTTTTCTTCTTTTTAGTCTTGTCTTTCTGCTGGCAATTTCAGTTGTCGGCCCCCCCATCACGAACGCTGGGCGCTTCCGGTTTATATCGGATTGCTCTTCTGCGCGGCCTACGGAATTGACTTTTTAATTCAGTTAAGTCAGCGAAAATCATTCGTGGTTTTGGCAAAAGCTTTTGCAGTAATCACCTTGCTACTCTTTGCTATAGCAGGCCTTAGTCAATCATTTTGGCTCAAGCTTCAAGACACACGCGTTAAAGGGCTATATTATCTTGAAAAAAATGCAAATTGCGGAAAGCGATACCTATTATGATGGTTACACCCCCTTCGCGCCAAATTACTTTCCGGAAATCACCAAACAAGACCCGGAAACAAGGCTGCAACGCGATTACGCTGTTTTGAGTTCGTTTTACTATGAACGTTACCATGTACTGGATGATGAGCACCAGGAAAACCGTTTTTATGCGGATATTCGTCAGCAGGGTGAACTCATGCACACCATTATGGGTGAACCTTGCCCGTATAAGATAAAAGACCAAATCCGCTTGTTCAATTACTGGATTAAAGGCAGACTATTAAAACAAGAGACCGAGACGCTCTTCACCGGTCCCGATCTCTATTTTACAGACTCAAGCCCTAATTCAAATTAGCTATTCTCATTTTATATTGTCAAATCCGGCGTGCCAAAGACATGCTCATAGAGTTCCGGCGCGAACTTCTCGATGGCGTCCCAGCTCAAACTGTTGGTGCGGCAAATCTCCGCGTAAAGCTTTCCACTGTCCCTTTGCGTGCGTTGTTGGGTCTTTTCGTCCATCTGCCAAAGCCCAAAGCGTCGCTCCCAACCTAAATTCCACTCGAAATTGTCAACCAAACTCCAGTGAAAATAACCTTTGACAGGCACATTGTGACTGATCTCATGCCACATTGCCAATATATGGTCAACCAAAAACTTCCTTCTAAACGCGTCTTTGCTGTCTTCGGTGCCATTTTCCGTGATGTAAATCGGTAAACCAAAGCTATCCGCCCAGCGAATACACGCCCTGAAACCTTCAGGGTCATTCGCGACAAAGCCTGAATCAGAAAGCTCAAAGCCCTTGGGATATCCGTATTCGCTGTACATACTGGATGGTTTGAATAAATCAAATTTAACTTCCTGGCGCCCATAGTAGTTGATGCCAAAAAAAAGTCCTGCGTGTCTTTAGCCTGAGGTATGTCTTCCTTGTGGATTTTCGCGTCGAATTTACCAGAACGCAAGGTTTCGGCAAAAGCATTATCAAAAGCTGTGTTATACAAATCGGCCACCCGCCTGGTCAAAAAGCCCTTGTTGGCTGGCATAAAGCCACGCCAATGGTGCGCGATGCCCACACGTGCTTCAGATTGCAGTTCATGAATGATTTCATAAGCTCTGGCGTGCGCTTTAACCATATTTATCAAGACCTGTAATGCTATTTTTACATCATTCTTGCCAGGCGCAAACCACCCCCCCCACGATAGCCCCCCCAGCCATATATACATTCGGCTCATTAATCGTCACCCAAAAGTCACAATGCGCTTTCAGCGCTTCAACCGTCTTACGGGTGTATTCACCGAAAAGCTCAACCACCGCGTCGTTCTCCCAGCCACCCATCTCAGTCAGCCACAAGGGGTTGGTGAAATGATGCAAGGCACCATCGGCACCATGCCGCGCTCTTTTAAGCCCATCAGCATTTGGCGATAGCGGTCAAGCGCGCCTTCGTCCCAGCGGTCGGGCTCGGGTTGTACGCGCGACCATTCGATTGAGATTCTTTGCGCGTTTTGCCAGCTCTCTTTGGCCCGGTCAAAATCTTCGCGCCAGCGACCCGCCCACCAGTCGCAGGCTTTGCCACTGCGATCGCCGTTCAAAATGCGACCCTGTTCCTGTTCCCAGGCCCACCAGTCGTTGTTGATGTTATTGCCCTCAACCTGATGCGACGACGTGGCACAGCCCCCCCAAAGGAAACCTTGTGGAAACGTAAAAGTTGCTCGAATCATGATGACCTCCAAATGGTTGATGATGGCTTTATTATATCAAAGCCATCTTTTATCTCTTCATTTTTAAGCCCAGGTTTTTAACCAGGCGTGTTGCTTTGCATTATCGCTATCGTTTAGAAAGTTTTAGCTGATAACGACCGCTTTCAAGGTCCAGGCGCATCTCACGCACCAAAAGCCTTTGCCACGCCTAACGCCAACGTACTTGCCAACAGCGTCGCTGGGTACCGCCAGGGCTCTGCCCATGCGGTCAAATAAATTTCCGGTTTCATCCATGTTTAGCGGATATGCCGATGACTCGGGCGCGGCAT
>JMBX01000309.1_pt1 | contig 12883 bp, 26 predicted proteins | sample 616521 | NCBI WGS metagenome assembly JMBX01 (sample SAMN02727906, study PRJNA239997) | anaerobic digester metagenome | biome: anaerobic digester; isolation source: mesophilic anaerobic digester inoculated with municipal waste water sludge... | place: Germany: Bielefeld University, CeBiTec ...
ATAAATGGTTAAGTCTCTATTATTAGTAGGAGTAGGTGGACAAGGAACTATTTTAGTATCTAGAATCCTTTCTCAAGGTTTTGTAAATGCAGGTTATGATGTAAAAATGTCTGAAATCCATGGGATGAGCCAAAGAGGTGGCTCTGTAACAACCCAAATTAGATTTGGTGAAAAGGTATACTCTCCATCTATAGACAAGGGAGAAGCAGATTTAATAGTATCCTTTGAAAAATTAGAAGCAGCTAGATATATAGAACTTTTGAAAAAAAGGTGGTAGACTAATAGTAAATAATGAAGAAAAATATCCATTACCTGTATTATCAGGATTTGCAGAGTACCCAGATGGAGTAATAGAAGAATTAGAAAAGAATGTGGAAAATATTACTGTAGTAAATGCTAGGGAAATAGCAGAAGAATTAGGAGAACCTAGATCTCAAAATATAGTAATATTAGGGGCATTAGTAAAGGCTTTGGGATTAGACCATATAGAATGGAAAGAATTAATAAAAGAAAATCTACCAGAAAGGGTACATGATGTAAATATTAAGGCTTTTGAGAGAGGACTTAGTTTATAGGGGAGGCTATTTGTCATCCTGAGCCGAAGGTGAAGGATCTCGGCTATGGGTACCTATTGAAAGAAATATAGATAGCTAATGCTTAGAATGATAATAGAAAAGACGGGATAAAATCCCGTCTTTTATTTATGTTCCTTCAACAATTCATCTTTAATATCCCATAATGGCTTGGACAAATCTACAAAATATTCATGGGGCTTTCGAAACGTTTTACCTCATCCCATAGAGTATCTATTTGTTCAGCACAATAATCTCGTATTTCGTTAATATCTGGATTCTTATATACACATTCACCATTGTCAAATATTTTCACCAATAATTTTCTAGCATAGAAATTCCTTAAGGTTTTCCTTTTCCAAGTATATAGGGGGGGATGGAATATTTCATAAGGCTTAGTATTGTCTATTTCTTCATCATGTAGTGTAACCACATCAGCTATGGCTTTATTTGTACCCTTATCATATAGTCTATACAATTGTTTAAACCCAGGTGTAGTGATTTTACCAACATTTTCGCTTACCTTGATTTTTGGTATGATTTCTCCATTTTCTTCTGTAGCAGTTAGTTTATATACTCCACCGAAAACTGGTTCAGACCTGGCAGTAATCAATCTTTCTCCTACGCCAAAGGAGTCTATTTGTGCACCTTGATTTAGTAAATCTCTAATTACATATTCATCTAAACTACTGGAAGCTACTATTTGACAGTCTTCAAAACCTGCTTCATCTAGCATTTTCCTAGCTTCTTTAGAAAGATAGGCAATATCTCCACTATCTATTCTAATTCCCTTAGGCCTAAATCCTCTAGGTATTACTTCTTCTTCAAAGACTTTAATGGCATTAGGGACTCCTGATTTTAAAACATTATAGGTATCAACTAATAGTACACAATTATCTGGATAGAGTCTGGCATAGGCCCTAAAGGATTCTAATTCTGTAGGGAATATTTGTATCCAGCTGTGAGCCATGGTCCCTAGTGCAGGAATACTAAAATCTCTATCCACTATGGTACAGGCAGTTCCTATGGCTCCGCCTATATAGGCAGCTCTAGCTCCTAATATAGCTCCCTCATATCCTTGAGCTCGTCTAGAACCAAATTCCATTACAGGTCTACCTTGGGCTGCTCTAGTTATTCTATTGGCCTTAGTAGCAATTAAAGATTGGTGATTAATAGTTAAAAGCACCATGGTCTCAATTATTTGAGCCTGAATTAAGGGGCCTCTAACTACTACAATTGGTTCTCCAGGAAATATAGGTGTCCCCCTCTGGAATAGCCCAAACATCACATTGAAAATCAAAGTCTAATAAATATTCTAAAAATTCCTCACTAAACATATCCTTAGATCTGAAAAATTCAATGTCCTCCTCAGAAAAGCATAGATGGTTTAAGTATCCAATAAGCTGTTCTACACCAGCCATTATGGCAAATCCTCCATCATCTGGTATGGATCTGAAAAACATGTCGAAATAGGCAATCTGATCCTTCATGCCATTTTCAAAATAGCCATTAGCCATAGTAAATTCATAAAAATCCGCTAACATAGTAAGGTTCTTTTTCTTTTTCCAATCAATATTGGTCATTTTTATTCTCCTTTATTTAACTATTCGCCTTCTACTATATTCAATTATATTCTTTAGATGGAAAAAAATTCAACAATGATAAAAAAAATAACAGGATAGTAATACTATCCTGCTAAATATCTTTCTCCCTTTTCTGTAATCTTTATGGTCTTTACAGGCATTTTATTACAAGATTTACTATAGGGACAATTTCCACAATAGGAATTACAATTATTTAAATTATGGTCTTCACTAATATAGCCCATTCGAATTAATTGTTCAAATCCATCCTCAATTAATTCCACTGGCTTATTAAATTTAACTGCCATATTAGCTTTAGAAATATAATTAGAATTTTGAATTTCCATTAATAATTCTCTTAGCAAAATCTCATCTCCTTTAGGATTTAACTAAATCCCAACAAACTACCTATTTGGTATACTAATACTGCCATTATCCAAGCTATTAGAAATGTATAAACTGCTGTAAATACAGCCCATTTGTTTGAATTAGTTTCTTTTTTTAATGGTGGCCAGTGTAGCTGCACAAGGAGTGTATAATAATGTCATAATCATAAAGGATACTGCAGTTAATGGAGTAAATACATTTTGTATAGTTGAAACAAGCTCCACTCCCTCTTCCACACCTGCATAAACCATACCTAGTGTAGCCACTACAGCCTCTTTAGCTGGTATTCCAGCAAATAATCCTACTGCTGCTTGCCAATTACCAAAACCAGCTGGTTTAAATATAGGTGCTATAAAGGAACCAATCATTCCCAAAACACTTTCTTGTCCATAAGGCTCTACACCTAATGGCAGTCTTGCTAAAATCCAAAGAATAGTTACCATTGCAAATATAGTAGTTCCAGCTCTCTTTAAGAAACCAGCTACATTGTCCCACATATTTCTAAGAACATTTCTAACAGTAGGTTTTCTATAAGGAGGAAGTTCCATAATAAAATATGAGGACTCCCCCCTTTAAACAGAGTTTCACTAAATATTTTACCCATAATTAAAGCTATAAGGATGCCTAAAAAGTATAATGAAAATAATATTAATCCTCCCTTGTTAGGGAAAAATGCTGCAATAAATACTAAATAAATTGGAAGTTTTGCTCCACAGGACATAAAAGGATTAATTAAGGTAGCAATCATTCTATCTTTTTTTATTATCCAATGTTCTAGTAGACATAATTCCTGGAACATTACATCCAAATCCCACTATCATAGATATAAAGGTTTTCCTTGAAGGCCTAAGGCTCTCATTATATTATCCATTACATAGGCAGCCCTTGCCATATATCCACTATCTTCAAGTATTCCCATTAACATATATAGCACAACTATCAAGGGTATAAACTCTATTACTGCTCCAACTCCACCAATAAGACCTTCAGCAATAAAGGAAACTAGCCATTCAGGGGGGGAGTTCATACTAATAAGAAAATTTTCTATAACAATTCCCAAGGCCTCAACAGCTCCTGCTGCTGCCTCTCCAAGTAAATCTTCTCCAATAGCAAAGGTTAATTGAAAGACTATTAGCATTACTAATGCAAAATTAGGTAGTCCTAGATATTTATGAGTAAGAACTTTATCGATTTTATCAGTTTTAGTTTCTATTATTTCACTAGGTCTAAATACAGTTTTATTAGCAATATTATTTACAAATTCATATCTTTTATCTACAATTTCTAATTCATAATTATTCCCATTTTTTTATTTCCTCTAAAACATGTTTAAATTCGCTGGAAGAATTTAATTCTTCATTATCAGAAATCAATTCTCCTATATATTCATCACCTTCTAATAATTTTACTGCAATCCAATCATTGGGATATTCTAATTCTTGATTTACTAAGAATTTTTTATTTTTTCTATCTCTTTATCTATACTTTCCCCGTAGGATATATTAGTTTTGTAATCTATATCCTTTTCCATTAGGGAAACAGAGTTTTTAATTAACTCATCTATACCTTTGTTTTTAGATGCAATAGTAGGCACTACAGGTGCACCTAATTTTTGGGAAAGAGCTTTAATATCAAATCTAATATTTCTTTCCTCAGCTTCATCTATCATATTTAAAGCTACAATTACCTTAGCACCCATTTCTAATAATTGAGTAGTTAAATATAAATTCCTTTCTATATTTGTGGCATCTACTACATTTATAACTATATCTGGATTTTCCTTTAATATAAAATTCCTAGCCACAATTTCGTCCTCTGAGAAAGCTCCTAGACTATAGGTTCCTGGTAAATCTACTACATTATAGATTTTATCTTCAAATTTAAATTTTCCTTCCTTTTTTTTCCACAGTAACCCCCCTGGCCAATTTCCCACATGTTGATTAGCCCCAGTTAAGGCATTAAACAAAGTGGTTTTGCCGCTATTGGGATTACCTACTAAGGCAATAGTACCCAATATTATTCCTCCTAACTTCGATATATTAGCTAACCATAACTTTTTCAGCCAAGCCACGGCCTAGGGCAATTTTATTTCCAGATAGTGAAACTATAATAGGCCCTCTATCATTTTTTACCACCTTTAGATTAGCACCAGTATTAAAACCTAATTCATATAATCTCTTAGTAGCATAGTTTCCTGCAGCAATTTCTCTTACTATCGCCTCTTGACCAGGATGCAAATTAGCTAAAGTCATAGACATAATAAATCCCCCTTTCTGAAAATTGATTATGTAAGAATAAATGGAACTGATAATCACTATCATTATCATAATATAATTTTTTTAAAAAAAAGCAATAGAAGAAATCAAAAAATATAATTAAAAAAAATTGTTTACAACATCAATAAGATAAGGTATAATAAAAAACACACCCCCCTGGGGGGGTAGGGGGGGTACTATGTAGAAAGGAGAATTTTTATGACAAAGATTATAAACATAGATATATTAGGTATGACCTGTGCTGCCTGTTCTGCTAGGGTAGAAAAGGCTTTAAGTAAAAACGAAGCCATTATAAATCCAGTAGTAAATTTATTGCAGCAAAAGGCTACTATAGAATATAATCCAGAAAAGATCACCATAGAGGAAATTGTTAAAATTGTAGAGAAAACAGGCTATGAAGTGCCTTTAGATAAAAGAACCATATTAGTAGAAGGTATGACCTGCGCTGCCTGTTCAACTAGAGTAGACAAAGCTTTAAACAAATTAGACGGAGTAGTACGTGCCAATGTAAATTTATCTACTAATAAGGCAATTATAGAATTTCCATCTGGTACCATAGAAGATGAGTTATTGATTGAAATCATAGAAAATCAGGATATAAGGCAGAGATAGAATTGGAAAGAGATACTGATAGGGAAAAGGAATTAAGGGAAAAGGAAATTAAATCCCTGAAGACTTCCTTTATAATCTCAGCCATATTGAGTATACCTTTATTTTCAGCTATGTTCTTCCATATGGCTGGAAAAGACAATATACTTACTAATGGCTATTTCCAATTATTATTGGCCACTCCAGTACAATTTATTATAGGCTATAGATTTTACAAAGGGGGGGCCTACAATTCTCTAAGAGGTGGAGGAGCCAATATGGATGTACTAGTATCCATGGGTACTTCTGCAGCTTATTTTTACTCTGTATATAATTTGTTCCAAGGAGTACATGAATACTATTTTGAGGCCTCAGCAGTAATTATTACACTAATATTATTGGGGAAAACCTTTGAGGCCATAGCGAAAGGGAAGACTTCAGAGGCCATTAAAGAATTAATGGGACTAAGCCCTAAAACTGCCAGAGTATTTAGAAATGGGGGGGAGGAAATGGATATTCCCATAGAGAAAGTGGAAATAGGAGATATAATAGTAGTTAGACCAGGAGAGAGAATCCCGGTAGATGGAATCATAGTAGAAGGGAATTCATCTATAGATGAATCTATGCTTACAGGAGAGAGTATTCCTGTAGATAAAACCATAGGAGATGAAGTAATAGGTGCTACTATTAATAAATTTGGTTCCTTTAAATTTGAAGCCACTAAAATAGGAAAGGATACAGTATTAGCCCAAATAATAAAATTAGTAGAAGATGCTCAAGGCTCTAAGGCACCAGTCCAAAGGCTAGCAGATGAAATCTCTGGTATTTTTGTACCAGTAGTAGTGGCTATAGCTTTAATTACCTTTTTAGGCTTCTATTTTGGCAAAGGGGGGGAATTTGATACAGCTCTATTAAATGCAGTGGCAGTATTGGTAATCGCCTGCCCCCCCTGTGCTCTAGGCTTAGCCACACCTACAGCTATTATGGTAGGTACAGGTAAAGGAGCAGAAAATGGAATATTAATAAAATCTGGGGGGGAACATCTAGAAAGAGCCCACAAAATGGACACCATAGTTTTTGATAAAACTGGCACTATTACTAAGGGAGAACCAGAACTAACAGATATTGTAGTGTTTAATAATGTAGATAGGGATGAATTACTTCAAATAGCTGCTTCGGTGGAAAAAGTTTCTGAACATCCCCTAGGTCAAGCTATAGTTAAAAAGGCAGAAGAAGAGCTATTGATGGTAAAAGAACCAGATTCCTTTTTAGCAATACCAGGCAAGGGCCTAAAAGCTAAACTAAATGGAAAAGAAATATATATAGGTAATAGAAAATTAATGGAAGATGCTAAAATTTCCATTGAAATGGGAGAAAGTGATTTGCTAAGACTAGAAGCAGAAGGAAAAACTGCTATATTAGTGGCTATAAATAATGAATTATCTGGAATAATAGCAGTAGCAGATCAAATTAAGGATAATTCTAAAGCTGCCATAAGAGAATTAAAAGATATGGGCTTAGAAATCTATATGATAACAGGAGACAACGAGAGAACAGCTAGAGCTATAGCCAGTGAAATAGGAATAGAAAATGTATTGGCAGAAGTATTACCTGAAAACAAGGCAGAAGCTGTAGAAAAGATAAAGTCTGAAGGGAAAAATGTAGGCATGGTAGGAGATGGAATCAATGATGCTCCAGCCCTAGTAGCAGCAGATGTAGGCTTTGCCATAGGTACAGGCACAGATGTAGCCATGGAAGCAGCAGATATAACTTTAATGGGTGGAGATTTAGGAGGAGTAGTTACAGCCATAAGACTAAGCCATAAAACCATGAAAACAATAAAACAAAATTTATTCTGGGCATTTTCTACAATTCCATAGGCATACCCTTTGCAGCATTAGGTTTCCTAAACCCAATGATAGCAGGAGCAGCCATGGCCTTCAGCTCAGTATCAGTAGTTAGCAACTCCCTAAGACTTAAAAATTTAAATAACATGATACAGCGGGGACGGTTCTCCCTGTATCACAAACAGAAGGGACGGGTCCTTTCGTTTGAAATCAAATAAAAGGACCCGTCCCTTTTATTTGATTTTTAAAAAAAAGGGGACACATCCCTATAAGTTAATTAAAAATTGGAGGTATAAAAATGAAAAAAATAATAGAAATTGAAGGTATGTCTTGTAATCATTGTGTAATGGCAGTAAAAAAAATGCATTATCAGAAATAGCTGGTGTATCCAATGTAGAGGTGGAATTAGATAATAATAGGGCCCTTGTAGAAGGAGAAAAGCTAGAAGATAATATTTTAAAGGAAGCAATAGAAGAAGCAGGTTATGATGTATTAGGCATAAATTAGAAACTAGGTGAGATTATGAATCCAGGCAAAGAAAAGGCAGCTCAAAAACTGAAAACTGTCAGAGGACAAATAGATGGCATTATTAAAATGATAGAGGAAGATAGATATTGTGTAGATATATCCACACAAATATTATCTGCCATTGGCCTACTTAAAAAGGCTAATATAGATGTATTAAACTCCCATATTCGTTCCTGTGTCAAAGATGCCATATTAGAAGGAGAAGAAGAGGGAGAAGAAAAAAAATAGAAGAGATAATCAATATAATAGACAAGTATATAAAATAAGACGGGGAAACCTGTCTTGTTTTTGTTAAAGAAGAGTATTGATTTTTGGGGAATTTAGTATATAATATATATGAAAGTCAAGGAAAGTCAAATTTTTAATTTGGAGGAAATATAATGGAGTATAAGGATTATTATAAAATTTTAGGAGTAGATAAAGGGGGGGCTAGTCAAGATGAGATTAAGTCTTCCTATAGAAAATTAGCCAAAAAAATATCATCCAGACTTAAACCCTAATGATAGTAGTGCACAGGAAAAATTTAAAGATATAAATGAGGCCTATGAAGTATTGGGAGATGAAAGTAAAAGGAAAAGTACGATAACTTTGGCAGTGGATACAATTTTCTAATGGACAAAATTTTGATCCATCTAATTTTGGCTTTGAAAATTTTGGTAGGGGGGGTGGATCCTATACTTATACTACATCTGCTGAAGGTTTTAGTGATTTCTTTAATATGTTCTTTGGTGGAGATGATTTTGGGATTTCAGATTTATTTGGAAGCATGGGGGGGAGCGGAGGATTTCAACAACCAGAAAGACAAAAGTACGAAGCCCAAATGAATATTACCATAGAAGAAGGATTTAATGGCATTACTAAGCCTTTGCCTCTTAGAATTGGAAATAAAAATAAAACTTTGTCAGTTAATGTTCCAAGGGAATATTGCCCGGGAAAAAAATAAAGATTAAAGGCGAAAAGGCAGGAATTAATGGAGATATTTATATAAAGGTGAATTTTGTGGAAAATGAAAAACTTAGACTAGAAGGCTTGGATTTATATGAGAAAGTAGATATATATCCTTGGGATGCAGCTTTGGGCACAAAATTAATAGTAAATACTCTATCAGATAGAAAAATAAAAGTAAAAATCCCAGCTAATATGAAAAGTGGCAAAAAAAATCCGAATTCCAAGAAAAGGTTACAGGGATATGAAGGGAAATAAAGGGGACTTATATATTGAAACTAATATAGTAAATCCAGATAATTTAAGCAAGGAGCAAATTAAGCTTTATGAAGAACTTAGACAATTGATAATGGGCAATTAATAATTATTAGGATTAGGTTTTAAGCCAAAGATCCTTCGCTATGCTCAGGATGACAAAAACCAGTGCTCAGGATGACAAAAACCAGTGCTCAGGATGGCAATAACTAGTGTTTAGGATGACAAGAACTAGGGCTTAGGATGACAAAAGGCAGTGCCCCAGAATGGCAAAAATATAGGCCACAAGGATGCTTTCCTGACCCTGTCATCCTGAAGCGTAGCTGAAGGATCCTACTTTAATTTCCAATTTTAAATTACATACAAGTTTACTGTTTTATATATGGAAATAACAATATTATAATTTCCTTTATCAAAACTATTTCCTTATGATTTAACCGAGATAGAATAATTAATAATTCCTTTAAATCTTCATTGAATTCACTATTATAATCATTATGGGCAGCTTCTAATACTGTATAAAAATTTTTTTAATTCTAAATCTTCATTATGTAAATTGGAAGCAAATAATAAATAATCTACAGATACATTAAATGTATTTGAAAATTTTACTAAGGTATCTAGACTCATTTTTCTTTCTCCCCCCCTTTCTATTTGTCCTATATAAAAGGGGGATAATTCAATGATTTCAGCTAGTCTCTCCCGGCTTAAATTTAGCATTTCTCTTTCTAACCTTATCCTATGGCCAATCTCCTTAAAATCCAGATGCTTTTTATCCTTATCCATTGTGTCACACTCCTTATGTCAACTTTATTATTATAATGGATAAAACAAAATAAGCCTAGAGCATAAAAAGATTATTGCCAAATAGCCCATAAAGGCTTATACTACTATATAGAACTAATGACAATTTTTAGGAGGGAAGGCCATTGAAGAATGAAATTAATCGACTCCGAGAATTAATACATAAAGAATTAGAAACAGAAGATATAGATTATGAAAAGATTTTAAAAATGAGTCAGGAATTAGACGAATATATAGTAGAATACCACCGAGACAAAGATGAGAAATCATAATTGCAAGGGGGGGTGGCAAATCTGTAGACTGCCACCTTTTATAGTTTTCCAGATTTAAAAATAGATATAAGCAGCAGTAAGCCTGCTATTCCTGCCCCTAAATATCCTAATATTCCTATGGCTGAAATACCATAAATTTTTAATCCTACATTTGCATTAATTACTAAAGATGAACTTACTAATAATCCAGCCACAATTATGGCAAATATGAGTCTGTTTACCATTCTATTTATTTCATTAAAATTCTCATCCATATTTTTCAATTCTAAATTTAGCTTAACTCTACCCTCTAAAAGATTATTCATTAATACTAAGGACTTAGAGGATAATTCCAAAGTTGATTTAATAGAAGAATATAATTTTATAAGGATTTGGGAGAAATCCATATCTTTTATATTTTTTTTATTATCTGCTCCTCAAAATAAGGTAGAGCTATATCCATTAAAGTTAAATTCTTATGAATTTTAGCCAATAGACCTTGAAATAGCATCATCCCCTTTACCAATAATACTATATCCTTAGGCATATTAATATTATTATTTTTACATATAATAATTATTTCTTCTAAGATTTGTGGGATGTCGTAATCGTAAATAGATTCATCAATATAGGAGGTGTACATAATTTCAATATCCTCATATAATTTATTTATATCTATAGGCCCTTTTTTTTAATACCTATTTTAACAATGGATTTAGTCATAAGTTCAATATCACCTGTAGCTGCGCCTTTTAAAACCTCATTGAGCTTGTTTCTCAAGCTTAAATCTAAAGTACCCATTAGGCCAAAATCAATATAGGCAATGGTGTTTTCATGGATTAAAATATTGCCTGGATGGGGATCTGCATGGAAAAATCCATCTTCAAATATTTGTTTAAAATAATTATAGGTTAATTTAGTAGCCATATCTTCTACATCATAGCCACTAGTCTTTAATTTTTTTTAATATTATCTATTTTAATCCCAGAAATATATTCCATAACTAAAATTTATCACTACAGTATTCACTATATACTCTAGGGGGGATTTTATAAACTTTACATTTTCATTATTCTTAGAAAATTTAAGAATATTATTCATTTCTTCTATAAAATCCAATTCCTTTTCCGTAGCCATTTGAAGTTCTTCCACTACCTGTAGCATATCCACTATGTCTCCTGTAGTAGTAAAATTAATAACAGGAGCTAGTTTTTTTAAGGATTTGAATATCTGCCATCATTTTTTTCCTTAACTCTAGGTCTTTGAACCTTAACTACAACTTGGTCTCCATTATTTAATTTAGCTAAATATACCTCTGACAAAGACGCAGATGCAATGGGAGTTGTATCAAATTCCATAAAAATATTCTCAATAGAATTCCCCAATTCAGCTTCAATGACATCTTTCATAATATTAAATTCTCCTGGTTTTACATCATCTTGAAGTTTTTGCAATTCCAATATATATTCCATAGGCAATATATCTGGTCTAGTAGATAAAATCTGCCCGATTTTCACAAAGGTAGGGCCTAATTCTTCTAAAACCAGTTTTAATTCTTCAGGATTTCCTATGCCATTTTTAAAACCATATTTCATAGAAACTGATACAATTTCCCTTAGTCTTTTTTTAGTATAATTATTATCCATAGCAAATAAAACACCCTTAAACAGGGTGTTTTGACCTCCTAATTATTTTTCTCCAATTCATCAATTCTCTTATTTAAATTATCTATATCTTCTTTAGTAGCTAAATTTAGGTTGTTTAAATGATTTTTAATATTATTTTCTAATTCCTTAGAATTTTGAATATTGTCCTTATTATCCTCTACTACTCTTTTTAATTCCTCATTTAACTGTTTACCCTGTTCTACAGTTATTTTTCCTCTTTTTACTAAATCCTTGACTAAATCATTGACCTTTTCATAGCTTAAGGCCATACTTCCAATACCTGCGAAAAAAATATTCTTTAATAAATCTTCCATTTCTATCCCTCCACGGATTTAATTAAGTGAGTACATCTAATAGCATACCCTTAATATCATCTAATCTCTGCAATATCCTTATTCTATTGCCTTCAATATCTAGAAAATCCTTGGTCAATTCATCTAATTCCTTATCCACCTTCTTTACTAAAGAATATATTCTATGACGTCCCCCCCTTCTATCTAAGGAGTTTTCCTTGTAAAATACATGGGAGTTATTGACAGAAATATCTAGAAACTCCCTTACTAATTCCTTATATTGCACTAAGTCCTCAATAAACAAACTGTCTTGTAATTTATTAGTCTGGGATTCTATTTTATCATATAGAATTTTTAGCTCTTCCCTAATATGTTCCTGTTCTATTTCCATTAATTTATTTTTAAAGGCTTTTTTGAACCCCCCATTTTTAGTATCTATTTTAGTATCCTTAACTTGAATAACATTATTCATATTTATTCTTTCTATTCTAGACATCTATTCTCACTCCCTTACTCTTCTATTATATACTATCGGCAAGAAATATGAAATTATAATATTTTATTTAAGAAAAAGCTAAAACAAGTCGATATAATAGGTGGAAAGCAAATAAAGGATGGATAATATGGAAGCTATAAAATTAAATAATAAAGAAAATTTAATAGATGCCTATGGCTTGAAACCTCAACTTTTCTACGATATTGAGGGTAGTTTAATTGAGAACAATGGCAAGGATATTAAAATAGAGAAAAATATAGACAATAGGAATATAATTTACTCCCTAAGGCTAAAAGAAGAGATAGTAGGAGAAATAGGGAAGAAAGTCCTAATAAATAAGGAAAACATACTGTCTATAAAAAACTGAAGAAAAAAAAGAAAAAGGAATTTC
>JMBX01000310.1_pt1 | contig 12848 bp, 18 predicted proteins | sample 616521 | NCBI WGS metagenome assembly JMBX01 (sample SAMN02727906, study PRJNA239997) | anaerobic digester metagenome | biome: anaerobic digester; isolation source: mesophilic anaerobic digester inoculated with municipal waste water sludge... | place: Germany: Bielefeld University, CeBiTec ...
ACACTACCTCAATTTGCTGATATTTTAATCTGTCGGTTGCTATAATTCCGGAAACCTTATGCGTCATTTTTAACATTATATTGTTAATAATAATTAATATTCTTGTTAAACCGAAATCTTTGTAAGGGTTTTACCTTCCTCACGTATATAACAATAAATATGTCAGAAGAAATTACAAATTTGGTTGGGAAATTTCTCTCCAATACCCTATCGGAAGAAGAAATAGGTAAGTTGCTCCGTGCTTATCAACAAAAGCAGATAAGCGAAAAGCAATTTGGAGATTATTATGCAAGCAAATGGGAAGATGCCGGCCAGCATCCGTCCCGGCTCGCCGCAGAAAACAGGGAAAAAGCATGGGAACAGTTTAAGATGTATATGCGTCGAAATATCCAAACCCTTCCGAAACACAAAAGCAGATGGATTGCAATGGCGAGCATAGCAGCCGTAGCTATACTGTTTTTATACTGGGCCTCTCGCTCCAACGGATCCGTAATCATTCACAACAAGAACTTGTGGTAATGGTTGAAAACGGACAAAAGGCAAGCGTTCAGCTTCCCGACGGTTCCCGGGTGCGCCTCAATTCGGCCAGCGAACTGCGTTATTCTCCGGATTTCGGAGAAAAAGCCGAATGGTAAAACTGGAAGGAGAAGCCTATTTTGAGGTACAAAGCAACCCAAACAACCCGTTCATCGTGTTAACACGTGACCATCTGCAGGTAAAGGCTGTGGGGACAAAGTTCAACATTAAGGCATATTCCAATGATGATCAAATAACCGGAACACTCATTGAAGGCAGAATTGAAGTAAGCAACTCATTGTTATCCGAAGTGCTGGCTCCTAACGAACGTATTTCATTCAATACTAAAGATGGAATGTTCAGTAAGTCCCGTATAGACAGTGTAAATGAAGCCATTTTTGGATGACCGATCAATTCGTGTTCGACAAAGAAACATTAGGAGACATTGCCAAAATACTGGAAAGAATGTACAACGTAACTATCTCTTTTACATCACCCGAAATAACAGAGATACAATATAGCGGAAAAATCAAGAACAACAGTATGGAGAATGTACTGAATCTTATCACTGTTGTTTCCCCGCTACAGTACACAATGTCCGGATCGCACATTACATTCAGTAAAAAAAACAGAATTAATAACTCACAAAAAATAGACGTGTATGAAATAAAACAGAAAACAACTCACCTGATTACAATAGAAATGCCGGAGCAATGTAAGGGCATCACTCCGGTTAAAGAATGCAATATTCCGCTAACAGGATAATAACACAACAGCAACTTGCTGATGGCCGCATTCATATGGGGGGGACAAAATTACTCAATCATAGTGAACTTCGTGCCTTTTATCCTTAATTATATCCTAAAACAAGCTAAATCTAAAAAAAATTAATTCAATGAACGTACAAATCAAACGAATTGGCGTGAGCTGTTTGCTCCTGCTGCTACTAAGTATCGGGCAAAGTATGGCGCAATTGAGTATTTCTGCGACAAATACGGAAATAAAAAAAACATACTTCGACAAATTGAGGAAAAAAGCAGTTACACTTTTTCTATAGCGATAATTTTCTGGATTTAAACCAAAAGGCGACCATCCAAACTAAGGACGAGACAATTGAAAACATACTAAACAGGTTGTTCCGGAATACGAACATCGACTATCTGATACAACAACACACAAATAGCGCTATCCGAAAGCGCGCGAAAGAAAATCCCGTCAACACCGCCCAACAACAAAGAGGGAAGACCATATCGGGAACAATTCGCGATAACGGCCGGCGATCCGGTTATAGGGGGCAACCATCGTGGAAAAGGGAATCCTTCACACGGAACAGTTACCGATACAGACGGTAACTTTAGCCTTCACAATACGCCTGAAAATGCTATACTCCAAATTACATATGTAGGCATGAAGCCGCAAGAAATAGCTATCAAAGGAAGGACAACAATACATGTCGCTATGGAACCGGACTCAGAACTGTTGGAGGAGTTGGTGGTTATCGGATACGGAACAATGAAGAAAAAAATTGGTGACGGGTGCTACAGTTCAGGTAAAAGGTGAAAATATCGCACGATTAAACACACCCAACGTATTGGGGGGGCTTTACAAAGCCAGGCACCGGGGGGGTTAACATTACACAGGTCAGCGGATTTATCGGGGGGACGGTTTTAAGGTAAACATCCGCGGTATCGGTACCAATAATTATTCAACTCCTTTGTATGTAATTGATGGGGGGGTTGTAGGCGGCAGCCTCGACGGACTAAGTCCTAACGATATCGAAAGTATTGACGTATTAAAAGATGCGGCAACCGCGGCAATTTATGGTTCAAGGGCTGCTAATGGCGTTATTCTTGTGAAGACTAAAAGTGGGCAAGCAGGAAACATGAAATTACGTATGACGGTTATTACGGGATACAAATCTCTATAAAATACCCACTGTCCTAAATGCCCAAGAGTTTATGAGCATTCAAAATGAAGCCCGGATCATGGATGGCCTGCCAATATATAATTGGAATAATTTAATTCCGACCAGAGATCTGGCCTCTATTCGTGACGGTTCATGGAAAGGAACGAACTGGACAAAAGAGATCCTTAATAAAAACGCCCTTATTCAATCCCACAGTATCGGCATCAACAGCGGAACGGAGCGATCTGTTTCATCCTTGGGCCTTACATTCCTTCAACAAGAAGCTACAATGGGCGTACCTTACAATATTCCCATTTTAAATCGGTTCAATGCGCGAATCAACACGGAATCAATTATCCTTAAAAAAAGGAGACCTTGATATATTAAAAGTGGGTGAAACGCTTAATTATCGTTTTAATCGTTCTCAAGGACAGGTCGCTCGGGATGATATATACTGGAACACAATTCACAATACATTAGTGATGAGCCCATTGATGCATGCATACAATAGTAAGGGCGAATACTATACCTTTAATGACCAGGTAGCCGATGGTTATAATTGGGATACAGCAAACAATGCGAATAAAAACCCGATTGCATACATGGATTATATGATGAATCAAAACCTCAGTAAATCTCATTTCTTGCAAACCAGCGCCTACTTGGATCTGCAACCTATCAAGGATTTAACGTTCCGGTCACAGTTCGGTTATATGCTAAGTGCATCCAGCTATAGATCATATATTCCTTCTTTTGGAAAATTAACGGCAACTCTAGAGCAGGTGCAAGACCGCGTAACCCAATCCATGGGGCAATCTCAATATTGGACATTGGACAACACGATCAATTATGTTATGACATTTGGAGAACATAATCTGGATGCGCTCTTGGGACAAGGTATGACACGCCAGATGCTAAGCGAATCAATGAGCGGCTCCAATCAGGGATCTATCTTTTACGATTTCGACCATGCCTGGCTAAGTAATGTGCCTGGTTTAAATACAGTACAATCTCTTACCGGTACCCCCTACCCTGTCAGGTGGCTCCTTATCTGCATTTGGACGATTGAATTATAACTATAACGAAACATATATGGCTTCGTTTATTTTACGAGCCGACGGCTCTTCAAATTTCGCTCCAGGGCATAGATGGGGGGGATATTTCCCTTCCGTTTCAGCAGGTTGGGTAATAAGCAACGAAAATTCTGGAATGAAAACATAAAAGGTGTAGATTTCCTGAAGTTACGCGTATCTTATGGTTCAAACGGTAATGACCGCGTTGCATCTTTTCAATATGTTGGATTGATAACTTCTAACAATAATAATGGCGGTTATCCTTTTGGCAATTCAATGGGAGATGCAGCCACGGGTTCATATGCTTATCGTGGGGGTAAATCCAGATCTGAAATGGGAAACACAAACTATGATTAATTTGGGAGCTGATGCCAGTTTTTTTTCAACAACTGTATGAGATTGGAACTTGATTGGTATAATCGTATTACCAAAGACTGGTTAGTAGATCCCCCCTCAGCCGGCAGATTTGGAGTTTCCCCTGCTTTTATTAATGGCGGTGATGTTCAGAACACCGGGTTTGAAATAACCTTAGGCTGGAACGAGCAGGTAAGTAAGGATTTCTACTTCGATACAAACCTCTCGTTGAGTTATAATAAAAACAAGGTTCTAAAATTGCAAATGCGGAGAAGATTCTTCGGGGCCTATCAGCGTATTGTGGGAAGGATCAGACGAAAGCTATCGTTCTGAGGTAGGGAAACCATTCGGATATTTTTATGGATATAAAAGTAGCGGCATTTTTCAAAATCAGCAACAGATTGATGATTATAAAGGAGCCAAACTTCTGGGAGATAATACACAACCGGGCGATGTTATCTGGCAGGATATCGATGGAAACGGAACCATTAATGCCGATGACCGCACAGAAATAGGAAATCCGCATCCCGACTTCACACTGGGTTTTTCTTTTAACATAGACTATAAGGGAATTGAACTGAACGTGAACACTTACGGTGCATTCGGTCATCAGATATTGAAATCTTATCGTGATTATGTAGCCTCTCCAATGGCCAATTATACAACGGATATTTTCCAACGTTGGCATGGAGAAGGGACATCTAACAAATATCCGCGTGTATCAAGTTCGGTAAACTCAAACTGGAATAGGATATCCGATATTTACATAGAGAACGGCGAATTATTTCAAAATTAAAATGTATCCCTGGGATATGACTTCAAAAGAGCATTTAAAGACTCCCTCTTAGTCAGTTAAAGATATATGTGACTGCACAAAACCTGTTTACATTCACAGGTTATACAGGAATGGATCCTGAAATTGGGTATGGAGCAGGAAATACCTATGCACAAGGAATTGATTTAGGATTTTATCCGAGTTCGAGGGTATATATGATTGGTATGAATATCAAATTTTAAAATAAGAAAAACAATGAAGAAAAATAATATCGCATTTATCCTATTATTGACCATTGGTTCCTACATAAGCTGCAGTGATTTTTTTAGACAGTGAAAGCTTGACAACCAAATCAACCGATAATTTCCCGTTTACTGAAACGGAAGCTAACGAATTGATTACAGGCATATATGCCAATATGTTATTCCAGGATCCGGAAACATCCTCTTATTTCTATCTGGCGCAATTGGCGAGTGACGATTGCTTGGGCGGGAACCTGGAAGCATCGAATAACTGTGCGACCAACTTTCTGATGTACACAAACCTGAATATGCTACAACCCTTATATGCCCGGTGTTATAGGCAAATCAACCGTGCAAATGTAGCCATTGAAACATTAGATAATGTAGCAAAGTGGTCGAGTGAAACCGAACGAAACCGCTGCTTTGGTGAAGCCTATTTCCTACGCGCTTTCGCATTTAATGAACTGGTACAGGTTTTCGGCGGCGTTCCTTTACGTACAGACAGCAGAAACCCGGATAAACTACCGCGTGCATCTGTCGATGAAGTATATCAACAAATAGCTTCCGACCTGAAAAATGCCATTGAATTGATGCCGGACCGCATTTATCTGGATGGTTCGCCGATGGTGGGGCATGCTACCAAATACGCGGCAGAAGCCTTAATGGCACGTGTATTCCTTTTTTTATACCGGGCGCTATGATAAAACCGAGCTTCCCGACGGAATTACCAAAGCACAGGTCATTGAATGGATAGATGATTGCGTGAACAATTCCGGTCATGATCTGGTTTCAGATCAACGCAACCTTTGGGCTTATACAAACAAAGCCTCCCAGGATAATGACCGTGAAGAATATAAATATCAATATGTGCTGAATAATCATCTGGATTGGGCCGGCTTAAGCCCCCCCATCGAAACCCTGTTTGCCAACAAGCATAAATTAAAAGGCAACAATTGGACATATACATGGTTTAGCAATACAGTGTCGCAATTTTATTCTCCCTCGGCCGATAATTCAAAAGCAGAAGATGGAGAAGGTTACCCGTTTGGCAGAGGTTGGGGGGAGCCGGTCCAGTTTCGCCAGCTATGGTAAATGACTGGATAGAATGGTCGGAACAACAGTCCTATTTGAACGGAGCGACAGAAGATCCTCGCCTGACTGGTTCCATCTGGTCGTATCGTGCACTTGATCCGAATAATACAGGAAGCGTATTATTCGACCGGAGATTAACTCCGGATGAGCCTGATTACACGGTTTCGTATCGGTACTATGAACAGACCGGTTATCATCAGAAGAAATATATTAATGTTATGTCATATCAAACATTAACGCCAATGATCCAGGAAAAAAAATCCGGTTTACGGAATCCGATCATTCGCTCTTCAGCTCTATCCTCAAATAACCGCTGATGTTATAAGCCAATCGCTGAACAACATCGCTGACTTAATCCATATTCGTTTTGCGGACGTATTGTTGATGCAATCAGAATTAAAAGAAGATGCCACCGGACTTAATCGCGTACGCGCCAGGTCGAATTTGGCGCCAATTGCTTATTCACTGGCAGCGATCAAAACGAACGTCGTTGGGAATTTGCTTTCGAATCCATACGATGGTGGGATTTGTTGAGATGGTCAGGACCATCTTTGGAGGAAGCAGGAGAAGCGCTAAACAAACAAAAAGGATTTACCTTGCTTAATGCAGGCGTAGAAGTTCCAATGGTAAATTTTGACTACAAGGCTCGTTTAAAACAGACGCAAGGTTGGTGGCCTATTCCACAGACTGAAGTAGATTTATCGGGTGGTTTGTTTGAACAGAATCCCGGTTGGGAGTCCAGCGCTTTGTTTTCCAGTTGGAATAGATTACAATAACTTAAAAATGATCAAGTATGAAAACAATAATAAGAATTTTTCTGCTGGGTATTTTATTCACTTATGGATGCGACCCGATTGAAGACATGGCACTGCGTGAACAGTTTGAAAATGCTGGAGCTCCTATAAGTCAAGCCGAATTGGATGCTGCTTTATCTGTTACACAACCTATTCCTAACACAGATGACAAAGTGGAAGGCGATCAGTATGTCGTATTGAAAACAGTCGCCCCCCCGATGTTGGCGGTGTATGGCACTTGGGATGGAGTACCGGTGAAAAAAAATTGTAGCATCCGATGACATTACCGTTATTTATGATGCTAACGGCGAATATGAAATCTATTATACCGGCATTTCCGCCAATCAGGTTGTTACGTCTAAAAAAATTCAACATCAGCGTAACCAACTGTTTCGATGAATATGATCGTTTGTTATCAGGCGCAAAAGACAAAGCAGACAAAACCGCAAAAAAAAGACCTGGACATTTTTACAAGTAACAGGAGCCCTTTATAATGGAATGTATGGTAACTGGAAATATTATGATCCGGTTCCCGGACAGAACTCCTGGGGGGGGACCGTAAATGCCGCAACCATACCGGAACAAACCATGGTATTTGAATTTAATGCCCATAAAATGACTACTTATTTGGGATCCGGAGCGGTATCAAAGGAGGGAACCTGGGCCTATACGCATAACAAGCCCGAAGGAGTAACAGGTGAATTGATAACCACTGCTCCTGTTATAGGCACCAATATTAGCTGGAGTGTCTGGAAAGGGGCCTCCACTCCATATTGGATAACGTATATTAGCGAAGACCTATTGGTGTTATGTTTCCCACAGACTTACAGTAAGCCTGCAGATGCAGCGGACTGGGATTTTTATGGGACCTATTTTTACCTTGTACCAAAAGAGGAATAAGTAGGTTTATCAATTGCCGGTAACAGGTATTGTTCTTGTTATAGGCACATTTTTGTGATTTATTGTTTTTCTAATAGATAATTCACATTTATATTCACTTATAATAAATGCTATTGGTTATTACTGTGAATAATAGATAACTTATGAGTTATATCATATTGATTCCAAACAGAATGTTAGTAAAAAATATAACAAAAACCCTTTATGTTGTGTTTGCGCTTTTGTTGTTTACAACTTGTGAGAAAGACGATTATGAAGCGGGATTAAAAGCTCCCGATAAGGACAGCAATATGCCTGAATTAGTAGAAGGACGTATCGCACTGGCTTACGTGACATCCTGGAGTACGGTGATCCCGATCCCCAATACCTGACAAATATCAATTACGCCTTCGCCGAACCCTATATGGAGGGCGGAGTCTATAAAGGAATCTATGTACTGGGCGACGAAAACCGTTTCCGGCAGATCGTAAATCTGAAGAAGGCTAATCCGAATCTGTCCATTTCCATATCATTAGAAAATTCACAAGGGGAAGGTTTTTCACAACTTGCCAAATCGGATGAATACCGCAAAGCTTTTGCCAATGATTGTAAAGCTTTCCTGCAAAAATGGGGGCATCGATGGTATTGATATGGACTGGGAGTTTCCCGGCCTCTCATGGAGCGGTGATCCGAATGCTTATGATGCGACAGTAGATGTAGCGAACCATGTACTGTTGATGAGGCAACTGCGTGAAACCTTAGGGACCCAGTACCTGCTCACCTATGCCGGCTATTGTATGGATAAGCAACCGATTACGGGAGGATGGCGCTATATCGACATTGCAGCCGTTGCCCCCCCTTACGTCGATTTTGTGAATATTATGACTTATGATTTGGATGCGGCCCCCCCATCATCAATCCGCACTGTATGATCCGTCGGCGGCTTCTGACTGTTCCCGTGCCGTTCAGGCCTATCTGGATGCCGGCATGCCGGCCAATAAACTGGTGTTAGGCGTACCTTTCTACGGGCGCCACTCATGGACGGAAGCGATCAACTACAAAAAAATCATCGATCTCGACGCCCGATCCTATAAGATCGACAATTGGGACAATGCGGCTTCCGTTCCGTACGTCACCTACAACGGGGGGGTTTACTATTGCGGATACGACAATGAGAAAAGTATCGGAATGAAAGGCGAGTGGGTTCTGGGTAAAGGGATGAAAGGCCTGATGTTCTGGGATTATGACGGTGACGACAATCAGGGAACTTTGCGAAAAGCCGTATGGAAGTCTGTAATGAAGAGCAAAAAAATCATAACTATAATTTATTGAATATGTCAGTCAAAATACAAAATTTTAAATTACATCTGCTTTTTATATTGTTTTTGTCTATCGCGATCGGAGTTCAGGGACAAACGAAACAGGAAGGAATAGATAAAAATTTCTTTCCTTTCTCGGTATGGTACAGTGGCGGCAAAGCCAGAGCTCCAATGCTGTCTGAGATAACAACAAAGTCGGAGCAGGAATGGAGAACCGATCTCCGGCAGATAAAGGATCTCGGATTCAACACCGTTCGTACATGGGTTGAATGGGCAGCCTGTGAACCGGAACCCGGTAAATACAATTTCGCCAATTTGCACCTTCTCATGCGACTCGCCAATGAAGTGGGATTAAAAGTATTCATTCAGATATATGTGGATTCCGCTCCGGACTGGGTAGCACAAAATTATCCTTATGCGCTGTTCGAAGCGCAAAGCGGAGATAAGGTACACCCCCCAATCGGCACCAGGAGCCTGTACAGATAACAAAGCCGTGGAAGATGCGGTACTCAATTTTATTCTGAAACAGCTAAAGTAGCAACTTCATATCCCAATTTTTTGGATGGGATCTCTGGAGTGAACCGCATATAATCAACTGGGCATCTCTCAATTATATTCCAAATGTTCAGTTCTGTTTTTGTGACGGGACACAGGCAAGATTCAGGAAGTGGCTTGAGAAAAAAATACAGCTCCCTCGAAAATTTAAACAGAGCGTGGTACCGTAATTTCACAGACTGGCCGCAAGTAGAAGCTCCAAGGTTCAGTACCATTTTAAGTTATACCGACTTCATCGACTGGAAAACTTTTATATATGAAAAACTGGTTCAGGATATGCAGGCGCGTTATGACGCAATAAGGAAAGTTGACAAGACTCACCTGATTACTGCTCATGCCGTAGGTGCATCGCTCTTTCAGTCTCCCCCCCATGTTGGCGCGGGAGCAACGGACGACTTTCTTATGGCCGGTCCGTTGGATTATTATGGGGTATCACTCTATCCCAAACACAATCATCCTCAAAATGCATGGTCGGTGACAACGCTACGTACCGTGATGGACTTCACCAGGAGTGCAAACCGTGAAAAAGGTGGTTGGTACGTTGGAGAACTGCAGGCAGGATTAGGTACTATTGCGCTTCAGGTGAGTGACCCGGTGACCTCCGGCGACCATCGCATATGGGCCTGGTCGGCTATCGCCAAAGGGGCTAAAGGAGTAAATATCTACGCCTATTACCCAATGTCGTCAGGATATGAAGCAGGAGGGTATGGCTTGATTAATCTGGATGGAACCTTAACCGAAAGAGCAATAAAGGCAGGGGAAATAGCAGAGGTGGTGAACCGAAATCAGCAACTCTTCCTGGGTGCTACTCCTGCAAAGGCTGAAATTGGCATTGTATATAATCCGCTGACCCAGATGGTAGGAGGAATGCAGCGCAACGATTTTCCGGCAGCATTGAGCCAATCACTGATTGGTTATTTCCAGACATTTGCCAATCACAATATCCCTGTAGATTTATCCACAGAAAACATATAGAAAACCGGGATCTTTCGCAATATAAATTGATCATAATCCCCCCCTATCCTATCATGTTCACCCGAGAGGCGGCATCCGGATTGCGTGCTTTCGTGGAAAATGGAGGATATGTATTGGCGGAAGCCGTATCGGCTGGAACGATGATCGTGGTTATGCTTCGGAAATTATTCCTGGTCTAGGGATGCATGACATTTTCGGTGTAAGGGAAAATGAAATCAGAATGCGTGACAATATTGAGTTGACAATTTCAGATGAAAATCACCCGGCACTGCAAGGACTTGAAGAAGGAAGTAAACTCAAAGGCTCTTTATATTTGCAGTCGTTAAGTATTCTTCAAAACAAAAATGTAAATATTTTAGCTATAGACGAGAAGGGACAACCGGTTGTTGTAAGTACTCAATTTGGGAAGGGCGAATCGATGCTCGTAGGATCTTATTTAGGGATGGCCAATTTTAAGGAGGTGAGCCCTGAAAATGACAGGTTCTTTGTCAATTTACTGAAATGGGCTAAAATTAAAAGACCTTTTACAACATCTCTTGACGGAAGAACTTCTAATCAGGTGGAAGTCCGGCTGCAGGATACAAAGGACGGTCCCCCCCTTCTTTTATCATCAACCATAGTGCCGGTAGTGAAGAAATTGATATAGTTCTGTATATGGACTCTGACGGTGTATATACCCTGCGGGATGTAATCAATGAAACGCAAAAGAGGTGCGAAGCTCCGGTAATACGCTGAACATCAACACCCGTATTGACAGCAAAGATGTCCATGTGATTGGAATAACTGCAAGCAATCAAATTTCAAACAAAAAGAGATAACTCATGGCTGTTATAGGGATAGATCTGGGAGGTACCAAAATTACAGGCGCCCTATTTGATGAAAATGGTAGGATACTCTGCCAGGTATTGTGCCTTCTCGAAGAACGAAAAGAGAGCGAGGTAGGCCGGCTGGTTTTGCATACCATCGATGAATTAATTGAACGACCGGAGGGACGCAGGGATGCTGTCGAAGCATTGGGTATCTGTGTCCCGGGTATAGCGGACAGTAAGACTGGACTCATATGGGCACCCAACATAAACGGTTGGGAAAACTATCCGCTTCAAAAGAGATAGAGGAGCATTTTAATGATGATAAGGTCACAATTAATATTGCCAGCGACAGGACCTGTTACATTCTGGGAGAGAAATGGAAGGGTGCAGCAAATGCCACCAATGCAATATACATCTCAATAGGTACGGGTATTGGAGTGGGAATTCTGGTTGATGGAAACATACTACACGGACATGGAGATATTGTTGGTTCTGCCGGATGGTTTGCAATTGAGACTCCTATAGAGAGGAATTTGAGAGATATGGTTGTTTCGAAAGTTATGCATCTGGAGATGGCATTGTACGCCAGGTAAAAAGGCTACTGGAAGATGGGACTCTGTTTAGAGAGAGTGAATTATATAAAAGAAAAATTGGGAGCCTGTCAACAAAAGATATTTTTGAAGCAGTGAATAACGAAGATCCCCCCCTCGCATTGTTTGTTATTGAAAAAGCAATTGAAATGTGGGGTATGGCTTCAGCCAACTTAGTCAGCTTGTTAAACCCCCCGAAATAATCATATGGGGGTGGAGGTGTTTTCGGACCAGCCATAAAATTCATAGAACGCATTTATGAGGAAGCTGCCAGATGGGCACAACCCATTGCTATGAAGCAAGTAAGATTCGAGAAATCAATTTTACAAGGTGATGCAGGACTATATGGCGCCGGTTACCTGGCACTTGCATCCATTAACAATAGCCTCAAGATGGGATAAAATAAGCAAAGCCTGCTTTATCTATGTCATGGCAAACGAACATCTAACTTTAGTGAAAATCAATAATTTTAATTTCGTGAAATACAATAAAACATACGTATATGTAGCCGCCTGTATAGGCATGGCTTTTTCGGGATTGCATTTATTGTCATGGGGTCCGTTCTGCCCACATTGACTGCTGAATATTCTCTTGATGAAGTAGGATCATCTTCCCTAGTTTCTCTACTGCCAGTAGGAGTACTTGCAGGTTCACTCTTGTTTGGGGTTATTGTAGATAGATTTGGATATAAATTATTGCTTATCGTAAGCACACTGTTTACATTATCTGGAATCGAAGGATTGTCGTTTTTCGAAAACCTGAATCTTTTGCGTATATGTATATTTCTTATCGGTTTAGGTGGAGGTATGCTTAACGGCTCCACAAACGCGCTTGTTTCAGATATCTCAAATGACAAAGAGCGTGGTTCAATGCTAAGTATCCTTGGCGTTTGTTATGGCATAGGGGCGTTGGGGATGCCTCTTTTACTGGGAATGTTCTCCAGAACATATTCTTATCAAATAATATTGC
>JMBX01000311.1_pt1 | contig 12819 bp, 23 predicted proteins | sample 616521 | NCBI WGS metagenome assembly JMBX01 (sample SAMN02727906, study PRJNA239997) | anaerobic digester metagenome | biome: anaerobic digester; isolation source: mesophilic anaerobic digester inoculated with municipal waste water sludge... | place: Germany: Bielefeld University, CeBiTec ...
TTTGCTATGGAGATAATAGGGGGGGCACACCCAAAGGAGATAAGAAGAAATGTACCTATGGTATTAAGTATGGTGGACTTAAGCAGAAAAGCTTATTGTTACCCTGATGAATTATCAGGGGGGGAGCATCAAAGAGTTGCTATAGCTAGAGCAATAGTTAATAGTCCTCCTATATTAATAGCGGACGAGCCTACAGGAAATTTAGATCCAGAAACAGCTTGGGAAATAATGAATGTATTAAGGGATATAAATAGACGTGGGACTACAGTACTCATGGCAACCCATGCAAAGGATATAGTAGATATTATGAAAAAAACGAGTAATCGCCATTGAATCAGGTAAGATAGTAAGGGACGAGGAGAAGGGTGTGTATGAGAATGAAATTTCGAATATTTAAGAATATAGTAAAACAAGGATTTCAAGGCATGTGGCGTAATCGAGGAATGGGACTAGCTTCCGTTGGTTCCATTACTGCTGTGTTGATTATTCTTGGAATAGTCCTTATAATGATATTAAGTATAAATAATGTAGTAGTGGAAACCAAGAATAAATTTGACGAAATACAGATATTTTTAGAGGATGATATTACAGATGAACAGCTAGATTATATTGAAGAACAAGCTAAAGAAAATGAAGGTGTACTTTCAGTTATATATCAATCTAAAGAACAAGCTTTAGAGATTATGAAAGAGGATTGGGGGGGAGAGAACGCTTATTTGTTAGAAGGATTTGAAACCAATCCATTACCTGATTCTTTTATAGTAAAGCTTAAAGGAATAGAATACGCAGATTCAGTAGTCAATAAGGTTCAGGAACTAGAAGGCATAGATGAAGTTAAATATTATAAAGATATTATAGAAAAATTAGTATTAATGGCTAATTATGTTAGAGGAGGAGGTTTGATAATAACAGCTATTCTTATAGTGGTATCTATATTTATAATATCAAATACCATAAAGATTACAGTTACAGCAAGACAAAGAGAAATTAATATAATGAAATATGTAGGAGCTACTAATGGATATATACGAGGACCTTTTATAATAGAAGGTGTATTATTTGGTTTAATAGGGGCTGTTTTATCTATTCTAATAGTAAATTATGGTTATAGATATTTTTTTCAATACGGTAAATGATAAATTATATGTGTTATTTACTGTATATTTAGTTCCACCAGTTGCGTTGATCAAAGATCTATCCATTATATTTATATCAATTGGAATGGGGGGGATTGGAGCATTAGGAAGCTTAGTATCCCTGAAGAGATTTTTAAATGCTTAAAGGGGGGGAAAATATATGTACGAAAATAGAAGAATTATATATCTGCTATTGGCTTTTGTGCTTATATTTAACTATGCTATAGTATTTGCAGATAATAATATTAATAGCCTAAAGAAGAAGCAAAAAAAAGCACTATTCAAGAGATGGATCAAAAGAAAAAGGAAATAAAGGATTTACAAAATCAGACTAAAGATGTACAAGCTCAAATAGAACAGTTGGACAAGGAGATGGAAGAAGCAGCAAGGGAATTGGAAATAGTCCAGCAGGAATTGAACAAATTAAATGAGAATATTAATTTAACTCTAGAGGAGCTAGAAGAAGCGGAAGCTAAAATAGAGAACAAACAAGAGACCTTTAATTCTCGTTTAAGGGTTATGTATAAAATGGTAGTGTAGGTTATTTAGAAGTGTTATTAGCTTCAGCAGATATAAGGGATTTTCTATCGAGAAAACAAATGATCCAATCTGTAGCTAATTATGATGTAGAGCTATTAAAATATATGAAAGAACAAAGAGATATTATAGAGAGGAAAAAGACCCAATTACAAGCACAAAGAGCCTCTGTAGAAGCTACTAAATCCAAACTAGATGCTAGAAAGGCGGATTTAGATAAAGCCACTAGGGCTAAAGAAGTCCTAATGAGTCAATTAGAAAAAGATTTGAAAGAAGCGGAACAACAATATGATGAATTAAATAAATTAGCAAAGGATATTGAATCTCAAATAGTAAAATTACAAAGGGTAGAAGGTCCTTATTCTGGTGGAGCTATGAATTGGCCGGTACCAGGGAATACAAGAATATCTTCTTACTTTGGCTATAGAATACACCCAATATTTAAGACGAAAAAAACTACATACAGGAATAGACATTCCAGCATCTACAGGGACTACAGTAGTTGCTGCAGCTGATGGTGTTGTTATATTTGCAGGCACACTAGGTGGATATGGTAATACCATAATGATAGACCATGGAGGAGGCATAGTAACTCTATATGGACACAATTCTTCTTTAACTGTAAGTGAAGGAACCCAAGTATCTAGAGGTAGCGCAATAGCTAAAGTAGGAAGCACAGGGTTTTCTACAGGACCTCATGTACATTTCGAGGTTAGAAAAACGGTTCATATGTAGATCCAATACCATGGTTAAAGGGGGGGAAATAATTCCCCCCCTTTTTTTTCATCTAGTGATGGTATAATGTTTGAGTGGATATAATACAATAGAATACATAATTCATAATATAGAGGTGAAGGGTATGTCAAAAAAAGAACTATAACCTTAATGGTTATACTATTGTTGGTAACCAATATAGTTACTTTTGGCGTTACAAACAAAGTTACTATAAAGCAAAAGGATAGAGTAATTATTCCAAGAGGTGAATATGAACAACTTATATCTTCCTACAAAAAAAATATTCTAAGGCTATGGGATTGGAATCCTATATAAAAGATTATTTTTTAAAAGAAGTAGATGAAGATAAGTTGATAGAGGGTCAGCTAAAGGGTATGTTTCAAGCTTTAGAAGATCCTTATTCCATATATATGACTAAAGAGGAGTTTAAAGATTTTACAGAGCATACTAAGGGAATATATGGAGGCATAGGAGTAATAGTTACTCCAGGGGGGGATGATAATCTAATAACAGTAGTGGCTCCTATTGAAGATACTCCTGGAGAACGAGCAGGTTTAAAGACTGGGGGGGATAAGATTATTAAAGTAGAAGGTCAAGAGTTTACAGCAGACAATATGGATAAGGCGGTAAAACTTATGAAAGGTGAACCTAATACCCAGGTGAGTATTACCGTATTAAGAAAGGATAAAGATGGCAAGAATCAATATATAGATATGGATATAGTCAGAGAAGAAATTAGATTAGTTACAGTAAAATCAGATGTAATAGAGGATAGTATAGGATATATGAGGATTACATCCTTTGACGAGCTGACTTATGAAGATTTTAAAAAGGATTTAAACAAACTTATGGATCAAAATATCTCTGGGCTCATACTGGATTTAAGATATAATCCTGGAGGCTTATTAGATGTTTGTGTAGATATTGCTGATGAATTTTTAGATGAAGGTGTAGTAGTATATACTGAAACGAGAAATGGAGAGAGATTTTATGAAAAATCTTCTAAGCAACATATAGATATACCTTTAGTAGTACTGGTAAACGAGGGGAGTGCAAGTGCATCGGAAATATTAGCTGGAGCTATCAAGGATAGGGATAGAGGTATACTTGTTGGGAATAAAACTTTTGGTAAAGGGATAGTTCAAAGGATTAAACAGCTATCCGATGGTTCTGGATTTAAATTAACTGTGTCTGAATATTTTACTCCCAATGGCACCAGTATACATGGCATAGGAATAGAGCCAGATATAGTGGTAGATTTACCAGAAGACATAGAGGAGATTGGAATAGAGAACTTAAAAGAGGATACTCAGCTTAAAGTAGCTATTGAGAAGATAAAAGAGATGATTGAGTAGTAGTTTTAATATGGTAAGGAGAATCCATAATGCAGATTATTCTTCAAATTGTATATTATTCCTTAAGGAATACATTAAACACTTTAAAATATCCCCTTTTTTTTGGATTGTGGTAGCTATAATATATTTACAATATAGGAAAATGTCTAAAATGGAAAGGGATATTTTAGGGAAAAACCAAAGCTATCCTTTGTATAATACCATGATATCCCTAGTATTTGGATTAATAGGTGGTATGTTGGGAAGTGTTTTATTTCTACTTTCAGGCATTACCATTAATCCAAATGATTTTTATTTGGTATTGCCTTTGGCCATAATTCTTTCTTTAATTCATCCTAGATTTATCTGTTTTTCCTATGCAGGAGGAATAGTTTCTTTGATAGGTATTATATTTGGCTATAGTATCAATGTTTCAAGTATTATGTTTGTAATTGGGGTATTACATCTTGTAGAAAGTTTTTTTAATATTAGTGGATGGAAAACATGGTAAAGTTCCCATATTAATGGAGAGACAGGGAGAAGTAGTTGGGGGATTTATGATGAATAGATTTTGGCCTCTTCCTTTCAATATATTTGTAAATAATAGTTATATATATCCTGTAACGATAATAGCCTTATTAGGATATGGAGACTATGCATTGACTAGCTATCCTGAGAAAAAAAACCGTAAAAACTGCAGGATTATTGTCCCTATTTAGCATTACATTGTTGCTATTATCAATATTGTCCATGGATTACTATATATTTAAATATATTGCAGCTTTGTTTGCTCCATTGGGGGGGCATGAATTGACTATAGCAGTAGGGAAAAGAAAGGAAGAACAGGGAGAATATATATTTAAGGCTAGTAGCCAAGGATTAAAGGTTTTGGATACTCTAACCAATAGTGTTGGTGAAGCTATGGATTTAAAAACTGGGGGGATATATTATTGTCCATCAATGGTAATAGAATATATTCTAAAGAGGATATGGAGGAAGTTTTGTACTGTAGACCTAATTATATATGTATGGATATTTTCGATATAAAAAAAAGGGTTGATTACTAAGGAATATGAGGATTTTCAAAATGGTATAAGAAATTTAGGACTGGTGGTAGTTTCTAACTCTGGGATTCTAGTAGAAGAAGCCCAAGCACCTTTTAAGCGTTGGCTAAACAAATATAAAAATAGGAAAGTCCGATTTAGAAATTAAAGGACCTAGTTCTAGGTCCTTTAATTATCTTTTTATCTATGATACGCAGTTTATTTAAGTCTATAGAGTATATAGCACTATTCTTTTTATTTTCAATAGGAGGTATTAAACATGCATAACACTTTTCCTTTGATGAGTCATAAAATATTTTATCGCTATTTATTTTAGCAATTGAAGATATTTGCCCATTTGTCATATTGTACTTATTTAATATAAAGTCATTATGACCATTATTCTTTTCAATGAGGATTACATTTCCTTCATCAAGTTTAAAGTAGTTGGAAATATTATAGTCTAAATCACTTATTTCCTGTCTATTTTTAATATCGTATACATAGAATATGTTTTTATCTTCCTTTTCGACATTTTTTTAAATAGATTATATAATTTTCATTAAAGAATTTCGCTTTAAATCCTTTATCTAATTCCTCTAGTTCCATACCTTCTTCTTTAAGGTATATGGTTTTATTAAGGGACTCATCTTGGTTTTCAGTGAATAAAATTTATTACCCAATACATCAAAATCATCTACAACTATGTTTAAATTATACTTTACTTCAATATTATTATTTTCTATATCATAAGCTAATAATGTGGATTTAGTACCACTGTTATCTATGAAATATAGAGTATTTTCATCTTTCCATTTCATCAACTTAGGATGTAAGTAGTTTACACTAGTCACTTTATAGGCGGTATTATCCGGTTTTTTAATTATATATAAGTCTGCTTTGTTTTCATCTACTTCAATTAGAGAAATAGATTCATTATTTGGACTAAATAATGCTGTTTGTATTTTACTCTTTGAAGTATATAATTTTTCTTTATCTCCAGTTTCTATATCATAGCACCATAGACTTTCGTAAGTTTGTTCTTTATCATTGTGTTGCCTTTTATATAATAAGCAACTATGGGGGGGTATATAATCTAATAGGGTTCCATCGTCTATATAGGTAGATATATCCTCCTTTTCTGAATCTAATACCTCACCAGTTTGGGCGTCTACTATAACATTGAAATTAATCAGAGGAGAATTGTAATTTTCTTTATCAAATATATTGCTAAAGGATATATTCCAAAATAGTTGATCTTTTCTCTTGGTTAAATCTACTGATGGTATAGTATTTGGCGAAATCTTAAATTGGGAGTATATCTTGTTTAAAATCTGGTTTCTATTAAATTTTAATGATATAGGTTCATAATTTTGGCTGATAACATTGTAATTTAGTTCCTCAAGTTTTTCCATTGGAAGTTCATTTATCTCTATCATAATTTGAGGAACAGCTAGTTGAGTTTTGCCTTTTTCCAATAGACGATTTATATATATATTTATTTCGTTACCGGATTTAATAATTTTATCGATGGTAACTCCAGAGCTTTCAATTAAACCTGTTGTTACTAGTAGCTTTAAACTGCTATTTTGGTTTACTATTTCAACATTTGGTTCTATTGATTGAAACCCTTTTGATAGTATAATTTTTTTCAATTTTATAGCTAAGAGATTCTTCTGTTGATTTTTCCATAGCTAAAAAAAGGACCTTTTATATTAGTAGTACAACCGCTAGTGGCTAATATTAATGTTATAATAATAAAAAGGAATAATATTTTTTTCATAAATGTATCCTCCTTTCCTATAAGTTTATAATATAAAATAAAATTGTCAATCAAAATTTATATGTGCAAAAAAAACTTTTGACAATTCCGTATAATATAATATAATTATTATATGAACGAACATGCGTTCAAAACGAGGTGAATACTATGAATAAATTTAAAATTCATTCAAACTTTAAGCCTACTGGGGGATCAGCCAGAGGCTATAGAAAAATTATCTAATGGTATAATGAACAATTTAAAATATCAAACTCTATTAGGAGTAACTGGTTCGGGAAAAACTTTTACTATGGCCAATATAATTGAAAGAGTTCAAAAGCCTACTTTGGTAATTGCTCATAACAAAACATTAGCTTATCAATTGGCTAGCGAATTTAAAGAGTTTTTCCCTGAAAACGCTGTAGAGTATTTTGTTTCCTATTATGATTATTACCAACCAGAAGCATATGTACCCCAAACGGATACTTATATTGAAAAAGATGCCTCTATAAATGACGAGATAGATAAGCTTAGACATTCGGCTACAGCTGCTTTATTTGAGAGAAGAGATGTTATAATAGTAGCTAGTGTTTCTTGTATATATGGACTAGGAGATCCAATTGATTATGAGAATCTTGTAGTATCCATAAGGCCAGGTATGATCAAAGATAGAGATGAAATAATGAGAAAGCTAATAGATATTCAATATATTCGAAATGATGTAAATTTTGTAAGGGGGAACCTTTAGGGTAAGGGGAGATGTATTGGAGATATTTCCTGCATCTTCAAGTGAGAACACTATACGAGTAGAGTTCTTTGGAGATGAAATAGATAGAATAGTAGAGGTAAACTACCTAACTGGGGAGATTATAGGGTTAAGAAATCATGTATCCATATTCCCCCCCGCCTCCCATTATGCCACATCTAAGGACAAGATTGATAGGGCAATTATAAGCATAGAAGAAGAATTAGAAGAGAGGTTAGAAGAATTACGCTCTCAGGAAAAGTTACTTGAAGCCCAAAGATTAGAGCAAAGGACTAAGTATGATATAGAGATGTTAAGAGAGATGGGATTTTGCCAGGGAATAGAAAACTATTCTAGACATTTAAGTGGTAGGGCACCAGGAAGCAAACCTTATACTTTGATAGATTATTTTCCTGAGGATTTTTTTTGATAATAGTAGATGAATCCCATGTTACTATACCTCAAATAGGGGGGGTATGTATGAAGGGGGGATAAATCTAGGAAGACTAATTTAGTAGAATATGGATTTAGACTTCCATCGGCTTTGGATAATAGACCTTTGAAGTTTGAAGAATTTGAAGAACATATAAATCAAATACTATTTGTATCAGCAACTCCTGGTCCTTATGAATTAAAGCATTCTCAACAGATAGTGGAACAGATTATACGACCTACAGGACTATTGGATCCAAAGATAAGTGTAAGGCCTACAAAACATCAAATAGACGATTTGGTAGGAGAGATTAGAAAACGATCGGAGAAAAATGAGCGAGTATTGGTGACCACTTTGACCAAGAAGATGGCTGAGGATTTAACTAGCTATTTTAAAGAAATAGGTATAAAGGTTACCTATCTCCATTCTGATGTGGAGACCATAGAACGTATGGAGATTATAAGGGATCTTCGCTTAGGAAAATATGATGTATTGGTGGGTATAAATTTATTACGAGAAGGTTTGGATTTACCTGAGGTATCCTTGGTAGCCATATTGGATGCAGACAAAGAAGGTTTTTTTTAAGATCTGAAACTTCATTAATACAGACTACTGGTAGAGCAGCTAGAAATGTGTCAGGAGAGGTTATCATGTATGCTGATACTATAACTAAATCTATGAGAAGAGCCATAGATGAGACTAATAGAAGGAGGAAAATACAAGATCAATACAATAAGAAACATGGTATAATACCTAGAACTATAAATAAAGAAGTAAGGGATGTAATAGAAGCCACCATAGCTTTGGAGGAAGAAGAGAAGTATATGGAAGAGGTCTTTACAGCAGAGGAATTAGAAGCTACTATAGAAGTTTTAAGAGATGCTATGTTAAGGGAAGCTGAAGAATTAAACTTTGAAAAAGCAGCAGAACTTAGAGATAGAATGATTCAATTGAAGAAAATGCAAGATGCGGGATTACAGTAGTAATCCACTGATGAAAATTATTTGAATTTTGGTCTCTATTATTCTAAGCTACAATAAAGAATTCAGGCCTAGAGTCAAATCCTAATTATGGTATACTGGGAATTGTATAAAGAGGTGAAATATAAGTGGTAAATGACAAGATAATAATAAAAGGAGCCAAGGAACACAATTTAAAGAATATAGATTTAGAACTCCCTAGGAATAAGTTTATAGTGATTACTGGAATAAGTGGTTCAGGGAAGTCCTCCCTAGCCTTTGATACCATATATGCGGAGGGACAGCGTAGATATGTAGAAAGTCTCTCTAGTTATGCCCGTCAGTTTTTAGCAGATGGATAAGCCAGATGTAGAATATATAGAAGGCCTATCTCCTTCTATTTCAATTGATCAAAAGACTACTAGTAAAAATCCCAGATCTACAGTAGGTACGGTAACAGAAATATATGATTATTTGAGATTATTGTATGCACGTATAGGTACTCCTTATTGTTATAAATGTGGTAAGGAGATCTCTAGCCAAACGGTAGACCAGATGGTAGATAGGATTATGGAATTGGAAGAGAGGACTAGAATACAGATTTTAGCTCCAGTGGTGAGAGGAAAGAAGGGGGGAACATCAAAGGATATTAGATAATATCAAGAAAGAAGGATTTATTAGGGTAATAGTAGATGGACATATGTATGAAGTAGCAGATGAAATAAATTTGGAAAAGAACAAAAAAAACACGATATTCATATAGTGGTAGATAGGATAATAGTTAAGGAAGGGATAGAAGGGAGATTAACTGATTCCATAGAGACAGCTTTAAAGCTTACTGATGGATTGGTGATGGTGGATATTATAGATGGTGAACCTCTAATGTTTAGCCAAAAGCTTGCTTGTCCAGATTGTGGAGTAGTAATAGAAGAGCTATCCCCCCCTAGGATGTTTTCTTTTAACTCTCCTTTTGGTGCTTGTCCCACTTGTAATGGGATTGGGTACCACAAGGAAATAGATAAGGAGCTGGTAATACCAAATCCTAATTTGAGTATAAATGAAGGAGGAATTGCTCCCTTTAATACTAATGATAAATCCACCTATTATTATCAAATATTTAAAAATTTAGCAGAGGAACATGGATTTGATATGGACACTCCATTAAAAGATGCCCCCCCTGAAGAATTTATGGAGGAATTGTTATATGGAAGCAATAGAGTTATAGCCTTTCAATTTAAAAGCCACTACAATGGTATAAGGAATTATAGGGGAAAATTTGAAGGGGGGGTAATTCCCAATCTTGAAAGAAGATATAGGGAGACCAATTCCGATTACATGAGGGATAGAATAGATGAGTATATGGCAGAAATACCTTGTCCTGCTTGTAAAGGGAGGAGATTAAAAGATGAGGTGTTGGCAGTTAAGATAAATGGTTTAAATATAGCAGAAGTAACGGATCTATCTGTAACCAATGCTATAGATTTTTTTTGAAAATTTAAAGCTTAATGAAAAGGAACAATTAATAGGTCATCAGGTACTAAAAGAAATAAGAGAAAGACTAAAGTTTTTAAAGGATGTGGGTCTTGAGTATTTAACCCTATCTAGAAGCGCAGGTACTTTATCAGGAGGAGAATCTCAAAGAATTAGATTAGCTACTCAAATAGGTTCTAGTTTAGTAGGAGTAATATATGTATTAGATGAGCCTAGTATTGGATTACATCAAAGGGACAATGCCAAGCTTTTAAAGACCTTAAGAAATTTAACAAATCTTGGAAACACATTGATAGTAGTGGAGCACGATGAAGATACCATGTATAGTGCTGATCATATAGTGGATATAGGACCTGGGGCTGGAGTTAAAGGAGGCTATATAGTAGCAGAAGGTACTGTAGAGGAAATAAAGGAAAACCCTAAATCCATTACAGGTCAATACTTATCTGGAATTAAAAGGATAGAAATACCCAAGGAGAGGAAAAAGCCTAATGGCAATTGGGTAGAAATAAAGGGTGCTAGGGAAAATAACTTAAAGAATATAGATGTGAAAATACCACTAGGAGTATTTACCTGTATAACGGGAGTATCAGGTTCAGGTAAGAGTACCTTAGTCAATGAAATACTGTATAAAAGTCTAGCACAGAAATTAAATGGTGCTAAAATTAAACCAGGGAAACATAAGGAGATTAAGGGATTAGAATATTTGGATAAGGTAATAGTAATTGATCAATCCCCCATTGGAAGAACTCCTAGATCCAATCCTGCCACTTACACTGGAGTATTCGACTATATAAGGGATGTATTTGCTATGACACCTGAAGCAAAAATGCGAGGTTATGAAAAAGGCAGATTTAGTTTCAATGTAAAAGGAGGAAGATGTGAGGCTTGTAGGGGGGAGATGGAATATTAAAAGTAGAGATGCATTTCCTACCAGATGTATATGTTCCTTGTGAAGTATGTGGAGGGAAAAGATATAATAGGGAAACTCTACAGGTTAAATATAAGGGGGGGAAAACTATCTCTGATGTATTGGATATGACTGTAGAAGAAGCATTGGAGTTTTTTTGAAAATATCCCTAGAATCAAAAGAAAACTACAAACACTATATGATGTAGGATTAGGATATATAAAATTAGGGCAATCTTCTACAGAACTATCTGGTGGAGAAGCCCAAAGGGTTAAATTGGCTACGGAGTTGAGTAAAAGGAGTACAGGAAAGACCATATATATACTAGATGAACCTACTACAGGTCTTCATATGGCAGATATTCATAAGCTTATCAAAGTATTGGATCGATTAGTAGAAGGAGGCAATACGGTAATAGTAATAGAACACAATTTAGATGTAATAAAAACTGCCGATTATATAATAGATCTAGGACCAGAAGGGGGAGATAAAGGTGGAACTGTAATAGCCACAGGAACACCTGAAGAAATAGCAGGAGTAGACAGATCCTATACGGGACAATTTTTAAAGAAGGTGTTAGAATAATACCTATGGATGGTTATGGATTGAATCCTAATATTTGTTAAAATATTGACATAAACATATAATAGTAATATACTATTATTGTCGAAAAAAATAACAACAAGGGGGGGCTTTTAAATGGCTATAGAAGTTTTTAAAAGTACTACTAAATTAACTGAAGGGATGAGGGTTGAATGTGTAGCTAGGGACCATACCATCCTATTAGATGAACCAAAAGAATTAGGTGGAACTGATACAGGTATGAATCCAGTAGAAGGATTATTGTCTGCATTAGGTGCTTGTAAATGTATAGTAGCTAGATGTTTTGCGAAGGCTCATGGAATAGATTTACAAGACTTTCGTATAGAATTAGAAGGGGGGGATTTAGATCCAGATGGATTCATGGGAAAAAAATAAAGATGCAAAAATTGGTTTTTCAGAGATAAGATCTAAAATATATATAAAATCTAGTTCATCAAAAGAAGATATAGAAAAATTTATTGAATTTATCGATAGAACTTGTCCAGTAGCAGATACATTAAAAAAATTCACCCAAAATGGTTACAGAATTAAATATCGAAGGATAATAAATCATAAATTTGATATAAAAAAAACAAGAAGAAAGCCCATAGAATTTTCTATGGGCTTTTATTAATAATTAAGGCAGTTCACATTTCCTCTAGTTTATAATATAATAGAATCTGTTATCAATATATTATTCGAGGTGAAATATGAGCAATATAGTACTATGGATTATAGTTATATTTTCTATTATAGGTGGAATAGACAGGCTATTTAACAACAGATATGGTTTAGGAGAAAAATTTGAAGAGGGATTTAAAAGTATGGGAGGTTTGGCCATATCTATGATAGGGATTATCAGTTTAGCACCAGTGATGTGCCAATTGATTATGCCAGTTTTATCCTCTTTATCTAAACTAACTGGTGCAGACCCTTCAGTATTTACTTCAAGTATATTAGCAGTAGATATGGGAGGTTATGCTACTAGCATTGAGATAGCTAAAATCAAAATATAGCTCAATTTACTGGACTCATTTTAGCATCTATGATGGGAGCTACTATATCTTTTACTATTCCTATAGCCATAAACATGATTTCCAAGGAGGATTTTCCCTACTTTGCTAAGGGTATATTAGCAGGTATAGTAACTAT
>JMBX01000312.1_pt1 | contig 12761 bp, 21 predicted proteins | sample 616521 | NCBI WGS metagenome assembly JMBX01 (sample SAMN02727906, study PRJNA239997) | anaerobic digester metagenome | biome: anaerobic digester; isolation source: mesophilic anaerobic digester inoculated with municipal waste water sludge... | place: Germany: Bielefeld University, CeBiTec ...
GGGGGAATTAAAATTGGGAAAAACTAAAATTTTAATTGCAGACGATAATAAAGAGTTTTGCAACATTTTAGAAAAGTTTTTATCTATGGAAGAAGAATTTGAAATTGTAGGAATTGTAGGGGGGGATGGTTTAGAGGCTTTAGACAAAATATCTACTGAGAAACCAGATATAGTAATATTAGATATTATAATGCCTCATTTAGATGGGTTGGGAGTATTAGAGGAGCTACATAGGACGGACTTAGAACTCTTTCCTAAAATAGTAGTTCTATCGGCAGTAGGGCAAGATCAAATTGCCCAGAAGGCAATGCAATTAGGCGCAGATTATTATGTAATAAAACCTTTCGATTTTAATATTTTTATCAAGAGACTAAAACAAATTTCGGGTACTGAAAAAGCTGAAAAAGTTGCAAGTAAAAAGGGTTATATTAATATTCCACCATCTACTAATCAATATGTGGATACATCTAAATCATTGGAAGCTAAAGTCACAAATATTATGCACGAAATAGGTGTTCCTGCCCATATTAAAGGTTATCAATACCTTAGGGAGGCTATCATTATGGTAGTTGATGATATTGAACTTCTAGGAGCCGTTACAAAGGAACTATATCCTAGTATTGCAAAAAAAATATGGAACAACCTCTTCTAGAGTAGAGAGGGCAATTAGACATGCCATAGAGGTGGCTTGGACTAGGGGGGGAAAATGGATACTATAGACAATATTTTTGGATATACCATTAATACTAATAGAGGAAAACCTACAAATTCGGAATTCATCGCGATGATTGCAGATAAATTAAGGCTAGAGATGGAAATGGCAAAGGGTAGCGTTAATTAAAATAAACAATTAATTTTATGTATAAGTAGTAGATAATTAAACAATTAATTATCTACTACTTAATTTTATGCTATAATAGTGAAAGTGGGTGGTTATTATTTACTGAATTATGGAGATAATATAAAACAGTAGAAATTGGAGGAAATATATGTATATTAAGGGAAAACTAAAAAAAAGATAAAAAAAACAAAGGATTTAGTAAATAGATTACAACCTGGAGATATAGCATTAATAGCCCATAAGGATTTAGATGAAGTAGCAGCTTTGTCTTTAGTGGAAAAGAAGATTTCGTGTATTATTAATATACAGGAAACCATTAGTGGTAGATATCCGAATCAAGGACCATCTATACTTTTAGAGGCAAATATACCTATGCTGGAAACTACCAGTGTAGAAATATTCGATATAATAAAAGAGGGAGAAGAAATTGAGATAATTGATAATTCCGTTATTTATATGGGAGAAAACCTATGTGAATGTAAACTACTAGATGAAAAAAAAGTAAATGAACTATTAGAAATAGGCTACGAAAATCTAGAAGTAGAATTGGAAAATTTTATAGAAAATACTTTGGAATATGCCAAGAAGGAGAAGGGTCTTGTTACGGGTAAGATCCCCCCCATACCTACTACTAAAACAAATTTAAAGGACAAACATGTCTTAGTAGTAGTACGGGGGGAAGGATTATAAGGCGGATTTAGAGGCCATAAGCTCTTATATAAGCGAAGTACATCCCATACTCGTAGGTGTAGATGGAGGAGGAGATGCCCTACTGGATTTTGGATATAGGCCCGATATAGTAGTTGGAGATATGGATAGTATATCAGATAAATGCTTAAGGGAGGCAAATGAAATTATTGTCCATGCCTATCCTGATGGAAGGGCTCCTGGATTAGAAAGGGTAAAAAAAACTAGGCCTAGATGCTATTGTATTTCCAGCACCAGGAACTAGCGAGGATATTGCTTTTTTTATTGGCTTATGGTAATGGAGCAGATTTAATAGTTGCCCTTGGAAGTCATACAAATATGATAGATTTTTTTTAGAAAAGGGAAGGTCGGGCATGTCTAGTACCTTTTTAGTTAGATTAAAGGTGGGAAGTAAGCTAGTAGATGCAAAGGGCGTTAATAAACTATACCATAGTAGTTTTAAATTAAAATATGTATTTGGGATTGCCATTGCAGCCCTAATTCCCATAGGGGGGGTAATTACTTTTAGGCATCCACTATTTAGGGAAATTATGCATCTATTTAGAATAAGGATTAAAATGATTTTAGGATTTTAGGGGGGGAGGTTTTAGTCGTGATACCAAATATGAAATTTTATGTAATTTCCATTGTTGCCATATTTGCCGCATTGGGTATTGGAATATATATAGGTTTTGCCTTAGATACAGGGTCTTTTGTAGTTGAACAAAGAGAAGATATAGTTCAAAAACTAGAGGAAAGATTTGATTATTTAAGAGGAGAAAATCAAAATTTAAAATTGGAATTAAAAGAATTAGAATTAGAAAATGAAAATTGTAAAATTTACATGGATTCTACCTATGAAGAATTAGTAAAGAATAGATTATCTGGTGCCAAAATTGGAATTATTGAAACTGTAGATGATTATATGTATTCGGGTGTAGGTCAAATATTAGAAGCAGCAGGGGGGGCAACAGTAGTTAATGTAGTAACAATTAATGAAAATATAATGGAAGAAGATGCTTTGCTAAAAATTTATGAAGAATTAAACATAGATATAGAAAATTTAAATTTAATCTCAAATACATCTAAAGAATTAAGTAAGGGAATAATAAATGGGGGGGAAAATTCTGATCTAATTAAAAAAACTAGAGGAGAATCGTATTATAGATATAGTAGGCCTATTAGATGAACCTGTGGATTATCTTGTAATTGCTGGAGGTAGCGTAAAGGAAAATCCAGAAAGATTAAGTCTAGTTGATAAAATCATAATAGATACTGCAAAAAGCATGGAGAAAGAAATTGTTGGTATTGAAAAATCTAATATAAACTATTCCTATATAGATACCTATAAAAGTTATAAAATAAGCACAATTGATAATATAGATATGATAATGGGAAAGGTTTCCTTAGTCTTAGCTTTGGAGGGAAGACCAGGCCATTATGGAATAAAACCTACAGCAGAAGATATTTTACCAAATCTAAAGTTGTCTTTAGTAGAATATCCTAAGGAGAGATAATATGGGAGATGAAAAGTTATTGGCAGTAGTGCCAATATACAATGAAGGAGATAAGATAAGGGAAACTGTATTAGGACTAGGGGAAATAGATTTAATAGATGAAATCTTAATTATAAATGACGGTTCTACTGATAATACTAAAGAAGTAATAGAGAGTTTAAATGTAAATACCATAAATTTAGATAAAAATCATGGCAAGGGCTATGCTATGAATATGGCCATAAAGAATTATGAATACGATTATATTGCTTTTATAGATGGGGGGGACTTAGGGCTAACGTCCTCCGAAATAGAAAAATTAATTAAACCTGTTATATTGAATGAGGTAGATTTTACCATAGCCAAGTTTCCAGAGGCTAAAACTGTAACAGATGCAAAGGGAGGTTTTGGCTTTGTTAAGAGACTAGCTAAAAGAGGAGTTTATTTTTATACTAAAAAGGAAATAAACACTTCTCTTTCAGGTCAAAGGGTTTACAGAAAAGAAGTAATGGATGTAATGGACTATATCCCCCAATAGATACGGTATAGAAGTAGCCATGACTATTCAAGCACTAAATGGAGATTTTACTTTTGAAGAAGTGCCTGTAAATATGAGTCATAGATATACAGAAAGAAATTTAAAAGGCTTTATCCATAGGGGGGGAAAACAGTTTTTAAATATACTAATAACTTTAATTATTATGTTTTAGAAGGTGAAATATATGGATTTAATTGTATTTTTAGTAAGTTTAATAATATCTTATATAGCCTGCCCTATGATATTAGATATGCTTGAAAATAGTAAAGCTACAAAACTTAATTATAGGAATGAAAGTATTCCAATAGCCATGGGTCTATTATTTATTTTTTGTACAATTTATTAATTTAGGCCTAGTTTTATTTGTAAGGAAAAATTTTGCTCAATATATAATACTATATTTATTTTCTATAACATTAATGGGTATAATTGGACTCTTAGATGATTTTATAGGAGATGAAAGTGTGAAGGGTTTAAGGGGGGGCATATTAAATCGTTTTTTAAGGGTAAATTGACTACTGGAGCCATGAAGGCAGGGACTGGTTTTTAATTTCTCTATTTGTTTCTATAATTATTTCAAGAGATTTAACGGAAATTATAATAAATACATTTTTAATTTCCTTATTTACTAATTCAATAAATCTATTTGACTTAAGGCCAGGAAGGGCTATTAAGGTTTTTATTTTATTTTCCGTTATAATGCTATTTACAAAGGAGATTAATGAGTATAATTTTATTTTGTTTTCATTTTATGGTATATTATTTATATATTTACCCATAGATTTAAAGGCTCTTGCTATGATGGGAGATATAGGTTCTAATGTATTGGGCATGACTTTAGGGATGTATTGTGTTCTAACTCATAATATAATTATAAAATCTATTTATTTACTTGTATTATTTTTGATTCATATAATGGCTGAGAAAATTTCCTTTTCAAAAGTTATTGAAAACAACAAAATACTAAATTTTCTAGATCAATTGGGAAGATAGAGGTGATTATGCTGTTAAGTTATAGAGAAGCTGTCATAGTTAAAATTCATGAGGAAGATGAAAATATTGCCTATGTAGAAGTGAAAATAGACGAGGATAATTGGAAGGCAATTAATTATAATAAATTAACAGGCAAAGTAAGTATAGGAGATACTGTTATTGTAAACACAACAGCAGTAGAACTATCTCTTGGTACTGGAGGCTTACATTTTATTATATTTAATTATAGCAATAAAAGCAAGAACACAGAGGGACAAGGACATATTATGAAATTACGTTACACACCTCAGCAGATTCGATGTTTCGCAGCAGAGGAAGAAAATAGCCCATATCACGAAGTCTTTTTAAATTTTAAATCCCTAGATGGACATTTATTTATATTAGGTTCATTACATAGTATGTTGGCACCAATTGTTGCTATGATAAAATATTTAGATGCGGATACTAAAATAAACTATATAATGACCGATGGAGGCTCACTACCTATAGATTTTAGTAATACAGTCAGGGAGTTAAAAGCTAAAATTAATTGAAAATACCATTACCATAGGCCATGCTTTTGGTGGAGATTTGGAATGTACCAATATTTACACAGGATTAATTACTGCAAAGGAAATATTAAAGGGAGATATAAGTATTATAACCATGGGTCCAGGCATAGTGGGAACTGGTACTAAATATGGATTTAGCGGTATAGAACAGGGATATATTTTAGACGCAATAAACACTCTAGGTGGAACTGCTTTATTTGTTCCAAGAATTAGTTTTAAAGACTCTAGAGAAAGACATAGGGGGGGAATTTCTCATCATACAAAAACAGTATTATCTGAAATTGCTAAGACATCTGGTACTGTAGTTTTCCCTATTTTAGATGAGAGTAAATTGGATTTAATTAAAAAAAACAGATTGAATTATTGGATTTAGATGGGAAACATAATATAATATATAGACCTGGTAATAATATAAATAAGGCTATGGAAAAATATCAATTAGATATTAAAACCATGGGTAGAAATTACACTGAGGATAGGGAATATTTTTTTAGCTTTAGGGGGGCAGTAGGAAATTATGCCATGGAGTTTTTAATAAGGGAGGCCTGATGTGATGAAACATGAGGAAAAAAACCATGAAATCAGAAAAAAATTTATGAGGGTAAGATGATTAATTTAAGGGTAGATACTGTAGAATTGCCTGATAAAAATATTCTAAAGGGAAATTGTAGAGCATCCTGGTTCAGTAGGAATTGTTGCCATAACTGAAGATAATCATATGGTATTAGTAAATCAATTTAGAAAGCCTGTAGAGAAAAGTATTTTAGAAATACCTGCTGGGAAAATTGAAATCAATGAGGAGCCTAAGGAGACTGCATTACGGGAACTATATGAAGAAACTGGCTATAAAGCTGGAAAGATTGAATACTTATTCGAGTTCTATACTTCTCCAGGTTTTCTAATGAGAAAATGTATTTGTTTTAGCTACAGAATTACTAGAAGGAGAGGCAGAACCTGAGGACGATGAATATATAGAGACTGAAAAAAATAGCCTTGGAAAACTTAATGGATATGGTTTTAAGAGGGGGGGATATAGTGGACAGTAAAACTATTATTGGTATCTATTATGGAGAAAGGTATATTAGGCAAAAGTAAACTGGTGATAATATTCTTCCATAAGGCATATTATTTTATATAAAGCTTAATTGGGGGGGGATGATAAATGCCAATTTATAGAATTAGAAGATGGCTATTAAAGCATTTTCAAGATAATTTTTAATCTATTTATTCTTCTTATTATTTTGCAATTGGCATTAATTATTGGTGCAATTACTATTAAAGTATTAAGGGCAGACCAAATTGATAATTATATTAGTCTTTCTTAATTCTTTTTAAGGCTATGGAAGGTAATGAATTTGACGGTATATCCATATTAAACAGTCTATTATTGATAATTTTAAGACCATAGGATTAGTTTTAGGAACTGGGTTAATAATTATTGGTATTGGAATTATTCCCATAGTAATAATATTTAGGGGGTTTTGCCATAGGTTTCACTGTGGGTTTTATTGTAAATGAATTTGGATTTAAGGGATTTTTATTTTCTATTTTAGGTATTTTGCCACAGAATTTATTAATAATCCCCCCCGGAATAATCTCCATTTCATCCATAGGCATGGGCCTTTCTATTAATAATCTTAAGAGAAGAAATTTAGGCTTTAGAAATAGCAGATATAATACAGGTATAATGGATTATTTATTTCTAATATTATTTTTTACCACCATTATACTTATTGGTACTTTTATAGAGGCTTTTGTTTCTTCTAACTTTTTGAGTACCTTATCTAATTATATTAATTGAGAAATTGAAAGTGAACAAAGGAGAAGTTTAATGTCTAATTTAATTATGGAGGAATATTTATATTATATTAAAGAAGAAAAGGGATTGACATGTAACACTTTAGAATCATATACTAGGGACATGGAACAATTTATACAATATTTAGATAATAATAATATATCTGATTTAACTAAAGTAAATAAGACAATTATTATTACATATCTTTTGTATTTACAAAAATCTGGCAAGGCCAGTTCTACTATTTCGAGGAACTTGGCCTCTATTAGATGCTTTTATCAATATTTACTAAATAAGGATTTAATAAAGGAAGATCCAACTCTTAATCTTAAATCCCCCCCAAAGCCAGAGAAAAAAAGTCCTAGTATTTTGACTAAAGAAGAGGTAAATTTATTACTTTTACAGCCTAAAACAGACAATTTCAAGGGAATTAGGGACAAGGCTATGTTGGAATTATTATATGCTACAGGCATAAGGGTTTCAGAATTAGTCGCATTAGATTTGGACAATCTAGATTTAGATTCAGGCTACTTATATATAAGAGAATCCGAAAATAATGATAGAACCATTCCCATAGGAACTTATGCTTTAGAATATTTATCCCATTATATTAAAAATTATAGGGAAAAGGTTCTAAGGGATAAGGAAGAAAAGGCAGTATTTTTTAAATTTTAGTGGGGGAAGATTGACTAGACAGGGTTTTTGGAAAATAATTAGACAATATGCTAAGGAATCTGGAATAGATAAAAATATTACTCCTCATACCTTAAGACATTCTTTTGCAGTACATTTATTACAAAATGGCGCTGATATTAAAACAGTACAAGAATTACTTGGACATTCTGATATATCTACAACTCAGATGTATTATTTTGCAAACAGAAAATGAAAAAAATAAAGGATGTATATAAGAAAGCACATCCAAGAGCATAGGAGGTAAAATTATGGAAAATATGAAAAAAAAGCAATTGACTATATTAAAGAAAGATATGCTGAGAATTTGGATATTGGCATAGTCTTAGGCTCAGGATTGGGAGGCCTAGGGGGGGAAAAAAATTAAAAATCCCACTATAATTCCTTATGAAGATATACCAGGTTTTCCACTATCTACTGTAGAAGGTCATAAGGGACAATTAATATTGGGTAAATTAGGGGGAAAAAATGTAATTGCTATGCAGGGAAGATTTCACTATTATGAAGGCTACCCATTGGAACAAGTAGTATTTCCTATTCGAAGTATATTAGGCTTAGGCATTGAAAATTTAATAGTAACAAATGCTGCAGGTGGGGGGGTAGATGAAAGCTTTGTACCGGGAGACTTAATGATTATAGAGGATCATATAAATTTCACAGGACAAAATCCACTAATAGGCAAAAATTTAGATTCTATTGGACCTAGATTTGTAGATATGAGCAAGGCTTATGATAGGGGACTTATGGAATTAGCCTCTAAAGTAGGGGAGGAATTAAATATTCCATTACAAAAAGGGATATATATGTGGTTTACAGGCCCTACTTATGAAACTCCTGCAGAGGTTAAATTAGCTAGGACACTAGGTGCCTCAGCTGTAGGCATGTCCACAGTACCTGAGGTTATTATAGCTAGACATAGCGGAGTAAAAGTATTAGGTATATCTTGTATAACTAATATGGCAGCTGGAATATTAGATAAACCCTTAAAACACGAGGAAGTTATTGAAACCTCATTAATGGCACAGGATAAATTTGAAAAATTAGTTATGGAAATAATATCTAGGATATAATTGGGAGGATCTATATGAGAATATATGATATTATTAAGAAAAAAAAGGGATGGGGGGAAGAATTAAGCACTGAGGAAATTAATTATTTTGTAGAGAATTATACAAATAATAATATTCCTGATTATCAAATATCTGCATTATTTATGGCAATTTTTCTAAATAAAATGAATAAAAGAGAAACCCTAGACTTAACCAAGGCTATGGTAAATTCAGGGGGGGATATAGTAAACTTATCTGCTATAGATGGAATTAAAGTTGATAAACACTCTACTGGAGGTGTTGGAGATACTACTACTATTGTATTAGGGCCTATGATCGCTGCTTGTGGTGTACCTTTTGTAAAATGTCTGGTAGAGGTTTGGGACATACTGGTGGGACCCTAGATAAATTAGAATCCATTAAGGACTTTAGAGTGGAACTTACAACAGAAGAGTTTGTTGATAATTCCAACAATATAAAATTAAGTCTATGTAGTCAAACTGCTAATATAACACCAGCAGATAAAAAAATTCTACGCCCTTAGAGATGTAACTGCTACTGTAGAAAACTTATCGCTCATTGCATCTAGTATTATGAGTAAAAAGTTAGCCATAGGTTCTGATGCCATTGTATTAGACGTAAAGGTTGGTAGCGGAGCTTTATGAAAATATAGACGAGGCCATAGACTTAGCCAAGGAAATGGTAGAAATAGGAGAGGGTTATGGTAGAGAAACCATCGCATTAGTTACAAACATGGACGAGCCTTTAGGAAATGCAATAGGGAATGCTTTAGAAATCAAAGAGGCAATAGATACATTACAGGGTAGAGGACCAAAGGATTTACATGAACTTTGCCTAGAATTAGGTTCAAGATTATTATTATTAGCCAAGAGAGTAGAAAATGAAAAAGAAGGTAGATTGCTATTAGAAGAAATTATAGAAAATGGTGCTGCCTATGAAAAATTAATAGAATTAGTTAAGGCGCAAGATGGAGATATAGAGTATATTAAAAATCCTGAACTATTCCCTAAGGCAGAGTATATAATTGAAGTTAAAAGCCATAGTGAAGGCTATGTAAAATCCCTAAATGCAGAGGAAATGGGGGGGAAAGTAGCCTTAGGTCTAGGTGCTGGTAGGGAGACTATGGATACTATAATAGACTTATCTGCAGGTATAGTTTTAAATAAAAAAAGTAGATGATAAAGTGGATATAGATGATACATTGGCATATATACATTGCAATGATTTAGAAAAGGGAAAAGCAGCAGAGGAAAGAATTAAAGAATTATATATTATTGGGGGGGATAAAAATAAAGAAAGTAAAAAAAATTAATATATGGAATAGTTACTAAAGAGGGAGTCCAACTATTTTAGAAGAAAACCTAGTATCCATTGGATATTAGGTTTTTCCAATTTATTTTCAATAAATTGCATAAGTAATAGCCAAATGGAAAATATAAAAGTAAATATAGAAATAGGAGGTAAGATTTTGAAGAAGAAATTTATTTGGCTAATATTAATAATTCTAATATTGCAATTTGCAGTTCCTATTTATGGGGGGGAGGATAGTTTAGATATAAAAGCGAAATCTGCCATACTTATAGACTATAGTACTGGAGAAATTTTATATGAGAAAAATGCCAATGAAAAATTACCACCAGCTAGTATTAGCAAAATAATGACTCTATTACTAGGTATGGAGGCCTTAGATAACGGAAAAGTTACATTAACAGATAAGGTAAGGGTATCGAAACATGCAGCTAGCATGGGAGGCAGTCAATTATGGCTAGAAGAGGGAGAAACTCAGACTGTAGAGGATTTATTTAGAGCTATAGTTTTAAGATCTGCCAATGATGCATCAGTAGCCTTGGCAGAACATATTGCAGGGAGTGAAGAAATATTTGTAAACTTGATGAATGATAGGGCAAAGGAGTTAGGTATGAATAATACCAATTTCGCCAATGCCACTGGTTTGCCACATGAAAATCACTATATGTCTGCCAAAGATGTAGCCAAGATAAGTCAGGAACTATTAAAACATAAGAAAATTCACGATTGGCTTACTATTTATATGGACGAAATGATAGTAGGAAAAAGAAAGATAAAGTAGCAGGATTAGTGAATACTAATAGATTAGTAAAAGAATACCATGGAACCACAGGTATAAAAACTGGTTCTACATCAGAGGCTAAATATTGCCTATCTGCTTCAGCTAAAAGGGGAAACCTACATCTAATAGCTGTGATTTAGGAGCAGATAATTCTAGAATTAGATTCGATGAAAGTATGAGGTTATTAGACTACGGATTTGCAAATTACGATTCTATACCTATTGGAAGAAAAACGATGTCTTTGGGAAAGTTCCAATTCAAAAGGGAAATATGGAATTTTTAGAGGTAGTATTGGAAAGGGATGCTTATATTTTAATACCAAAGGAAAAGGGTGGCAATTTAAATAAGGATGTATTATTGCCGGAGTATGTGGAGAGTCCCATAGAAATAGGAGAAAAAAATAGGAGAATTAATAGTTAAAATTGATGATAAAGAAATAGATAGAATCAATTTAGTATCGAAAAAATGGCATAGAAAAAAATTGAATTTAATGAAATGTTTAAAAAGGTAATAAAATCTCTTTTAATTAGTAAATAAATAAAGTATTTGAATTTTCCACTAAAAAAACTATAAAATATAAGAGACATGGCTAGAACCTCGGCAGCTCAGTCGAGGTTATTCTAATTTAGTTAATTATAAAAATGCTTAATTTAGGGGAATGTATATGGAGTATAGAGTTGTTTTGGAATCTTTTGAGGGGGGGCCTATGGATTTATTATTACATTTAATAGACAAGGCTGAAATAGATATATATGATATACCAATAAATGAAATAACTGAACAGTATTTAGACCATATAAAACAGATGGAAGAGCTAGACTTAGATGTAACCAGCGAATTTTTATTGATGGCAGCTACATTATTGGAAATAAAATCTAAGATGTTATTGCCAAAGGAAAAGAAAACAGAGGGAGAACAATTGGAATTAGCTGAAATAGACCCGAGAATGGAATTAGTAGAGAGATTATTGGAATACAAGAAATACAAGCATATATCTGAGGAATTGCAAGATTATGAAAAGGTTCAAAGAAAAGTATATTATAAACCTAAGGAAGATATTGGTTTTATAGAGCAGGAAGAAGATGAAGAAATCGAGGAAATGGATTTAGAAAAACTAGTACAAGCTCTAAATCAATTAATTAAAAAAATAAAAACACTGGTATTACTATAAATATGGAGGAAATTCAAAAGGAAGAGTATACTCTAGATGAGAGTATGGAAAAAAATAAAGTTAGAATTAGAAAAAGAAAAAAGAGATTAAATTTAGCAGTTTATTTCATAATAGTTCTAATAAAAAGGAAATTGTAATTGTTTTTTTTATCTGTATTGGAATTAATACGATTAAAATATATTATTATTACACAGGAAGATAACTTTTCTGAAATTATCATAAATAAAAGGAGTTGAAAAAAAATGGATGAAAGGGAAATCAAGGCAATAATTGAAGCCTTATTATTTATATGGGGGGGGACCCTTTATCTATAAAGGATATTTCCAAAATCTTGGAAACAAATAAAAATCAAATAGAGGAAATACTGGAAGAAATGCAGGATGATTTTAACTATAATAGAAGGGGAATTAAAATTATTCGTATAGATAATAAATATCAACTTTGTACTAGACCAGAACATTATCCCTGGATTTCAAAATTAACTCAGCAAAAAGGCAGTAAGACTTTATCTACGGCAGCCCTAGAAACCTTGTCTATAATAGCCTATAAACAGCCTATTACAAAAAAAATGAAATTGAAGGGATTAGGGGTGTAAGATGCGATAAGGCTATAGAAACTTTAATAAATAGAGATCTAATTGAAGAAAAAGGCAGACTAGAAAGGACAGGAAGACCCATAATATATGGAACTACAGATGAATTTCTAAAATATTTTGGTTTGGAAGATTTGGAAGACTTACCAGAATTAAAGGATTTTACTCAATTGGATGAGGAAATAAATCAGGAAGAATAATACAAAAAAATAGTATTATTCTTCTTTTTTTTGGAAGAATAT
>JMBX01000313.1_pt1 | contig 12712 bp, 22 predicted proteins | sample 616521 | NCBI WGS metagenome assembly JMBX01 (sample SAMN02727906, study PRJNA239997) | anaerobic digester metagenome | biome: anaerobic digester; isolation source: mesophilic anaerobic digester inoculated with municipal waste water sludge... | place: Germany: Bielefeld University, CeBiTec ...
GGCAAATTCTTTGGCAGGATCAAGATTGTGCACCGCTGGGTTGAAGGGGGGGCAAAGACCTGCGAGGGTACGCTGGCCATGATCGCAGTTGCCTTTATAACTACGTTTTACCCTTTTGTTTTTGAGCGGCCTTTCCTGGTATATTTGCCTTTTGATTGGCGCGGTTGTGGCGCCCGTGGCGGGCGTGGTGGAGCTGTTTTCTCGTCGGGGGGGAACGGATACCTTAACGGTACCTCTCACAACGGCGGCCGTTGTTTTTCCCTTGGTGTACCTGTTCACTTACCTGGGGGGTGGTAGTATGGACACTTATAATGCAGAAGACACCAAGCGGCAGAGAACGCTCTTGGCCTCTATGCTTTTGAGCATGTGGGCGCCCGTGGCCACCGGGGGGGTGGCGATGTTCTTAAGCGGTTCGGTAACGCAGATCGCTGATTTTATTCGCCGTACGGTGGAGTTTTTCGCCTTGTTCCTATCCTGGTTTGTTTCCGTGCTTTGGCTAGACGGAGGGATCTAACGGATACGGTGCGGGAAAAGTGGGAAAATATTGTTAACAAGGTAATAGCGGCCGCTTTGGGCATTTCCGGCATCACCATGTTCTTGCTGGGGGGGCTGTTTCGCCTCGGAACGGTGCAGGCGGGTGGAAATGTTACACTGGGCCTTGCGGTAGCCCTTTTGGGGTTGGCAGTCAACTTTTGGTTTTGGCGCCGGTACACTAAATTGGGCAAGGCAGGGCCAAGCCTGATCATCACTGCACAGCGTCAACTTTATTTGGCGAAGGTAGTTGTTGATCTTTGTGTGATTGCTGCCTTAAGCGTTGTGGCATTTTGGCCCGCTCACAGGGTCTCTGTGTACATTGATTCCGCCGGTTCACTGGCGGTGGGGGGGCTTATCTGCTTTGGAGCGGTTTTCGCACCTGGGCCGCCCCCCCGAAAAAGGACACTGATACGGCCCAGCCAGAGTAGTTCGTCCTGAAAACAAAAGTGCCGCTGACTCTTCTTTTTCTGCCGAGAAGAGTTTTTTTACTGGGTAAATTGGCAGGAATAACCACACCGTCGGTGAATAATTGTCTTTCTGAGGAGGTGCTGTTATGCCTAAGACAGGAAAACGGTTTATGCAAGAGACAAAGTATCAAAATCTTACTATTCCCGATCAGGAACTGGATCTACCGCAGCCGCCCCCCCTAGAATCACCCTACCCGGGGGGGATGCGGACGTAATCGGACTTCCCGTACCGGAACGTATTCAGATTAAGGACTGTTCTTTAAGGCAAGCTATTGAACAGAGGAAAAGTGTCAGGGAGTATGCTGGCGTTTCCCTCTCTTTGGAGGAGTTAGCTTACCTATTGTGGTGCACGCAAGGGGGGGTCAAGGAGATTACCACACGGCCGGCGACTATCAGAACTGTTCCCTCCGCGGGTGCGCGCCATGCCTTGGAGACTTATCTTTTGGTCAACAACATCACAACGCTTAAGCCCGGTATTTATCGTTATCTGGCTTTAGAACACAAATTGCTGCCCATTAAGTTGAGCGATGGCCTAGATCGGCTAGTGGCGGCAGCGGCGGTCGGCCAAGATCTTGTCACGGAAAGTGCGGTGACCTTTATTTGGACGGCGGCCATGTACCGCATGAAATGGCGCTATGGTGAGCGGGGGTATCGCTATATCCATCTAGATGCGGGCCATGTGTGCCAAAACCTATATCTAGCCGCTCAGGCAGTTGCCTGTGGGGGTTTGCGCCATAGGGGCCTTTGATGATGATGAGCTGAATGCACTGCTGGGTTTGGATGGCGAGGAGCATTTTGCGGTGTACTTAGCGGCGGTGGGGGGGAAAGAGGCGTAGGGGGGGCAAGCGGGGGGGTGTTTTTTTTGGAAGTAAATGGTTTTGAGCAAGAAAAAGAATGGCTGGCGGATGTCTATCAAGAACTAGATAATCAGCTGGCCCAAGTGCAGCGTAATTTGGAAAAATATCGTCAGGAGATGCTTGATGTCCGCACCGCTTTGCGAGAGGAAAGGTTGCATTCTTCCAGCCCCCAAACGCATGCTGGATGCGGCTCAACAGATTACTCAGCTGGAACACAGCGGTGGTTATTTCGGCCTGCAGAGGCGCCTTTTGGAGGGCCTGCAAGCATCATTAGAGGTTCCCTATTTCGGGCGCCTGGATTTCCACGAAAACGGCCTGTCCGCAAGGGAAAAACTGTATATAGGGGTGCGCTCCGTGATTGACCAAAAAAAAGCGGGTGGCCCCTTGTCTATGACTGGCGCGTCCCCCCCGTTTCCAGCATGTTTTACGATTACGGCCTGGGCGAGGCCGAATATGAAGGGCCCGGCGGTGTTTATCGGGGCGAAATTTATCTTAAAAGGCAATATCGAATCAAAAACCGCGAACTTATTTATATGTTTGATAATGAACTCAAAATCGATGATGAAATTCTGCAGGAGGTTTTAGCGGGCAGGGCCTCGGCTAAAATGCGAAATATCGTCAACACTATTCAGCGCGAACAAAATCGGGCGATCCGCAACGATAAAGATCCTTTGCTTTTAGTTGAAGGGCCTGCGGGCAGCGGTAAAACATCGGTCGCTTTGCATCGCATAGCCTATCTTTTGTACAGGCAGCGAGCCTATTTGCGTTCCGAAAACGTGCTTATTTTCACCCAGCAAATTTCAGCGATTACATTTCCCATGTACTACCTGAGCTGGGCGAAGAAAACGTTCCCACAACCACTTTTAAAGATTATGCCGAACCCTGCTTGGATTGGCAGTGGGAGTAGAATCCCAATTTAGCTGCTTGGAAAGGCTATTTGAAAAGAAGGGGGAAAAACGGCAGCGGCAGCAACAGCTGATCGCCTTTAAATCATCCGCTGATTTTCAAGCCGTGTTAGATGGTCTGGTCCGGCACATTGCAGCGGAAATGCGTCGATTTTTTTGACATCAGCGTCCTAGGCCGCCCGGTCTTGAGTGAACAGGAACAGATCAAGCTTTTTGATGAAAATTATAGTTATCTTCCTATCAATAGGCGTCTTAAGCAAATTTACAAACGGTTTCTTTATCTGCTCAGGCCTATCAAAAAAACAGCTGGTGCAAGAATGTTTGACAGAGGTTCGGTCTGATCCCGCCTATGAGGACGAGTCGTGGTGGGCCGGGGGCGAGGGAAGCGGTGCGGCGGGTTCGCTCAGAGCTGGATCCCATCTTGGAACGAGTCCGCGCAAATTTGCAGCTTAGTTATGCTGATTGGTACTGCAGGCTCTGGCAGGATGAGGCTCTTTGGCGCCGGGTCGCGGGGGGGTATTGCCTTGCCGGAACATGCGGTAGGCAGCCTGGGTGCGTTAAAGCACGGCCTGGTTCCGTTTGAGGATGCTGCCACCCTTTTATACCTCCGGGGGGGCGAGTTGGAAGGTTACGAAACAAGAACAAATGTCCTTCATGTCATTGTGGACGAGGTGCAGGACTATGGGCCTTTGCAGCTAGCAGCCCTCAGGAGGGCCTTTCCAAAGGCCAAGTTCACCTTTGTTGGTGATGCCCTCCAGTCTTTAAGCCCGTTCTTTTGGGAAAATGACGTGATCTGTCTGCAGGACGCTTATGCCCATTTAGGTTTGGAAACGGTTACCCTTACTAAAAGCTATCGTTCCACCGTGGAAATCTTTCAATTTTGCGGCGCGGTTCTCGGCGGTGGTCCCCCAAGCCGAAAATGTGCTGCGACATGGAAAGAAACCGATTCTGGCTGAGGTGGAAAAGGAAGATGGCCTGGAACAAGTAAGGCACCACATCGACGATTTGAGGCGCAACTATAATACTGTGGCGGTTATTTGCCCTAGCTTCGCGAATGTGAGAGGCTTTATTCCCAGCTGAGCGGTTTGTATGCGCAGGGCGACATCTCGTTTTTGAATGACGAAAGAGCTTCATTTCAAAACGGGGGTGGTCATTGTGCCGGTCTTTTTGGCCAAAGGCTGGAATTTGACGCAGTCGTTTTACCTGAAGTGGGGGGAAACCGTCTACCGGGAAGAATTCCAGCGGCGCCTGCTCTACGTGGCGTGCAGCAGGGCCTTACACGAGTTGAGGCTGCTTTACACGGGTGCGCTCTCGCCGCTTTTGCGAGCGGTACCCCAAAAACTCTACAGCGAGGAATAAAAAAAACCCCGCAAGGGGGGCCTGTGTTATAGATGTTATAGATGGCAGGGGGGGAGACAGGAATCGAACCCGCAGCCCTCGGTTTTGGAGACCGATGCTCTGCCAATTGAGCTACTCCCCCCCTGCGACATCTCTATGATAGCACAGAGACATATGAGGGTCAACTCTTTTGCGGCAGGAATTGTCCTTAAGCTGTCTAAGTACTAGTGTTGTAATAGATATCATAAAGGAGTGGAACAAGTGGCGGTAGAAATTTTAGGGAAGGTGCCGGTGGGCATCTCCAACAGACACATTCATCTTTCAAAGCAGGATTTGGAAACGCTCTTTGGGGGAAGGCTATCAGCTGACTATACGAAACGACCTATCCCAAACCGGGCAATATGCGGCGGAGGAGACTCTGACCATCGAAGGACCTAAAGCGCCTCTTCTGAATGTTAGAATTTTGGGGGCCGACTAGAAAAGAAACGCAGGTGGAGATTTCCCGTACCGATTCGTTTGCCCTCGGCGTTAAACCGCCGGTGCGTGATTCGGGCCATTTAAAAGATACACCCGGTATTACCTTGGTTGGGCCGCAGGGCAAAATAGAACTGCAGCGCGGTGTTATCATCGCTCAGCGTCATATTCACATGACTGAGGCCGAGGCGGAGCAGTTTGGTGTCAAAGACAAGGATTTGGTCTCGGTACGTGTTGGCGGTGAACGGGGGGGCGTCGTTTTCCATAATGTTTTAATTCGCGTGCGCGATGATTTCGTTTTAGAGATGCATATTGACACCGATGAGGCAAACGCCGCAATTTTGAGCAACGGACAGCTGGTTGAGGTTTTCCGGTAAGTGAAAGGAAGGACAAAAATGGATCTACAAAAAAATAGCTAATGTTATTAGGGGGGGATTAAGCGCGGATGCGGTGCAAGCGGCTAACTCAGGCCACCCCGGCGCTCCTTTAGGCCTTGCCGATATTGGTGCGGTGCTTTACTTTGACTCCCTCAAACATAACCCGGCCAACGCCAACTGGCCGAACCGGGATCGCTTCATCTTATCAGGCGGGCATGGTTCCGCGCTTTTATACTCACTGTTACACCTATCGGGGGTACCAGGTTTCTATCGATGATCTAAAGAACTTTCGCCAACTCGGTTCTAATACACCCGGCCATCCCGAATACGGAGACACGGATGGGGTGGAGACAACTACCGGCCCATTGGGCCAAGGGATCGGTAACGCAATCGGCATGGCAATTGGGGAAAAAAAATGGCGGCCGCGCGTTACAATCAACCGGGTTTTGAAATCGTCAATCACTACACTTATGTTTTGGCAGGAGACGGAGATTTATGGAAGGTGTCAGTGCTGAAGCATCTTCGTTCGCCGGCCATCTTGGGCTGGGCAAGTTAATTATGGTCTATGACTCTAATGAAATTACGATTGAGGGTTCGACAAGTCTCACTTTCACCGAATCGGTTAAAGAACGCTATATGGCATATGGCTGGCAGGTGTTGGAGGTGGACGGCCATAATATCCCCGATCTGCAGCAAAAACTGGCCGAGGCGCGGGAAAACACTACTCAACCAACGTTGATTATCGCTCGCACCCGGATTGCCAAGGGGGGGCACCCACCAAAGAGGGAACGGCGGCCAGCCACGGTGCCCCCTTAGGCGATGAGGAGATTGCCGGTTTAAAAGCGGGCCTAGGCCTGCCGAGCGAGGAAAAGTTCTATGTACCTGATGATCTAAAGAATCTGCCGGAATTGATGAAACAGCGCGGTGAGCAATCCGAAGCTGACTGGAATGCCCTTTTCACAAAGTGGTCCGAACAGTATCCCCAATTGAGGAAACAGTGGGATGCGGCTCTAGGCCAGGCACTGCCCGATTTGAACGATGTACTGACTATGTTTGCGCCGGATGCGAAATCGCCAGCCGGGCCGCGAGCGGCCAAGCGTTAAACGCTATTGCCAAACAAGTGCCCTACTTAGTGGGGGGGCTCAGCCGATTTATCGCCTTCCAATAACAGCTGGCTGCATGGGGAAGGGGTTGTTACCCAAGGTGATTTTGGCGGACGCAACTTTAACTTCGGAGTGCGCGAACATGGGATGGCTTCTGTGCTAAACGGCTTGGCCTTGTACGGTCAATTTCGCGTTTTCGGCGCTACCTTCTTGATTTTTTTCCGATTATATGCGGCCCAGCATGCGCCTTGCCGCTTTAATGAAACTGCCCGTAATCTATATTCTCACACACGACTCACCCTATGTGGGCGAAGATGGGCCAACTCACCAACCGGTGGAGACAACCGAGTCTCTGCGGCTCATTCCCAATTTGAGTGTTTTCGTCCGGCAGACGCGGAGGAGACCGCCTGGAGTTGGGTGGAGGCAATGAAACGCCTCGATGGGCCCAGTGCTTTGATTTTGACTCGTCAAGGCTTGCCTATGCTTGCTAAACCGGAGGCTGGGATTTCACCAAAGGCGCTTATATTGTCCGGGAAGAGCAAGAAGAGTTGGCTGTTGTCTTGGTTGCTGCAGGCAGCGAGGTTAACTTTGCTCTGCGGGCGGCGGATGAAGTGGAAAACCGGGCTTGGGCGTACGGGTAGTATCGGTACCCAACCGCGGGGGGGCGTTTTTGCAGCAGGAAGAAAAATATCGCAACAAAATTATACCACCCCAGATACCCACTTTAGCAGTGGAACTCGGAGTGGGCGCAGGTTGGTTCGGCATCAATCCGCAGGGGGGCGGGTGGATGTCTTCAGCCTGGAGCGCTTCGGTGCCAGTGGGCCGGGGGGGCAGGAAGTAGTGGAGCATCTTGGCTTCACGATTGAGGCTTTGAAGAAAAGGATCAAAAAAACTGGTGAAATAGTTAAGATGAAAGGGCTGCCCATGGGCAGCCTTTTTCCTTGGTGCGCAAAGGCACCTGGCTCTTACCCCCAAAGCGTTATTGGTCAATGGGAGGTGGCGGTTGCATGGTTCTTCAGACTCCCTTGAGACCACACTCACCGTTCACCCGGCATTTCATACAATGGCAAAGGGGTGAAACCATGTCAATGCCCAAGGTTCCGGATATTACGCCCGAATTCGAACTTGAGCGGTATGAAGCAATCACACTTCTGCTAACATCGATCGCCATGGAAGAGATGGGGCTTGCTCACATTTTGAACGCGGAAGGGGAAAAGTTCAGTACTTGTTAGGGCAGAAAAATAAAGGAAAGTTAGGGGCCGAACAGCTCCTGGAAATTAACGGCAGTGTGGAAGCAATCATTCGCTCTGTGACAAAATTACAAATAATCTTATCTGATAAACTGGATAACGTTATCCGGCTTTTGCAGTATGAGAGGCATAAGGGTGAGAAACCCCCCCATGCCCAGAAGCCGCCTGCGCTCTAGCGGGTAGTGGCGTTGGTTGTGTCGTGAGTGAGCGGGATTGCTTCTTCGGGGCAACTGTTTCTTTAGAGGCCTTCGATGAAAAAAATGGGGTGCCATTTGTGGAAATACACTCTTTACAAACAAAGCTGCGATGGGATGGCCTCAGTATCGCTGACCCCCCCTCTGCGCAAAACCTAAGAGTATCATGCAGCATGGGCGAAAAATGTCCGACACCGGAAAAGCCTAATACGATGGCCACCTGCGGTAAGGCCCTAATGCTCTGCAAAGGGTCAAGCGGAGTAAACCGGCGGGCAACAGTGGATTTTTCATTGCAGGTGTGGGATTACGGGATCGGTGCCAAATTCCAGATGAAAACGTGGTACCGAGGAGAACAGTCTTTTGAACACGACAGTGGCGTTGTTCGGGTCACCCAAGGGGGGGATTTGAGAATCAAAGAAAGGCATTCGGGGGGGACGCAAAAATGCTAGGCGAGATTGCCTAGCATTTATGGCTGTCGGCGCAAGCAGTTTTAATAGTCTCGCGGAAAGGACATGCCTGTTCCATACTGGGTTTGCGTTTGTGTTTGGGTGGGGGGGAACTGGCTTTCATAACCGGAAAACTTTTGGTGTTCTTTCGTGATTTGACCGGGCTGTTCCGGATGCAGAGAATACCACCCTTTTTCAAACATAAGATTAAATACGTTTCGGCAGGCGTGATGTGTTTGGTTGAGAATGTGCAGGACATCGTGGAACAGGTCTTGGTGGCTTGTTTCGCGCACGAAAACATTGTAGCCGTCCGTCAAATATTTTTCAGTTGCCAAAATATCATTTAAGCGATCCCGATCATTAAATTCAGGGCCCTTTTGAAAATGGGCGCTGGGGTTTTTAATGGTGGGGTTAGTTGACCCGCCGTAAGGCTGTTGATAGTTGCCATAAGAACCGCTGCGGCTGTTCATGCTGATCCTCCTAGTTATTGCTGATATTGTTGGTAAGGATAATGTTCATGGTCATGCTGCACATTGCTGAGGTGATTAAGCAAAATATCGTAGTGGGTCTGGTGCAGCTGGCTGATCTGCTCCAGCTGGTTTTTACCTGTTGATCAGAACACATGCTGGCGAAAGAGTGGGCCTTTTTCGACGCCAAGAGCTCCCAAGACAGGGCATCCGTAAGGTAAGCACAGTCCTTGGTGGATAAAACCCGAGGGGGGGCTGGCTCATCCTGCGCTGCTGCGAATATTGACCTTGATGCATAGTTAACCTCCTTTAGAATGTTTCACTAATAGATTACCCCTCTTTTCCACAAATAAACTCGAAATTAATTTTTACTTGAGAAGGACTTTGGCTTGGGAACAGGAATATATACTTAGTAAACAACTAATAAATAGTGGAGGCATCCTTGGGTGATGCTAAAACAAGATGAGGGGGGGAAGGGCAATGAGTGAGTTGATTGCTAACAGCAAGCACCGGCAGAAAATCTTAAAGGGGGGGATCATCAAAGATCTGCATGCCGGGGGGGTAGATCCGGAGCAGATCAAAAGCAGATTCAGTGACCTTTTAGAGCAGGTCGGGCCCAGTGAAATCGGTGAACTGGAACAGAGCCTGATCAATGAAGGTTTGCCGGTGGAGGAAATTCAAAAACTGTGCGACGTTCATGTGGCCGTATTTAAGGAATCCTTGGAGAAACAAAAGGCAGCGGCGGCGGTCTTGGCCGAAGTTGAAACTAATCCTTTAGCTGACTTAGAGGACGAAAACAGAAAAATAAAGGCTTTAGTTGCTGATATCAAGGGGGGGCTTGTGGAACAGATCGGGGGGGCGGCAGAAGCGGGAAGCAGCATCAAAACGTTATTAGAGCGGTGGGGGGGTACGCAGCAAGAACGCCTGGGAATGGTTGAACAGCACTATTCTAAGAAAGAAAACATTCTTTTCCCTTATTTAGAACGATACGGCATCAGCGGGCCTCCTTCCGTGATGTGGGGGGGCATTCACGATGAGATTCGGGCGTCCCTGAAGGAAATTGGGCGGGTGATTGACAATGCCGGGAAAGATCCGGCCGGAGTGCAGTTAACGGTGGAAATAGGGAATATTGTACTTCCCGCTTTAAACGCTATAGCGGAAATGGTTTACAAAGAAGAACAGATTCTGTTTCCCATGTGCCGCGACACCTTTACCGCCGATGAATGGGAAGAAATTGAAGCACAGCTGCAGGATCCCTTTGCAACGGCCAAAAAAAGCCAGGCTGAGAGCGTGCAATCGGCAGGAAAGCAAGCGGGTATTGAGCTTGATATTGGCGCCTTGACGCCGGAGCAGATTAATCTTATGCTCACCCATCTACCTGTGGACATGACCTTTGTGGATGCCAATGATGAGGTGCGCTATTTCTCACTGGGGCCGGAACGCATCTTTGAACGGGCTAGAGCGGTAATAGGCCGCAAAGTGCAGCTCTGCCATCCACCGAACAGCATGGGAATTGTGGAGCAGATCCTCGATGATTTTAAGAGCGGAAGCAAGGATAGTGCCGATTTTTGGATAAACATGAAAGGCCAGTTGATCTATATTCGCTACTTTGCGGTGCGGGACCGGGCAGGGGTTTACCGGGGGCACTTTAGAAGTTACGCAAAACATTACGGATATCCAAAAGCTAACGGGTGAGAAACGTATTTACGATTACTCCAACTAGCATAAAGCGGCAAATAATCCCTACTCCTTTAGCTAACACTAATGGGGGCAGGGATTTATGTCTTTAAGAAGAAAACTATCAGCAGTATAGTTTGCTGAAAGAGGTTGATTGGCATTTCGGGTCAGCTGATATTTTTAGATGTGGAAACAACCGGGTTAAGCCCGCGCTGGGATAGGATTATAGAAATCTTTCTGGTGTCTTTGCAAAAGGACGGCGAAGTAAGAGAGCTGGGTACATTGATTAATCCCGAACGGCCGATTCCGGCAAGGATAACCGAGTTAACGGGCCTGACTGATCGAGATGTGGCCCAGGCACCGCTTGAGAGCGAGATTGCCGCGGAAATTCGGGATTTCATCGGGTTCGGCCTGCCTGTAGCCCACAACCTACCCTTTGATCGCGGTTTTCTAAATGCAATGTTTCGGCGTAACAACCTATTGGAAATAGGTGATGCGGGCCTTGATACATTGGCCATCAGCCGGGAACTATTCCCCCCCAAACTGTGTATTTATCCGGGGGGGTGGAGGGAGCCATCGCTTAAGCAATTTGATGTACCACTTCGGATTGGAAGACCAGTACGCCAATTCCCACCGGGCCAAGGACGATGTTCTGCTTTTGGTAGAGGTTTTTCGCAACCTGCAGAGTTATGCGGCCGGTACTTCGCCCGGTGTTTTCCCCGCAGCGGTAACGCACGGCTGCCCCGAGTGCGGCTCTGCTATGTATCTCTGTCTGGAAAAAGGCAAGAGAATCCTCCGCTGCCAACAGGGCGCGGCCTGCCGATTAGAGTTGGTTGTTTAGAGTTGACATATACCCCAGGGGGGGGTATATAATAACGTCAGAATATGGTTCTGGAGCAATCAAAAGGAGGATAAAATTATGCCGATAACGGTAACCGATCAAAATTTTCAGGAGGAAATCCTGTCTAATGAAGGGGGGGTCTCCTTTGTGGACTTTTGGGCCGCCTGGTGCGCTCCGTGCAGAATGCTGGCGCCCATCGTGGAAGAATTAGCAGCGGACTACGCCGATAAGGCCCAAATTGCCAAACTGGATGTGGATAGCAATCAGTATACTGCCCGTCAGTATGGGGTGATGAGTATTCCCACAATGATAATCTTTAAGGACGGCGAAGAGGTGGATCGCCTGGTGGGTGTGATGCCGAAAGAGATGATCGCGGGGGGCGCATTGATAAGTGGATTGCTTGACAAAAGGGCGCAATTAGGATAGAATTTGACGTAGTGGCGCGGGGGGGTGGAGCAGTCTGGTAGCTCGTCGGGCTCATAACCCGAAGGTTGTCGGTTCGAATCCGGCCCCCCCGCAACCATGCATGCTAAGGCCGGTTGCTAAAACCGGCCTTTTTGATGAGTAGAAATGAATTTGGAGGGAAAAACAATGCCACTGCCCGTGATCGCGGCCATTATCCGCGAAAACAACCGGGTGCTTCTCTGCCAACGCAAGGGCGGAGCTTGGCGGGGGGGAAATGGGAATTTCCCGGAGGCAAGTTGGAAGAGGGAGAAACGCCTGAAGAATGCCTCGTTCGAGAAATTGAAGAAGAGTTAGGTATCTCCATCACGGTGGGTGATATTTACCAGGCGGTGCACACTCATTACGATCATGGGGGATTTCCTTTTGATCGGGTACCTGGCTGAACAGGTGGACGGTGAGATCTCGCTGCGCGTCCATTCCGACTGTGCTTGGGTTGATTTGAAAAATCTCGAAGCATATGACCTTGCCGAAGCCAATATACCTATTGCCAAGAGCTTAAAAGAAGAGAGCAATGCCGCCCGGCCCGGTGTGCGCGCCAATAGTAGGCCCGATTAAGCCTTGGATTACCTCTTTCGGTGCTAGATGTTCTTGGACTAATTCGATTAACTGATCTACCATCGTGTCGGCGCCGTAGGTGTGCATTACAGCAACTCTTTTATTGGAAAAATCAATATGGTGTTCCTGAGCCTTACGAACAATTGTTTGCAAGGCTTTTTTTTCGTGGAGCGGACTTTTTCGCCGGGCTCGATTGTGCCTTCCGGTGTAATGTGTAAAATGGGCCTGATGTTTAACATCGAGCCTAAGAACCCCCCTGTGTTTTGGTGAGGCGCCCGCCTCGCACTAGGTGGGTGAGGGAATCGATTGTAAAATGGGCAAAGGACTGTTTCCGTTGTTTTCCAAGCTGCGGCAAGATTTCACGTACAGAACAACCGGCTTCAACCAGTTCCGCAGCGCGCAATAAGAGTAGGGTTTCGCCAATCGATGCCGACCTCGAATCGAAGACATGTATACTCTCGCTTTTCAGAAGTTCTTTAGCAATTACCGCACTCTGCAGTGTGCCGCTTAGGCGCGAAGAGAGCCCCCACATATAAAATAGTATAACCCCCGGCCTAGAAAGGGCCGGAAAGCCTCCACAAAATCGTGGGGGGGTTGACTTGATTGGTAGAGGGCAGCTGGCGGGAATGTGACATTCTCTGCCAAAACTGCTCGACTGAAAGGGTCACCTGATCCTTAAATTCCTCTGTACCGAAAATAACACTGAGGGGGGTACAACCTCGATTCCGTACTTAGCTTTATATTCTGCCGGTAAATCCGCTG
>JMBX01000314.1_pt1 | contig 12702 bp, 20 predicted proteins | sample 616521 | NCBI WGS metagenome assembly JMBX01 (sample SAMN02727906, study PRJNA239997) | anaerobic digester metagenome | biome: anaerobic digester; isolation source: mesophilic anaerobic digester inoculated with municipal waste water sludge... | place: Germany: Bielefeld University, CeBiTec ...
TTTTCAAGTAGGCTCTTATATTATATTTTGAAATGAAAGCGTTTTCATTTACAAAATCATGCGTTTACAATTTATATGTTGTTCACCTCAGGTTTTTTCTCGTTCATCATCGCTATATAACAGATTAGCTTACAATTTATATGTTGTTTACCTCAGGTTGGCAAGCAGGAACTTCCTAATCTCTTCCGGCTTCATTCCTTTACGTTGTGCATAGTCGGCCACCTGCTCTTCCGATATCTCACCTATTGCAAAATATTTCGAGCAGGGATGTGCAAAAAAAGAACCCGCTAACCGAAGCATTGGGATACATTACGCCATTCCCGGTGAGAGAGATGCCAATATCAGCTGTTGAAAGCATATCATGCAGCTTAAAATTCACCGTCTGATCAGGTATGGACGGGTACCCCCACCGCGGGGGGGCGAATACCATTATACTTACAAGCAAACATCTCCGCGATGGATAGTTCCTCATCAGCTGCATACCCCAGTAATAGCGTCGTACTTTTGCATGCAACCATTCTGTTGCCGCTTCCGCCAGACGGTCTAACAGCGACTTCATAAGCAGAGAAGAGTACTCATCTCCATCGTCCTTATATCTGAGCAGCAGATCATCAGCACCGCAGCCGGCCGTAACCGCGAAAGCACCAACGTAATCTTTCTTACCCGAACTGTATGGAGCAATAAAATCGCTTAAGCAAAGATACTCATTTTTTTTCATTCTTCTTTTGTTGCCGCAGAAATGGGAACTGCACCCCCCCGCCAATATTAATAGTGTCATTTTTGCTGTAAGCTTCATAAATACCAAAAACAGCTCTTATATAATCCACATTATCCGACACAAACCTTTGCAACATTTCCAGGGCATCGTAATACAGCTTCGCGGCTTCCTGCCCTTTCTCGCGATCATCGTCACGATACGACTCAAGCCACATGGCACGAGCCTTAATGCTGTTATTAATTTTGGTTATAGTATGAAATTTTGCCGGCAGATTCCATGCATGAAAGAAAAAATTTCCAGTCTATATAGGGAATAATCCATGCAATCTTTATATCATCAAGCTTCACTCGCCCCAAGGTAACCGGGGGGGCAACCGCTTTAAAATTGCTCCAGTCCATAGAACAGGCATTGAGCCTTGCCTCATCAAGAGAGACCAGCTCAGAAACTTTACGGGACTGATTTTCACGAAGCAAGGTATACTCATTGCGTACCTTATGAATATAATCGCTCCTGTTTTCCTCACTCATCAGATTGGCAACTGCCAAAGGGCTCTGCGATGCATCTTTCACGTAAACGACCGCACCCTGTGTATATCTGGGTTCAATCTTGAGTGCCGTGTGAAGCTTAGAGGTGGTAGCTCCTCCTATCAACAGAGGATGGTAAATCCGGCTTTTTCCATCTCTTCGGCTACAATCGCCATCTCTTCAAGAGAGGGTGTGATCAGTCCGCTTAACCCTACAATATCAGGCTTTTCCTTGATCACTGCCTCAATGATTTTACCGGGAGGGACCATGACGCCCAGGTCGATGATCTCGTAATTGTTGCATGCAAGTACAATAGAGACAATATTTTTACCAATATCATGCACATCTCCTTTTACAGTAGCAAGCATTACAGTACCTGCTTTACGCGCCTTGCCACCGGACGATTTTTCAGCTTCAATGGCTGGTTGCAGGATGGCTACGGCATTTTTCATTGTACGTGCAGCTTTCACCACCTGGGGCAGGAACATTTTACCTTCCCCGAAAAGATCTCCCACACGATTCATACCTGCCATTAGCGGTTTATCAATAATATCCACCGCTCGAGGGTATTTCTTCAGTGCTTCGTCAAGATCCTCTTCCAGATAATCCCCTACTCCTTTTACCAACGCATATTTCAACCGTTCTTCTATCGGTAGGATACGCCACTCCTCTGTTCTTGATTGTTCCGGGTTAAATGTCTTTTCACTCTTTATCTTCTCTGCATAGGCCATTAGCCGGTCAGTGGCATCATCACACCTATTCAGCACCACATCCTCCACCAGCTCTTTTACATCATAAGGAATATCTTCGTAGATAACCGATTGAGAAGGATTCACAATCCCCCCCATATCCAATCCAGCATTGATGGCATGATAAAGAAAAACTGAGTGCATTATCTCCCGTACATTTTCATTGCCACGGAATGAAAATGAGAGATTGCTAACCCCTCCGCTCACTTTGGCATAAGGCAAATTATCTTTAATCCATTTAACAGTATTAATGAAGTCAACCGCGTATTTCCTGTGTTCATCAATGCCGGTAGCGACAGAAAGGACATTGGGATCGAAGATTATATCTTTTGCATCGAATCCGTGCTCCGTAAGCAATTTGTACGCACGGCTACAAATCCCGATACGTCGTTCAAAGTTATCTGCCTGGCCCGTTTCATCGAAAGCCATCACAACAACTGCCGCACCATATCTCTGCACAAGCCCGGCCTGTCTCAGAAACTCCGCCTCACCATTCTTCAGAGAGATGGAGTTGACAATCGCCTTGCCCTGAATACATTTCAGGCCGGCTTCAAGCACCTCCCATTTGAAGAGTCAATCATTACAGGTACTCGAGACACATCGGGGTCGGAAGCAAGCATGTTGAGAAAACTCGTCATCTCCTGCACTCCATCAAGCAGTCCATCGTCCATATTGACATCCAGCACCTGTGCTCCATCCTCCACCTGCTTTCGGGCTATATGCAGGGCTTCATCATATTTCTTCTGCTGAATAAGCCTCAGGAATTTTCTTGATCCTGCCACATTGCATCGCTCTCCTATATTCAAAAACCTGATCTGTGGCGACACCTCCAGCATTTCCAAACCCGACAGTTGTAAATATTTCGGCGGGGCCGATTTCCGGTGCGGCACGGCTCCCTCTACCAATTGCACATACTCTGCAATATGAGCGGGAGTGGTACCGCAACATCCACCCACAATATTTACAAGACCCTCATCAATAAACTCTTTAATCTGTGCTGCCATCTTTTCAGGTGTCTCATCATATTCACCTAACTGATTTGGCAGCCCGGCATTGGGATAGGTAGAGATATAACATGGTGCAATACGTCCCAACTCTTTCACATACGGCTTTAGTTCAACTGCACCGAATGAACAGTTCAGGCCTAATGCCAGAGGTTTGGCATGACTCACGGAAGTAACAAAAGCATTCAGTGTTTGGCCTGAGAGGGTACGCCCTGCCTTGTCAGAGAGAGTTGCGGAGAGAATGAGTGGTATTTTCCTGCCTGTCTCAGCAGCAGCCTCTTCGGCAGCAAAGATTGCGGCTTTAGCATTAAGAGTATCAAAAATGGTCTCTATCATCAGCAGATCCACACCTCCCTCAACAAGTGCCAAGATCTGCTCTTTATATGCAGCTTTGAAGCCGTCGAACGTAACAGAGCGATACATTGGGTTCTCCACCTGCGGACTCATTGATGCTGTCTTGTTGGTAGGCCCGATGGAGCCGGCAACAAAACGGGGGGGCTTGTCTGGCGTTTTCAGTGTATATTCATCTGCAGCTTCTCGCGCAAGCCTGGCAGCAGAGAGATTTATTTCGGTAGCCAGGTGGCTCATATGGTAATCGTGCAAAGATATCGCAGTTGCGTTAAACGTATTAGTCTCTATGATATCGGCTCCTGCAGCAAGGTATTCCCTGTGAATCTCGCCAATTATATCGGGACGAGTGATCGAAAGCAGGTCGTTATTGCCTTTAAGCAGCGATTGAGATCCTTTAAAACGTTCACCACGAAAATCTGCTTCAGTTAGTTTGTAGCACTGTATCATTGTACCCATTGCACCATCGAGAATCAGGATGCGATCGGATAATATTTCTTCAATATTCATTGATTTTGTTTATTCTTGTTTTTAATAAACGCAAAATTAATTGTTATCTGCCATCCGGCACATAGAAATCGGCACAAACTGCCTTAAATGTCCAGATCTCTTTGTTAATACCAGATCTCTTTGTTAATAACTGTAATCTGTTGTTCGGCAAAATACAATCATCGCTATAAAACAGCACAACCAAACAGTTGTCAGACTCTTATAGTTTCAAAATTAAACATTAAACTGATATTCAAACACCTTCAATCTTTATGCCAATATCCCCCCATACCTTAATTTCATGATAACCCTTCTTATCCATACTACCAGCCAGGCAGCCACAAATCTGACTCCAAGTATCCACCAGATTGAAACACCAAGTGCAACGAACAAAAGATTGTCTTCCAGAACAGAGTGAGATACAGCAAGGTGATAATTCAGCAGGCTTGCATCGGTTCTTGTCACCTTTCCCTCCCTCATCTGATCCATCATCAGCGCCCCCCGCCATAAGCCAGACCCACTATATAGCCGATAAGCCACAGGAATCCTGTACTCTCCGGCAATCCAAAAAAACTTCAATATGGGTGCTATTCCCCCCCTGCTTAGTTTGGGAATAAGTTTATAAGCCTCTAGAATGTTATACAGCAGATTCAACATAAACACTATAGAGGTTATAAGCAGCGCAATACTCATCGAACTCTTCAGCCACGCAAGCAACACATCTGCCACGGAGTTCATGCTTTACGCCGACATGTGAGAAACAGGCATACCCATGTTTTGAGGGAGAATAAGGTTCAGCACCACACCGGTAATTATACTCATTGCAATCCGCAATATTGACATAGACCAGAACGAAGTACCTGTCTTTGCCTGAATAGCACTCTCCACGGGAAGGTTATGAGATATCTGGCACATCAGCGCAAGTATGGTCAGTTCCCTCAGCGTAAGGGGGGGCATTGATGTAATAATTGCCAAAGGGGGGGCATAGAGAGGTAGAAAAATACTTGTAATGAAAACAATGGCCGTACTTCCGGGCAAGCCCATATATACAAAAACCGGGTCAAGAAATTTGGCTAAATAGGCAAGGGCTCCAAAATAGTCCAGGAATCTGACTGCCAAGGATATCGGAAGAATTATTTTAAGCAGCCACAGGGTTGTGTAGCCCGATTTTTTTACAGCAGGGAAAAATATATCGTTTCTAAACTGCATTGATAAATACGAAAATTAAGTAAATAAAAACTCTACAAGTATAAAGCTATGAAATATGGTAATAAGTGATTCTTGTGATGATACACAACTCTCAGTTGTGCGTGCATTAAAACATAAAATTTGTCAGTAAGAGCTTATTACTTTTAAACATCCTGTCCATATCCCTCTTATCCTCCTTCTCTTTCAGTGACTGCCGTTTGTCGTACTGCCTTTTCCTCTGGCCACTGCAATCACCAGCTTTGCCAGTCCTTTCTCGTTAATGAACAAACGAACGGGAATAATTGTAAATCCTGTCTCCTTGGTCAACCGTGAAAGTTTTCGCAGCTCGTTCCTGTTAAGCAACAGTTTCCGGTCGCGGCGAGCATTGTGATTATTATAGGTGCCGTAAAAATATTCCGATATATGCATATTACGCACCCATAATTCGCCATTTTGGAACAAACAATAGGTATCCACAAGGCCAGCCTTGCCTAAACGGATCGATTTATCTCAGTACCTGTAAGTACAATACCTGCAGTGAAAGTCTCAACCAGTTCGTAGTCGAACGTGGCACGCTTGTTCTTTATATTTATTGGAGCTTGCTTCATACGATTATATTATTTTTTTACATCAAGGTGAACAGCACTCGCTGCAATAATGTAGCCTTTCCTGGAAACATTTTGCCTGCAAGTTTCATTATTGAGTTCCCTCCGAAAAGTCTCTATTATTAAAATAGGATCAAAATAGCTGTTGATATTCAATACATTACGAATGGTCATTCTTTATATTTTGATTTCAGGAACGGACTCATTATTTTATCAGGAATGAAAAGAGAATATTCACAAGTGCAGGCGTCAGCATTACCAGCGCCGATGCCATAACGGTAAAATTTGTACGTTTATCCTCCGGAACTTTAATATAAAGCTGTGCCCCCGGTGTTCACCAGATGTATAGTGTAAAATGCAAGTAACCATAAAATGAAAAAAACCTGGAAGAAAAGGAATAATGATGTACAGCAGATAAATCACCACTGAAGAATATCCTACAAAAAAATTGGAACTCTGCTAAATTTTTTTTCAGCCCAAACCGGGGGGGAGCTGTTTCATTCAGGATATATGACACTAAAAAATACCCCCCCCATACACAGCTACTATGTTAATAATAGTGTTTTTCAACGCATTCTCAAGACCTCCGTTGCGCGTAAACCATAAACCGCCAACAAAAGAGGCAAGTGCAATTATCCCAAAACAGGGTGCAGGAAGCGGTAGAGGAAGTCATTCTGCGTTCTCTCTTCCCTTTCAATATATTTCCATTCTTCGGGAGACGCAACAATCAACTGCACGATAGTTACAAAAATATCTCTCCACATTACTTTTTGATTTTGGATTGCAAAGGTAACGAATTCCGATTAATATTTAGAATGAGAGAGAGATAAAAAGCAGCAACTACTTTTTCAGAGTAGTTGCTGCTGATTAGACGAGGTTGTTCGGCTTAATCTCCGGCAACTCTCATTTTGTAAACATTTGAATCTACAATGTCGTTGCGGTTCTTCAAATAGTATCTGAACTGAATCTTTATATCTTTAGTATTGGTTTGGCTTGTTCCTTCATACATAGCACGTATAGGTGCCATATTCAAAGCAATGATATCCGAACCTGAAGTTGTTGAAGCGCCTGCTTCAGGTGTTCCGTCTATAACAAGATGAATTTCAATAAATACTTCATCGTCATTGGCTCCTTCCTTGTTAATTTTATAGAACTCCAGTGAGACAGTCTGTCCCTTTTTGTACTCATAGGCATATTGAAACAGCCAGTGATCACCCAGGTATATCTCGTCTGCAGCATAATAAGGAGGGTCTATAGCTAAAAACTTATCAGGTGTTTCCACTACAGGTGGATCGGCCATTATCAGATCTGCACGACTTATCAGCTTTGGATCGCCTGAAATCACCACCTTATCAGCATACTTATCTCCAATTTTTTTTCTTCTCCATACTCCTCTTCCCAGCTATAGCGAAGAAACTGAAAAGTACCCGGAGTCATCCCCTGCATTTGTGCAGAGGTTATTAAGCGCCCGGTAAGGGTTCTTCCATAAATTTTTGATGATGCGTTATCCATAGCAATATAGGCTACGGAAGCTTCTGAATAGTTACTGTTTCCATCCCCAAGGCAGGAAGTCAACAGAAGAGTCATGCCGATTATGGCAAGAAATAAATTCGTTTTTTTCATTTTCTAATCTTTCAATATTTTGTTAATTCGTATATTAAAACTCATACCTGAGCCCTATGTTCAGATCCATCACGATCTTGCTGTCGGAATAGATAGTCTTGTATTCATTTTTTTTGCATCGAAATAGTATGCTCCGCCTATTTTTCCATACAGCTTCAGAGAGTTATATATAGGAAATGAAACTCCAACACCGGCGTTGACCGAGATCTGTGGATTGTGTTGTGAAATTTTCTTAACCTCTTTCTCTTGAGATGAACTGTTGAGATCCAACGCCTGCCCCCCCTCTCCTGTTCTCCGGAATTCACCATATATATCTTTCTCTATTATGCCGCCTACAGAGGCATAAACATCTAACTTACTTAAAGAGAAAAGATTGTAATTCACGTTTAAAGGTATCCCCCCCAGATAGTGAAGGCGCTGCGTTTCATGTACCTGAAAATTTGAGTTTTTATTTCGTGTTTTGGAGTAAAGAGAGGTATATATCAGGCCGGTCTCAATAGATAGATTATCTAACAAGGATTTAGATACCGTAATACCAAACGATACCGGCTGGTCGTGCTCCATTTCCGAAATATTATCGGCAGTATTGTTTGCCTGCAATAACATCTTATTGGGTTCGCCGGAATATTGGCTTTCAGGGGGGGCTACGGCCGCACTTCGCAGGGTCATGGGCGAATTCACCGTTTGATGAAAAGAGGTTAACCCGCCCCCCCTTCCGCTAAGTGTCAGCACAATATTTCCATTATCATTGTGAGATGACACATTTTCTGCAAACAACCCTTTTTGTCCTTCCACCACAATAAGCTCATCAACCAACAACCTTTTTCTCTGATTTTCCTCTGATTGACGCAATACCCGCAATGCGTCTGAGTCAGGCACTCTTGCCATGCCGCTGCGGGTTGAACTCTCACGGCGCAGCATGGACTCAATAATCCCTGATGGATCGGATGGGCGAACGGGGTTAATTCCCTTTCTTATTGCTGAACCCGATACATACTGCTTCACTTTGCCAGGGTGAGTAACAATAGCCTGTTTCAATGTTTCGGGCTGTTTTTAATTTCTGCACCGCTACCGGGTTTTATATCTATTTCCGGAGTTGTTAAAGCAGATTCCGAAATAAGGGAATTACTTTGATCAACCTGGTTCCGGAAGAAAAGCACAGTACCTATCAACAAACAAGGACAGCAGCAGCAGTGCAGGTGTACCATCTGCGCCGTACTGCAACCCTGGCTGCAGCATCAATCTTCAGCGATTGTTCCAGCATGCTCCATCCATCATCAGGGACTGATGCCCGGAAATCACTGAATTTCGACTGAAACTCCCTTCTAATATCGTTATCTGAATTCATTTATAGTTACTGTTGCTTTTTTTAATATGGCTGAAATCTTCTTCTGTAATATGCTCTTTGCCCTAAATAATTGTGACCGTGACGCTGCCTCTTTTATGCCCAGCATGCGGGCGATCTCTTTATGTGACAACTCCTCAAAAATATACAGGTTAAAGACTGTTCTATATCCGGCAGGAAGATCCCTTATCATCTCCAGAACCTTCTCACGTGGAATATTTCCTATATCAAGAATATCATCCTCCGGCATGTTGGCTTCTCCACCATGTATATATCGATATTCTTCCATAAACCGGTATTTTTGCTTCTCTTTCCTGTAGTTTTCCAACGCCAGATTTACAAAAATCCGCCTCATCCAGCCTTCAAAAGAACCCCCCCTGCCCGAATATGAGCATATCTGCGTAAAGACCCGGATGAATCCATCATGCAAGAGATCGCGGGCTGTTTCCTCATCGCCGCTGTAACGCATACATACCGCCATCATTATAGGTGCATATTGCTCATACAACATTTTTTTGAGCATTACGATCCTGTTTCTTACATGCAATTATCAGTTGCGAATCATCCATCATTATCGCAGTTCATTAAATAGATGAGAAAAAAAAGAAAAAAACGCTGCACTGACAGCCCTGTTTTTACCTCTATTTAGCTTTTTTTTAAGTAATTATTTACCCCCCCACTTATGATTAAAATTATTTTTAATCATCAAAATTAGTACCACGCCAAGGAAATACCAAGTGAAATTAATTAAGAATATGTAATTTTAAATTGTAGAGTAACTCTTTTTCTTTATTTTTGTCCTGTTAATCAACTAAAAATTATTTCTATGAAGGATTTTCTAAAAATCATGCTCGCGTCTGCTTTGGGATTTATCATCGCAAACGTAATCTTTTCTTTGATTGCAATGATCTTCTTTTTCGGAGCAATGGGATCAGTTATTGATTCTATATCTTCGGAAAAATTCTCTCTTCAGGATAATTCGGTTTTAAACCTGCGATTAAGCGGCCCTATAAATGAACGTACCCCCCCGAGCAGGACCCGTTCACATCGATGATCAGTCGCGACGAAACCCAGCCAATTGGCCTGAACGACATTGTAAGTGCTATCCGAAAGGCCAAAAGCAGCGATAAGATCAAAGGCATCTACCTGGATTCGCGCATGATGTCGGCCTCCATGGCTACACTGGCCGAAATCCGTCAGGAACTGCTTGATTTCAAGGAGAGCGGCAAATTTATCGTTTCATACGCCGACATATATACACAGAGTGGTTATTACCTTGCCTCCGTAGCCGATAAAGTAGCAATCAATCCCAAAGGGATGCTCGACCTGCACGGGCTGGCCGCCACACCCATCTTCTTCAAGGATGCCCTTGACAAGCTGGGAATAGAGATACAGATCTTTAAGGTCGGCACCTATAAATCGGCCGTGGAGCCGTACACACAAAACGAGATGAGCGAAGCAAACAGAGAACAGCTGACCTCCATTCTGAATGACGCCTGGAGTTTCCTTAAAAACGATTTTGCCGAGTCGCGTTCACTCACTCCTGCCGGTATAGATTCTCTTGCCAACTTGCTGCCGTTGATCCGGGAAACCGATTTTCTACTTTCTTCCAATCTTGTAGATACGCTTCTTTATGAAACAGAGATGAAGGATTATCTTCGCTCGTTACTGAATATCGAAAAAAACAAAAAAATTCCATCGGCAACGGTAGCAAACATGAAATCGGTAAAACTAAAACAGTCAAGAAAACCGATAATACAATTGCTATCCTCTATGCAGTTGGAGAAATCATTTCCGGTAACGGCTCATCCGGTATCCAGGATAAATATATTGTGGATCAGATTGAAAAACTGAGGATGGATGAAGAAATAAAGGCAGTGGTATTCCGCATAAATTCAGGTGGAGGGAGTGCCTATGCTTCAGAGCAGATCTGGAAAGCGATCAACGACCTGAAGTCAGAAAGCCGGTAGTAGTTTCCATGGGCGACATGGCTGCCTCCGGAGGGTATTATATCGCCTGCAACGCCGACAAAATAGTTGCCCAGCCTACAACCCTAACCGGATCGATAGGGATATTCGGCACCATACCTAATTTAGAAGGTACATCCAAAAAAATAGGAGTAAATATCGATGAAGTAAAAACAAACGAGTTTTCAGATTTCGGGAATATTTCACGTCCTTTAAATGATAAAGAGAAACAGATGTTTCAGACAATGATAGAGCGGGGGGGTATGACCTCTTTCTAACGCGTTGTGCCGAAGGGCGTGATATACCAAAAGACTCAATGGCTCTCTACGCCGAAGGACGTGTATGGACAGGAAATCAGGCAAGACAAATTGGTCTTGTTGATGAATTGGGTGGTATTGAGAAAGCGATTGAAATTGCTGCCGATCTGGCTAACCTGGGAAAAAGCTATGTAGTTTTTGAATATCCCAGGCTACGATCAAGATTCGATGAGTTGTTGAACCCTTCAAAAGAGGATTTGGCCGCCAAAACTCTTAAAGAGTATCTTGGCTCAAGTTACGATCTGTTCATGCTCCTGAAAAATATTAAAGAACAGGATTACCTACAGGCCAGAATTCCTTTTGATCCGAACATTAAATAAAATGGGCAAACCTTCCGTCGAATTCCGTCGATCACTGCTGCCGTTATCATGGCTGTACAAAGTTGGGGGGGTGAACTTTCGGAATGCACTTTTCGACAGAAAAATACTCAAACAAAAGAGTTTCAATATTCCTGTTATCTGCGTAGGTAATATCACTGCAGGAGGTACAGGAAAGACCCCCCCGCATATTGAATATCTCATAAAATTGCTCTCCCCCCCCGGGTATAAGGTCGCCGTTCTGAGCAGGGGGGGATACAAACGTAGTAGCAAGGGTTTTATGATTGTTAATACCGATTCAAAAGCGAACGAAGCGGGTGATGAACCTTTACAAATAAAGCTGAAGTTCCAGATACGCTCGTCGTGGTTGACAAAAACAGGGTAAACGCAATTGAAAGATACTTAGCATTGATAAAAAAAGAGAGGCCAGATGTGATTTTGCTCGATGATGGATTTCAGCACCGGTATGTACAGCCTTCGCTATCCATACTTCTGGTAGACAGCAACCGCCCTGTGTTCGAAGACCGACTGCTTCCTGCGGGGGATGCTTCGCGAGCCGTTGAAAGGGAAAGACAGGGCATCTATCGTACTGGTTACCAAATGCAATCCTGACATGCAGCCAATCGACTTCAGGATTTACACGAACGGGTTGAACCTGTACCCTTACCAGAAGTTGTTTTTCACATCACTCGATTATGGCACAGTCAGGCCCGTCTTCTCCGAAATCAGGGAAGACCGTTATCTATTGGACGATCTACGAAAGAAGCGCGTGTTTCTTGTTACCGGTATTGCTTCACCTCAACCGCTGGTAGAGAAGCTTGAGCATAAGACATACAATCTCTATACGCGTTTTTTTCCCCGATCACCATTTTTTTTCAATGATGCTGATGTGCAATCCATTCGTGAGCAGGTTGAATCATTGGAAGATGATAACAAGATCATTCTCACAACGGAAAAAGATGCCGTACGTTTCAGGCGTTGCCTTTTCTGGATGAGGAGATAAAAAAAATACTCTATTACATTCCCGTTCGCATAACATTTATAGATGAGAAAGAAAAAGAATCATTTAATAAGAAAATATTAGAACATGTTAGAAGCTATCAAACAAACAGCAGATTATCTGAAGAGTAGAATTGAAGAGATTCCAAACACAGCCATTATTCTGGGTACGGGCCTGGGGGGGGAACTGGTGCATGAGATTGAAGATAAAAATGAAATTTCCTACACCGAAATACCAAATTTCCCGATTTCCACGGTTGAAGGGCACAGCGGGAAACTGATTATAGGCAAGCTTGGCGGCAGAAAGGTGCTGGCCATGCAGGGGGGGCGCTTCCACTACTATGAAGGGTACGATATGAAACAGGTTACTTTCCTGTTCGCGTCTTCCAGTCCCTGGGTATAGAGTACCTATTTGTTTCCAATGCAGCCGGAGGGATGAACCCCCCAGTTTCGACATAGGCGATATCATGCTGATTGAAGACCATATCAACATGTTTCCCGAACACCCC
>JMBX01000315.1_pt1 | contig 12700 bp, 23 predicted proteins | sample 616521 | NCBI WGS metagenome assembly JMBX01 (sample SAMN02727906, study PRJNA239997) | anaerobic digester metagenome | biome: anaerobic digester; isolation source: mesophilic anaerobic digester inoculated with municipal waste water sludge... | place: Germany: Bielefeld University, CeBiTec ...
GCGGTTATCCCGCGGGGGCCGCGAAAATCTTTCCCGAATTGCCCGAGGCCCTTGGTCTTTCGTACAGGGTTATATTACTGTGGCCAAATTGATTGCCGGGGGGGGCGTTATTCCAATCTTTGAGCTTACTTATTTGCCCCCAGCTCTTCAGGAACGGGAGGCTGTTGCAGAAGATACGTTTAAGGAAGTGGTGTCGGATCCAGGGGGGGCTAGAGCCTTAATGCTGGCAAGCCTATTTGATGGCGAATTGCCTGAAAACGCTGCCCGGGAAATCATAATCGGGTTGGTGTCCGTGGACGATCAGTGGGGGGGAATTTCTTTTGCCTACGCTATTTTGGAGAGTAATTCTTTGCCCATGGAGTGGAAGATGGCGGCGGGGGGGTTGGCCTTAATTGAAAAGGGGGGGTTCTCGCCGAGGACGAGTCTATTACTATGATGGTTGATGGTAAAAGTCAGGAGGTTGTATTGCAAAAAAAGAGCCATGGGCCCGGCAACGCCCGGGCAGCTCAAAAAGCTTAAAGGTGTGCAAAAGTTGCTCATGGAAGAGGACTACGAAGAGGCATTACAGATTTTGGAGACCGATTTTGCTGAAGACAGGCTTCCCCTGGAAGGGTTAGAGTTGTTGGCCAAATTATACGCCACATTGGGGATGAGGAAAACACAGAGATGATGGTAGAAATGCTGTTGACCTTGGCAGAGGCAGTTGGCGATGAAGGTGTGCTGAACGTGATTATTACCGATATATATCTTCGCTTAGGTCGCTTCGATCAGGCGGGAGATTATTTGGCCAAGATTTCTTTGCAGGATTTACCCGAAGGCCTTAAGCCCCGTTATCATAACTTGCGGGAACAGCTTAGGTAGCGACAATGTCACGGCCTGGCTGAGCGCCGCAGAGATCGCAAAGCCAACAGGTGTTCAGGCAGTATGGCCAGAGGGGGGGAACAACGCAGATAAAACAGTTTAATCCGCGTTCTCCAATTTATGTTACAATAAGAACAAATAATGGAGGTTTAGGGGGTTAAAGTTTTGCATGCGAAAGATATTAGATGGAAACAACGATTTCAAAATCTAAAAAGGGCATATGCTCAGCTTAAGGATGCGACTTTTCGCTGTAATAAACTAAACCGACTAGAACAGGAAGGGCTTGTCAAACGCTTTGAATATACATTTGAGTTAGCCTGGAGAACACTGAAAGATTATTTAGATGCTCAAGGAGTAGGCGCGGATTTCCCACGAGCCGTAATCAAAGCTGCTTTTCAGACAAACATAATTGAGGATGGCGAAGTGTGGATGGAAATGCTGGAAAACCGCAATTTAATGGTCCACACCTATAGTGAAGAAAGATTTCGAAGTGTGATTGATAAAATAGTATCTGTCTATTACCCTGCACTCACTCAAGCGCTACAGTATTTGGAGGGAAAACTATGACATTTGGTCTTTCTTCCAAAAGTACCGGGTTAATTTTAGGTGCGTTACGTCAGTGGGAGGAAATAGAGAAGGCGCATATTTTCGGAAGTAGGGCAATGGGCAATTATAAGAACGGTTCGGACGTGGATTTAGCCCTTTACGGGCCTAAAATTACAGGAGAAATTCTTTTGCAGGTCGGCACCTTACTAAATGAAGAGCTTCCCTTGCCCTACCATTTTGATCTGGTACATTACGAAACTGTTGATAATACGGATCTTAGAAGACATATCGACCAAGCGGGGGAAAGTATTTTATGTTAAAGAATCTACTGCAAAAAAACTGAAATATACCGGGGGCAATACCAAAACAATCCATATTTAAAGCTCAAAAACTAATCCTGATCCGCAAACTTCCACCAGAATACGGTAGCAAACAGACCGAAGAAACTTGTAGCCAACACAATAATAATTCCCGGCAATTCAATAAGTGCATTGCTGTTAGTTATGGCCTGGCTGAACATGGCCGGGACGGACCAGGGGAACAAATGGCCCCCCCACCCCCCCGCTACCGCAACTATTTGGCTCAGCACTAGTGTGAAGATCATAAAACCTAGAGGCGGTAAAAACCCCCCCTGCCAAAGATCCAGGCCGTAACAAAGCCAAATACGAACAGGCCGCCAATGGCAACTGCCTGTGTTGGCAAACCAAGATAGGATGGCCAATCAGCGCTGCCCATCAAATGGGCTTTAGCCGAAATAAAGCCCAGCATTCTGGCTAACTCAGGGTCTTTGAGAATAAACATAAAAAAATCCGCCCATGAAGGGTATGAGTGAAATCGCTAAAAGTGTCAACATAGGCACTTTGGAACGAAAGAACTTTTTAAGTTCAATTGAAATGCAGATTAGCGCCGCAGTCATTGCTCATACCCTCCGATCTCTGTAATTATTCTTAAAAAATACGTCTCCAAGTCTTCTTTTCCATTTTCAACAATGTGGGGGGGGCATGTCCCTCATTTACTAATTTAGCTGACTGTCCAATTGGTCTCTATCGATTTCTTTGATCAGTTTACCGTTATGAATAATCCCTATATTAGTTGTAATCCGCGAAATTTCATAAAGCTTATGGGTGGAGATCAGTATGGTCACACCCAGCTTTAGCCAGATCCTTTAGCAAGTCCCGCACCTCTACAATGCCGGCGGGGGGTCTAAACCATTGGTGGGTTCATCCAGCAGCAGGATGTGGGGGGGCCGATGAATGAGCGCTTTGGCAATGCCCAGCCGTTGTGCGTTACCTAAAGAAAGATGCTTGCCTTTTTATCAGCATTTTCTTCTAATTTTAGCTTCCGCAAGATCCAGTCCAAGCTGTTTTTATGCTTGATCTTCCTGAGCCTGCGGATAGCCTCCAGGTTTTCCCTTACCGTCAGCTCCGGGTAAGAATAGGGAGTCTCCACCAGATAACCCACATCGCGCCAAATCCCGGTGTTGTTTCCACTCACTTTTTTTGCCTTGCAGATAAGTCTCACCGGACGTTGGTTTGACTAGTCCCAAAAGTAGCCTGATTGTTGTGGTTTTTCCTGCAGCATTTAATCGCAAAATCCAAATATGTCACCCTTAGCCACGGAAAGATTCAGGTTGTCAACGGCGTTGATTTTCCCGTAGGCTTTGGTCAGATTGACTGTACTGATCACTTCCGGCACGCCCTAACCCTCCTCAATTATCTGTAAAGCCAGGCCCTTGATTAAAAATCTTAAAGCTGTTTCGAAATCTGCGTCCCCCCCGATTTCTTCAACGTGAACGATGCTGGTAAAAATGGTCCTTAGTGCAGCATTGACCACATTAGCACTCACACCATCTTTAATGTTCAGGTAGGAAAAAAAATCTCTTTGGTGAGCAGCCGCTCGTCTAAAGAGTGATGCTCCGCAATTCGTTCGCGGGGGACTTTATGTGTTAGATATTGAAATTCACGATTTGTAATGATGGTCATATAAATGACTGTCTTACGTCTCGGTATAGATTGAAAGGGGATGGTAAATTGGTCAACGCCGATGTTTTGTGCCTGCTTCATTACGAAGATCAAGTCTTGAATAGTTGATTTTTGATATTCTTCCAGCACGTTAAAAAAACAGGCATTCCTTGGAATTATAGAAGTTATAAAAAGAGCCCTTTGCAATACCCGCCTGCTGGACAAGTTCATCACCGGTGGTCTTCCTAACCCCCCCGTAGCGCCCCCCCAGGCACCCACGCGCGGCTTCGCTTAATTTGTTTCGGATTAATTCTTTTTCGCCTTCACTAAATGCAGTTACCATAATCTGCCTCCAGACAATATGACTAGTATGTTCTTCTTAGTCATAGCGCAATATTTTAAAAAGCGGCTGTCAAGGGGGGCGGTGGGCAAAGTCCGGGAAGATAGAACTAGATTGCCAAGCTAATTGCACAGATTACAGAGAGCGGAATGTTTCGGCCAAGGACAAAATTGTTGTTGTACGATTACAGTATTGTTTATAGGGCAGGATTCCGCTTGTGGGCAGGGAAATATGAAGAAGATGCTAAATAGGGTTCGGTTTTGAAAGGGTGATTCTAGGTGAGACCTAAGCAAGGTGATGTAATCAGCCTGGCAGAACGTTATCAGCTGAAATTTCTTGTTTATTTCGGTAGTTTTTTTGACGGAAGATTATGGGGCTAATAGTGATGTTGACATTGCTTTTCTGGCCTGCAGCCCTCTTTCCGGCGTGGAAAAATGGGAATTATACAAAAGTTTGGTTCTCCTCCATCGTAAGAGTGAGATAGATTTAATTGATTTGCAGACAGCTGAACCGGTACTTCGCTATGTAATTGCAACCGAAGGGACGGTTCTTTTTGAAAGGGAGGAAGGACTATTTGAACGATATGCACTGTTTTACGTGAAACAGTTTCATGAATTCCGTCCTATCCTCCAGCAGCAAATGAAAAAACTATCAAAGGATATAAAGGAGTGGGACGGCCGTGGCAAATAATGTGCTAATTTGCACTAAGCTGAAAGTGTTAATGAAGTATCTTAGCGAACTGCGCGAACTGAGTAAGAATCTGACTCTAGAAGTGTACCTGAGCAGCCTTGCCAGTAGGAGAGCCATTGAAAGGCAAATGCAGTTAATTGTGGAAACCGGAACCGATGTTAACAACATGCTCCTAAGAAAGTTGGATTTGGAACCGAGGGATTATTTTAATTCTTTTATTGACCTGGCGGAATCGGGTGTATTGGAGATGGATTTCGCCTTGGAGATAGCTCCGTCAACTGGTCTTAGGAACATTTTGGTTCACGAGTATACGAAAATTGACGACGTGATCGTATTTCACTCCATTTCTGAAATGAAGCATTATTATGCAGTTTATCTGAGGAAAATGGTCGAATATCTAAAATGCGATGTTCAGTTGTAAGGACTCGCGGGTTCCAAACGGGGGGGTCCTACGCAGCTGTGATGGTGCTTTTTTTCTCACAATTCCCCCCCAGGCCGATGATAAACTGAATGAAGTGATCTCTGCCCGCGCATTCCGGTTGAAAGACGCGACGATAGATGGGGCTTACCAGGGCTTGGTGGAGATAGCGGAGCAAGGCCAAATTGACGTAGATGCGCGTGTCAGCTTATGCGAATCTTACGAGGTGTTAAAAGAAGGATTTGACCCCACGTACGGAGAATTATTAAAATAATTCTCCGTACGTGGGGGGGTTGGCAATTGACGCGCCAAATTGCTTAACGGGTGGTTTTCACAAAACACTTGACAACAACCTTCCACGATATTACACTTAAGACAACAGATCCCACCACGCCTAGGCTCAATTCGAGCATGCGGACCAGGGTGGGACTTTTTTTGGGAGGATTCGATGGAGAAGGTTCATGCTTTAAAGGGGGGGCCAAAGACATTTACGGAACAGTTGGACCTTCTGAAAAAAAAGGGGGGGCCTTTTGATTCAGGATGATGATTTTGCAATAGAAATTCTTAAAACCACAAATTATTATCGGCTGAGCGCCTATGGTCTTACATTTCAAGAAACTGAAGGGACCTTTAGCGATTCCTCCAGTTTCATTGATATACTAAGCCTGTACCAATTTGATCAAAAACTACGACGTTTGCTGTTAACGTTGCTCGAAGATGTTGAAATAACACTAAGGACGAGTATGGCATATGTAATTGGTCACCGGTGCGGGCCGCTGGGGGGGTATGCGGATGGAAAAAAATTTCAAAGACGCCGACTACCATCAAAAAAATGATGGCGTACATTTCTGCGGAGATCGAACGAAGCAGAGAGATCTTTATAAAGCATCACAGGGTCAAATATGGTGGACATGTCCCCCCCGTATGGGTTGTTGTGGAGGTCATGTCCTTTGGGGGCTTTATCGAAGATGCTCAAAAATCTGCAGAGGCCGATTGCTAAAAAGATAGCAGATGATTTTTATGACGTGCCGTATCATTTTGTTATAAACTGGATTCATGGACTATCAATCGTGCGAAATGTTTGTGCACATTACGGGCGTATTTATGACAGACCTTTTTCGTGTGCGATGTCACTGCTGAAATCTCAGCGGCAATTTGGAATTCCGAAACGGGGGGGTCTATTTTCATACTTGATGCCATTGGGACGGCTTCTGCGTTACAGTGATATGTGGTTTGAGGCCGTTGCTTCTTTGGAGAATTTATTCAAGGAGCATCCGCAAGTCAATTTAACTTGCATAGGCTTTCCGTCCGATTGGAAAAGGGCTCTTGAGTTGGATGCGGATTGCCTGACTGCTGAGGCCGCGGCCGCCAAGTTAAGCACATAATCGGTATTAGCGGAAGTCAGCCCAAGTTCATGAAACTAACTATGCGCATTGTCCGTTTACGGGACAGAATCGGACTATCTGGCTGAGGGGGGGCTAGCTAGCTAGAGAGCGATGCCGTAACGGGAGCTGTACATGATAATTGAAATAAGCAAACGGATGCTCAAGCACTGTTGTTGATTTGGCAGGGGGGGTGGCGAAGGGCTGATTCCCCCCCACAGGGGGGAATGGCATCAAAAAAAATGGTACGGAGACGCTCCCCCCCGTACCGAAATCACTGCTAAAAAGTGTTACTCAGGCTAGCTTTTTCAGAGCGGCCAAAGCCTGCTCGTAATCGGGATGATCTGTTATTTCTTCCAGATATTCAACGTAGGTAATCTTATTATCCGCATCTAGTACAAAAACCGCCCTTGCTAACAGGCGAAGTTTCTCAATTAGCACACCGTAATTCCTGCCAAAAGACACATCGCGATGATCCGAAAGGGTAATGGCTGATTCTAAACCTGCCGCCCCGCACCATCTTTTTTTTGGGCGAAGGGCAGATCGGCACTAATCGTTATCACCGTGGCATCAGGGATATTTTAACTTCCTCATTGAAACGCCTCGTTTGCAGGTCACAAACACCGGTATCAAGGGAAGGTACCACACTAAGCAACTTAATTTTCCTGCCGTGGTCTTGCAGGGATTTAACCTGTAAATCATTATCTATCAATTGAAACCCAGGTGCCTCCTGGTTTACTTGCAGCTGCTTGCCAACAACGGTAAAGGGATCACCATGTAATGTAACGGTTCGTTTATCCATTGTCAATCCTCCTCGCTGTAGGGATATATCAGATATTCCCCCCCAGTTGGTAATGGTAATCCTTCTTTGTAAAAAAATAAATCTTCCATCAGTGGGAACATTGGGGGGCCCAGCAAGGTCGTTAATTGGAGAGGAGCGTTGTGATGAAAATGGGGTGGTTTGAGGCCAAACAGGAATTTGGTAAAACGTGGAGGAAAGAGGGTAGGCGTTATCGAGCTGAAGTGGGGGGCATACGGAATAACAGTAACACCCGTTCGTTTGCCCGTGCCTCCGGGAATCGGAATTTGGGAAATTATCAAGCGTGGGGCTTCCCAAGGGGTGGGAATGGCACGTCAAAGATACGAGGTTTAAGTTGAATTTTAAAGGGTACGGCCTTTCGATTGACGAGGCCCGGCATGGATTGGAAAATCAGTTAAGGATTCTCTTCGAATAGATCCGCCACATTTATGCGCCTGCCACCCGAGGCACCTTCCCTATCAAGCCGCGCCATCGAATTTTTGGGCGGAGGTGGGGTCGCTGGTTTACGTACAAAAGCTGGCGCTACCCGGTGATCTGCAAAACGATGATCTGTTTGCACAACTCTTGGGCACCCTTACATCGCTGCAGGGGGGGTGTGCTGGTTGTTAAGTGTAATCGATTGGAACCCCCGGCAGGCGAGATGCACTTTGATCTTCCTTGGCGGGGGGGGTTTTGTTAATAGGCGAAGATATTTCGTTCCCATCTTCAAAGATGCTTTTTCTCGGGCGGCCGGAAAATGGGGGGGGCGCCTTTTTTTCACGCCTGAAAGCAAGTCAAATTCAAGAACTGATCCGGTTTTACCGCCTAACTGTGATTAAGGGAGGCGGAGTTTGTAGTTCATTAGCAACCCACCGGTTTTGCCGGATCTATTCCGCCTCTTGGCAGTGCACACAATGCACGCACTGTCACCGGTATTATACAGCCTAGGCAGGGCGTCTCCGCAGAAAATAAGGCAAGGTATCGCGAAATCCGGTTCATCTCGATCACTGAATACGGTTTAACCCGATCAACCCCCCGGGGGGGTGTCAGCGCCAACAGCACTGCGGCGGGAACTGCAAACGTTGTGGAAGCGAAGCCCGAGTACGGCCACTGGGAAACGGATTGCATTGAACCCAGCCAGCGCAAAGGGCGCTACCGCCTTCTGGTCGAGGTGGATAGAATGACCCGGGAAACGTAAATATTTGAGTTGCCTTTCTTTTTTTGTCTTTTATGTAAAGGAAACTTGACAACGCCCTGAAAACATACTACAATCAATGTAAAGGTCACTTGTCAAACGAGGTGATGTCATGGAAAACAGAGTTGAAGAGTTGCGAAAGAGCCTGGGATTGAACCAGCAGGAATTAGCTGATATTTTGCGTGTTTCACGTCAGACGATCAGTTCGATCGAAACAGGCAGGTATAATCCTTCATTGAAGCTTGCCTTTTCTATCTCTGATTTTTTTTCCAACGGCCGATCGAGGAAATCTTCAAACAAAAAGGGAGTGGAGAAGATGAGGAAAAGTAATCTGTGGTTTGGGTTGGGGCTATCTGTCGGCGGGCATTCTTTTCTTGATTCTTTATTTTCTCGTCGAAGGCAGGATGCAGGCCTTCTTTGGCATCTTCGCAGGGCCGGGACTGGCGTCCGGCGCTATTTGCTTATGGCATTACTTTACTGGGCCAAGCCCAAGAATAGGGCTAGGTACGAACAAAATTGGAACAAGAAGCAATTAGCTTGCATGATGAGCGCAAGGTTATGTTGCGCGACAAAGCGGGGGGCGCTACGCTTATATAGCCGGTTTGGCAGTTGTCTTTGCGCTACTAATGATCTTCTACTTTTTGGATTTCTTCCGAGTACTAGAGGGAAGGAGCATAGTTTTCGGTTTATTCGCCTACTTGGTTTTTCAGTACGTAATCGGCATTGTCATTTTTCAATGGTTGAGTAAGAGGCATTAGAACCTCAAAGGAGAATGGGCAATTGTGAAAGAAGCACGCGATTGGAGGACGAACGAAAATGAATATTCAAGGCCTGCAAAAGCTCACATTGCTGGACTTTCCCGATAGATTAGCTTGCACTATTTTCACCGGTTTTTGCAATTTTCGCTGTCCTTATTGCCACAACTCATCCTTGCTGGTGGCTGAAGGGGACCCGTTAAATTGGGCAGAAGTAAAAAGTTTTCTGCAAAGCCGGGTGGGCAAACTGGCCGGTGTTTGTCTAACGGGCGGGGAGCCCACTTTACAGGCCTCTTTGGGTAAGTATCTTGCTGAAATTAAAGAACTTGGCTTTTTAACCAAACTGGATACCAATGGTACCAGGCCGGACGTTTTAATTAAGCTTGCTCAAGAGGGCCTGGTGGATTATGTAGCGCTTGATGTGAAAATTCCCCCCCTAAACGCTACGGAGAAACGGTGGGGGTGGAGAATTTCGACTTTGCCCCCCTGTGCAAAAAAAGCATTGAATTTTTGCTGGGCGGGACGGTAGATTATGAGTTTCGCACCACCGTTGTGCGGGAGTTCCATACTGAAGATGATCTGCTCGATTTGGCCGTTCAGATTAGGGGGGGTGCACAGCGCTACTATCTTCAGTCCTTTGTCGATGGGCCCGAAGTGTTACAGGCAGGATTGCGTGGTTACGGCCGGGAGGAGATGGAGGAACTAAAAGGCTGATTAGCCCCCCATCGTCCCAACAGTTAGGCTTAGATCCCCCCCGTGAAAACACAACATGTAGTGGTTCCCCCCATTGACTTCCGCTCCTTTGGAAGCTATAATAATAGGGCTTTTATGGCTAAAAGGGGGGGAGGAAATTACATGTACAAAGTTGTGAAACGGGATGGCAAAATATGCGACTTTCGCATGGAAAAAAATCAGTGTTGCCATTACTAAAGCGTTTGATGCTAAAAACCGGTTATACAACAGGGATATTATTGACTTTCTCACACTAAAGGTCACGGCGGACTTTGAACCTAAAATAAAAGATGGCCTGGTTGGGGGGGTGGAGGATATTCAAGACAGTGTGGAAGTTGTCTTGATTCAGGCGGGCTACGGGGGGGATGTGGCCAAGGCATACATCTTGTATCGCAAACAGCGTGAAAAACTGCGCACCATGAAGTCCACCATTCTGGATTATAAAGAATTGGTCGATTCCTATGTTAAGGAAACGGATTGGAGAGTAAAGGAGAACTCTACCGTTACCTACTCGGTGGGCGGTTTGATTCTTAGTAACTCCGGAGCCATTACAGCTAATTACTGGCTCTCGGAAGTATATGACGAAGAAATTGCCAATGCCCATCGCACGGCTGATCTACATATTCACGATTTAAGCATGCTTACCGGTTATTGTGCCGGCTGGTCGCTTAAGCAATTGATTCAAGAAGGCCTCGGAGCGTGCCAGGGAAAATCACTTCTAAACCTGCCAAGCATTTGGCCAGCTTGTGCAATCAAATGGTCAACTTTTTGGGGATTATGCAAAACGAATGGGCGGGGCGCAGGCCTTTTCGTCCTTTGATACATATTTGGCCCCCCCTTTGTGAAAACGGATAACCTCACCTATGATGAGACCAAAAATGCATCGAGTCGTTTGTTTACGGTGTCAATACACCTAGCCGCTGGGGTACACAGGCCCCCCCTTTTTCCAACATTACGCTGGACTGGATCGTACCAGATGATTTGGTGGAGCTTCCTGCCATTGTGGGCGGCCAAGAAATGGATTTCAGGTATAAGGACTGTCAAGCGGAGATGGATGTGATTAATAAGGCATTCATTGAGGTCATGCTGGAGGGCGATGCTGACGGAAGAGGTTTTCAGTACCCTATTCCCACCTACTCTATTACTAAATCCTTTGACTGGTCAGACACGGAAAACAATAGGCTGCTGTTTGAATGGTGGCTAAATACGGCACGCCCTATTTTTCAAATTATGTTAATAGCGATATGGAGCCCAGCGATGTGCGCAGTATGTGCTGCCGCCTCAGGCTGGATCTAAGGGAGTTGCGCAAGAAATCGGGCGGCTTTTTTGGCAGCGGGGAAAGCACAGGTTCCATCGGTGTTGTAACGATTAACTTACCCCCCCGAATCGCCTATTTGGCCAATGACAGGGATGATTTCTTTAAACGCCTGGACAAAATGATGGACCTGGCTGCCCGCTCTTTGAAAGTAAAGCGGGAGATCATCACTAGGCTGCTTGGGGGGGAGGGGCTTTACCCTTATACTGAACGTTATCTGGGCAATTTCGACAATCATTTTTCCACCATTGGCCTCGTGGGCATGAATGAAACGGGCCTCAATGCCAATTGGCTCAAGGCGGATCTAACCGATCCCGCAGCACAGCGGTTTGCCAAAGAGGTCCTCAACCATATGCGGGAAAGACTTTCGGATTACCAAGAACTTTATGGCGATCTTTATAATCTGGAGGCCACACCTGCTGAATCAACCATGTATCGGTTGGCTAAACACGATCGGGAGCACTATCCCCCCCACATTATTACCGCCACTGATGCAGAAACTCCCTATTACACCAATAGCTCCCATTTACCGGTGTCTTATACAGATGATATTTTCTCCGCGCTGGATATTCAGGATGAATTACAGACTTTGTACACATCAGGCACAGTGTTCCATGCCTTCGTAGGTGAAAAACTGCCCAGCTGGCAAAGTGCGGCAAATTTAGTGCGCACAATTGCCGAAAATTATCAGCTGCCTTATTACACCATCTCTCCTACGTATTCAATTTGCCAAACCACGGTTATTTAGTAGGGGAGCAGTTTGTTTGTCCTCGTTGCGGCCAAGGTACAGAGGTCTACAGTAGAATCACCGGATACTATCGGCCTGTGGCAAATTGGAATGCGGGAAAAACCCAAGAGTATAAAGAACGGAAACTATACGATTTACGCAAGCGCGAGCCTGCCCAGAATGGTAAAGCGGAGGACACAGCCCTGCTGTTCACTACCGAACATTGCCCGGACTGCCGGGTTGCTATCGCAATTCTGGATAGGACGGGGGGGATCCCTTATCGGGTGGTGCAGGCAGAACGAGAACCCAATTTAGTGCAGCAATACGAGGTGCGGCAGGCGCCCACACTAGTCTGGGGGGGCACTGGTTTGGAAGCTGAAATTTACCATAATGCCTCGCAAATTCAGAAGTTTGCGGATAGCCGAGGATGATTAGATGGGAAGGGCATGGCCCTTCCTTTCCTCTTTTTATATTCCGTTTAAGCAAACCTTTTTGTTGCCAAGTGCGTAATAGCTATTGAGAAGGGGGGGCGGGTGCAGTGATTACGGATGAAGAATTAGCAAGACAGCTGCAGCAGGGAAATAAGGTTGCCTTCGAGACGCTCGTCCACCGTTATCACGGCCCAATTTATGGTTTTGTCTATCGCCGGCTGCAAGGCTGCCCGGATGTGGAGGATCTAGTGCAAAAAAAACTTTTCTGCGAGTTTTGACGCGGATTGAGCTTTATGAATTCCCCCCCGGCCCTTTAAGCCGTGGCTGTATGGCATAGCCTCAATTTATGTCGCGATTACCGAAGAAGCGGTGATCGTGATGTGGTTATTTCAACCGATGCTGTTCAGCGCCAGCGGGGGGGCGCCGATTTGATTTTCCCAAACTGCAAGCCAGAAGTGATCTGGTTGCGGCCCTGGCAGCACTGGAGGCGCCGTATCAAGAAGTGCTGATTTTTGCGTTTTTGAGGAGCTGAAGATCAAAGAGATTGC
>JMBX01000316.1_pt1 | contig 12666 bp, 19 predicted proteins | sample 616521 | NCBI WGS metagenome assembly JMBX01 (sample SAMN02727906, study PRJNA239997) | anaerobic digester metagenome | biome: anaerobic digester; isolation source: mesophilic anaerobic digester inoculated with municipal waste water sludge... | place: Germany: Bielefeld University, CeBiTec ...
AACTCTTTATATCTTCTATCATGTTCTTCCTTAACTAAAAGAAGCTTATAATATTTATACCCCATTATAATTATCCATACAATACTAGCCCTTACAAAAGCTACTAATATAAAAATCTTAATAGTATTATTATCTTTTATAAAAGAATTATTCCCAGTCCTAATATGCATTTCCACTATATTAGAAGTAAAATCACTAATTAAGCAAAATACAAACATTAGATTTTGGCTTACAGACCCTATTCTTTTCATAAATATATAAAGTATAATACCATACACTAGATAAAATACAAACTCTGGTGCATTATAACATAGGGTTTCTAGCAATATACCTTGAAATAATCCATAGAACAATCCCCCTAAACAGCAATAATGAAATCCCTGATGTAATACTAAAAACTATAGGATGAAGTTCATCATAAATAAATAGTATAAAGGGAAATACTACTGCACCAAAAGAAAATTTTAAATTAGTTGTATAAAAATCTATATATAGTTGAGTGGATAATCCAACAACTAAAGAAGCAATAATAAGAATTTTATATTTTTTCATAATTATATCACCTTATATTATGTAGGAAACACCTTCCCAAATATTGGGAAGGTACCCTATTTTACAATATAGCATCTAAAGCCATATTTAAATCTTCTATAATATCTTCTACATCTTCTAAGCCTATAGATAATCTAACTAAACTATCTGGAATTCCATAAGCCTCCCTTTCTTCAGGGGGGGTATATGGAGAATGGGTCATAGAAGCAGGATGTTGTATTAAAGTTTCTGCATCTCCTAAACTTACTGCTAAGGTGCACAATTTAACAGTATTCATTATCTTTTTACCTTCTTCTATTCCCCCCTTTTATTTGAAAAGAAATCATTGCACCAGGTAATTTCATTTGTTTCTTTGCCAATTCATATTGAGGAAAACTTTTTAGCCCTGGATAATATACCTTTTCTACTACTGGATGGGATTCCAAAAACTCTGCTACCTTAAAAGCGTTTTCACAATGCCGGTCCATTCTAATCTCTAAAGTCTTTAAACCCCTATTAATTAAAAATGCATCGAAAGGACTTAAAACTGCCCCCTGTCATATCCTTAATTCCTACCAATCTTACGTTCTCTATAAAATCCTTTTTCCCACAAACAAATCCTGCTATTACATCCCCATGGCCATTTAAATATTTAGTAGCTGAATGAACCACAATATCTGCTCCTAAATCTAAGGGTCTTTGTAGATAAGGAGTAGAAAAGGTATTGTCTACCACCACTACACAATCCTCTTTTTCGTGGGCAATATTTGAAATGGATTCAATATCGGATATATCCAAAGTAGGATTGGCAGGAGTCTCTAGATATATTACTTTGGTATTATCCCTCATAGCTCTTCTAACATTTTCTGGATCCCTAGTATCTACAAAGGTTACTTCTACACCATACTTTTGAAGACCATGATTCAAAAATGCAAAAGTACAACCATATAGGGTTTGAGCTGCTACTACATGATCTCCTGATTCTAAAATAGTCCAAAAGCAACTAGTTATTGCTCCCATTCCCGAAGCCGTAGATACACAGGCCTCAGCATTTTCAAGAAGGGCTAATTTATCTTCTACTTGAGTATTAGTTGGATTTCCTAAACGGGTATATATATAACCTTTTCTTCTCCTGCAAATCTCCTTCCTCCTTGTTCTGCAGAATCAAATATAAAAGTTGATGTTTGATAAATTGGTGTGGCTAAAGCTCCTACTTCGTTTTTAACATATCCTCCATGAATCGCCTTCGTACTAAATCCCAGATTCTTCATACTTATCCCTCCTAATAAATTTAAGTGTGCTTATTTTGATTTGTTCTTTTCAAAAAAAGCCCACTTGGTTTCTGTGGTTATAATGGACACAAATATGGCCATAGAGCCTATTAAAAACCTCAATGTAAAAGGTTCTTTCAAAAATATTAAAGACATAATGCCACCAAATAAAGCTTCTAAACTCAATATTATAGCAGCATGTGTAGATGAAGTATATTTTTGTGCTATATTTTGGATCAAAAAAAGCTATCAAAGTACTCAATATACTTAAATATAATATGGGAAATATGGATTCCATAGAGACACCTTTTACACCAGGTTCAAATATAATGACAAATATTATGGATAGGATTCCAGCTACAAACATTTGAATTATGGATAGGATTACAGGATCTTGTTCTTTAGCAAAATATCCAATAGAGGATATATGGAGTGCAAAAATATAGCACATATAAAGGTTAAAAATTCTCCATATCCAAATTTTAAGTCCTTTTCAATACTCAGTATTCCTATCCCTATAAAACACAGAAAAGCTGCTATTACTTCATAAATATCTGGTTTTTTTCTTGCTAATCCCCCCCAATATATAAAGGTACCATAACCACATTAGTTCCAGTTATAAAGGCTTGTTTCCCAGCTGTAGTATATTTAAGCCCAACAGTCTGAGTAGCAAATCCTCCAAACAGAAATACACCTATTAAAAATCCTGCTTTTAGATCCTCTAATTTTATCTTTTTTTTATTTTTTTAAAAAAACACCAAGGCCATAACTATAGATGAGATCATAAATCTATAAGTTAATAGATGAAAAGGAGTAATATGATCCAAAGCATTCTTTGTAACTACAAATCCACTTCCCCCATACAATAGCTACTGCTAATAATGAAAGGTCTGCAAATAGGCTTTTATTATTTTCCATCTCTTACCCTCCTGCTATATGCTTCTATACTTATTATAATATAAACTTGCCTAACTTTACTACCTATTTCGTAACCTTTTTCTTTTGATTAAATATAATAGTATTATCAAATAGAATACAGGTGATAATATGTACAAAAACTTGATTTATGGGGAAAATACCTTAATCCCTTTAGCCAATAGAAGTAAAGTTCCATGTATAAATTTTGACAATGCTGCCACTACTCCCCCCCTTTTGTCTCAGTAATCAAAAGAATAAATGATTTTTCCCTTTATTATTCCTCTGTCAATAGGGGGGGTACAGGATATAAATCCATAATATCCTCTCAGTTTTATGAAAACGCGAGGGATGAAGTATTAAATTTTGTAAAGGGCAACAATAAATATCACACAGTAATATTTGTAAAGAATACAACAGAGGCTATCAATAAATTATCTTATAGATTAAAAGATGAAATAGGAGATGGGATAGTTCTATCCACATATATGGAACATCACTCCAACGATCTTCCTTGGAGAAATAAATATAAAGTGGATTATGTCCAAGTAGATAAAATGGAAGATTATCTTTAGATCATTTAGAATATCTATTAAAAAAATATAATGGAAAAGTAAAATTATTAACTGTAACTGGTGCTTCCAATGTTACAGGTTATTTAAATCCAATACATAAAATAGCAAAAATTGCTCATAAATATGGAAGTAAAATCCTAGTAGATGGAGCCCAATTAGTACCTCATCATCCAGTAGATATGAAACCCATATACCATCCTGAGCATATTGATTATATTGCTTTCTCTGCTCATAAAATGTATGCCCCCCCTTTTGGTATAGGCGTATTAATTGCACCTAAGACCACATTTAATAAAGGGCATTCTGAATATGTTGGAGGAGGTACAGTAAAATTAGTAACACCTCAAGATGTTATATGGGAAAAACCCCCGCAAAAAGAAGAAGCAGGTACTCCTAATCTCCTAGGGGGGGTCGTAGCTTTAATAGAAAGTTTGAAAATATTAAAATCCATAGGCATGGATAAAATATCCAATTATGAAAAGGAACTAACTCAATACACCCTTGAAAGGATAAAAAAATACCCAATATAATATTATATGATGATATGGATATTAAAAATAAAATCTCTATAATATCTTTTAATATAGATAGCCTATATCATGGAACTGTAGCAAGTATCCTATCCTTAGAAGGTGGCATCGCTGTAAGAAATGGTTGTTTTTGTGCACAGCCCTATATACAGAAACTACTCAATATTTCTATAGATGAAATGGAAAAGTACAAACAGGATGAAAGTCTATTAAGACCAGGTACTGTTAGAATAAGTTTCGGTCTATATAATGATTATCAAGAAGTAAATGTTTTAATAGAATTGTTAAACCAAATCGCATACAATAGAAAAAAAATATAATTTAAAGTATAAAACCCTCCTTTCTATTTAAAATAGTGGAAAGGAGGGTTGCTTGTGAAGAAAAAGGTGAATATACTCATGTTTAGTGGCGAATACGATAAGGCTTTAGCAACTTTAATTCTAGCTAATTCTGCTTTAACCATGGATACTGATTGAATTCCTATGACTCCCTTTTCTAATAGTTAGAACTCCCTCGTTCTATAAATTTTTTTCAGATATCTTCATAGACATATAGAACATGATCAAAGAAATTATTAGCACATATATATTTATCCTATTAATATCTATAGCAATTATTTTTTTCCAAGTAACCTGTAGTATTTAATCTTTCATTAATTTGTCTAAAACCGATGGTCCTATTACCATCAGTATCCACAATATGGTATTAAAGCTCCTTAGACCTTCTCCCACTTTAAAATAAATTGGATAGTATATAGAATAGAATATCAGAGATATATTAGTAGCAAAGATGACATTCCATATACTTGCACCTTTTCCAATGCTAACAACTCCTAATTTCAAAATAATATTGGTAAATATCAATACAGCACTACAACTCATTATTATAAATAGTATAAGAGTCATATACTTTGCTCTGACAATATTTTCCCTTTCTATAGGAAGGCTATTAAGAACTATTTCGCTTTTATACTTATCATCATATCCATTTGTATATATAACCGTAATAAATATAAGTGTAAGCATCCCCCAAAGTGTATAGAAAAGTTGATACTAAAGGATCTGGCATTACAAGTCCCATAGCTGCAATAAACAAGGCATATATTACTACGAATATATTGATCTTTCTGGATAATATAAAATCCTTTTTTTATTAGATTAAACATCTTATCCCTCCCCCCCTATAGATCCCTATTCTTATATAGTCTCATAGATAGGAATAGGGAGATTATATACATTGCTATAGGTGCATATATCATGCCTCTTCCACTTAAAAATTCCATATTACTTACTATAGATTTATCTCCCAATGATCCTAAACTTGCTATGCCAATAAAAAGGTGACGAATACTATCACATGAATAATCTGTGCTATTTTAGGCTCAAAGCTAAAATATGCTGGATAAACTATGGATGTTAAAATCATTATTATAGGGATAGATTCCTTTATCATCTCTAAATCAAAATAATCCACAGTTTTTATTCCCATTCTATTAATTATCCACAAATAAACCCCCCCAGCATACACAATAATAACAGCCAAATATACAAAAGTAGATAAATATTTATAAAAGACTATTTCTTTTCGAGTAATGGGTAAAGAATTAATAATATATTGTGACTTACCTTTAATATCATAAGAAAAAGGTATTATAGATAAAAGATAAGTATACGCTACAAGTATTGTAAGATATAACCAACTTGGTTCATAAGATTCCAATATCAATAATAAAAATGGTATATAAAATATTATAAAAAAATCTTTCCCGTTTGTTATGCCATACTAGCATTAAATCTCTCCTAATAATCCCTAACATACTCTTTCCCCCCCCTTACACTATAAACCATAATATCTTCTAAACTTGCCTTTTCTATAAGTACCTTATTTCCAAAGGTGCTTTTTATATTATTTAAATTATCAGTCAATCCTTCAAATCCAACCTTGGTCTCCCTTAAGCCTATGAATTGCTTTCTTGTATTTTCATCTAGAAGATCAGTACCTCCTTTAACTATGGCATAGCTTTCTAATATTTCATCCTTAGACTTTGAAAATACCACTTTTCCCTCATTGATGAATGTTATATAATCCGCTATCTTCTCCAAGTCTGTAGTTATATGAGTGGAAAAAAATATACTCTTAGTATCATCCTGGATAATATTGTATAAAATATCCAATATCTCCCTTCTAAATACTGGATCCAATCCCGATGTAGGTTCATCCATGATTATAAGGTCAGCATGATGAGAAAGTGCAATAGCCAACGAAAACTTCATCTTCATACCTTTAGATAAAGTTTTAATCTTTACCCTAGGATTTAAATCAAACTCTTTAATATAATAATTAAATTGATTATTATCCCATCTTGAATAAAAGGGTGCTATTATGCTCTTCATTTGATTGATGGTCAAATCCTCATAATAGTAATTCTCATCATATACAAATCCTATTCTATCCTTTATTTCCTTTTCATATTTAACATGATCTTTGCCAAATATCTTAATCTCTCCACCATCCTTTTTAAGTAGATTCATTATCAACTTTATTGTGGTACTTTTTCCTGCACCATTAGGTCCTATAAACCCCATTATATATCCAGGCTCCAATTTGAAACTAATGTCATCTATAGTGAAGTTTTTAAATTCTTTTCTCAAATCCTTAACTTCCAAAATATAATCCATTGCTATACCTCCTCAAATAATATTTTCAACATTTCTTCTATTTCTTCATAGCTTAAACCAAGTAATTTACTTTCTTCTACTACTTCAACTAATTTTTCTTCTATGATTTTTAGCTTTTTCTCCTTCATTAATTCCTTATTTTGAGCTGCAACAAAAGAACCTTTTCCTTGTACTGTCTCAATAAACCCCTCTTTTCCAATTCATCATAAGCCCTTTTAGTAGTTATAACAGATATTTGAAGATCCCTAGCTAAGCCCCTGATTGAAGGCAATAAATCTCCTTCTTTCAATTCTCCCTTTAAAATCATGCCTTTTATCTGTTTGGATATCTGTTCATATATAGGTTCATCTGAAGAATTAGAAATGATAATCTTCATAACCATCCTCCTAGCAAAAGTATATAGTGTTAATTGTGTCTATACTGTTTATATTGTTTATATACAGTATAGGCCTATTTTTAAAACTTGTCAATAGTTTAAATGAAAATTTAATATAAATACAGTTTGTTAACTTGTTTTATTTTATGGTTGACATTATCCCTATAATTGATTAAAATCTTATTGTCAACCTAATATCTTTATTAGTTTACATATAGGAGGGATTATATGAAAATATCTACAAAAGAAATGGTATTAGCATCTTTATTTACTGCTTTAACAGCAATAGGGGCTTTTTTGAGTATACCTGTAGGTAGTGTCCCTATCACATTACAGAGCTTGTTTGTTATATTGTCTGGACTTTTACTTGGACCTAAATTAGGAGCTCTATCTCAATTAGTTTATGTATTACTAGGTCTTTTAGGAGTTAGAATATTTGCAGGATTTTCTGGAGGTCCTCAAAGTGTTTTTTTTCACCAAGCTTTGGATTTTTAATTGGATTCATATTTGCAGCTTTTATCGTTGGATTAATTACTCACAGTAATGATAGTATAAGCTTTACAAGAATATTTGTAGCTTCCCTTGTAGGAACATTTGTCATATATTTATTTGGTGTCCCTTATATGTATATGATAATTAATCATGTAATGGGAAAATCCATCTCTTTTGCTACAGCCTTAGAAACTGGTTGCATTATATTTTTACCTGGAGATACATTAAAAGCTATAGTCTCCTCTTTGATAGCATCAAAAGTTCTTCAAAGAATTAAATTAGTCAATGAATAGGCAATAACCTTTCTCTTTTGATATAATACTTAATGAGAGGAGGGGGTATTATGATTGCTATAACTGGAGAAGAGATGAAATCTATAGATAAGTATTGTATAGAAAAATTAGGCATACCTGGAATTGTATTAATGGAAAATGCTGCATTAAAAGTAATTAAAAATATAGACTTAAATAAATTTAATCACTTTACAATTCTTTGTGGTGTCGGTAATAATGGAGGAGATGGACTAGCAGTAGCAAGACATCTGATAGTTGAAGATAAAAAAAGTAGATATATTTATACTTGGAAATGTAGATAAGGGTAGTCACGATTTTATGATAAATTATAATATACTTAAAAATATGAATATTCCTTTAAAATATATAAATAACAAAAAAAGATTTAAAAACTTTAGAGGAATCCTTATCAAAATCAGATATGGTAATCGATTCAGTATTTGGAACAGGTTTAACTAGAGAAGTGGAGGGAATATACAAAGATGCATTTTCCCTAGTAAATCAAATGGGTAAATATATATTATCAATAGATATACCTTCTGGCATGGATTCTGATACAGGGAAAATACTAGGCATAGCTATTAAGCCTAACAAAACTGTAACCTTTCAACTTATGAAAAAAAGGACTTGTTAATAACGAGAATTTGACTGGCGATGTAATTGTAGAAACCATAGGAATGCCTAAAATAGCCATAGATAAAGCACTTTTAAAAAAAACAAATAAACCATTAGAATTAATTCTAATGGTTTATTCTACTATACCTATTATTTTTAAAGATGGGTTTGTAGATAGATCTATATATTCACCATGTATATTTATAATAGGAAAAGTTAAATCCTTAGGTGGAATAAACTCTATTTTCCCAACCCTGCCATCATTCAATATGACTTTAGAATTTACATATAATTGAGAAATATTCTTCAAAAATATATTCAATATAGGTCTGCTAAATTTATTTATTCCCATATTGTAAAATTCCTCTATAGCATCAAAAGGAGTACTTTTTTTCTTATAAGCCCTTTCTGAAGTTAACGCATCATATACATCAGTTATTGCAAGTATCTTTGCATACAAATTGATTTTCCTTCCCTTTATTCCATAAGGATAGCCTGATCCATCTTCCCTTTCATGATGACAAAGAATAGCCTCTCTAACCTCTTCCGTCAAAAATGACATCCCTTTAGATAGTACATAACCATCTATTGTATGTTTCTTAACTATGCTAAATTCTTCTTTCGTCAACTTACCCTTTTTATTTAGTATATCCTTAGGGACTTTGGCCTTGCCTATATCATGGAGTAAAGCAGCTTGACATAGTTCCCTAAGTCTTCCATCATCTAAGCCCAATAATCTCCCTATGTATACTGAATATATAGCCACATTGACACTATGATTATAGGTATATTCGTCAGTATCCTTAATCCTTCCCGTATGTCCTATCATCTTACTATTTTTATTTATTTCAATAGATAATATTTTAGACATTTCACCTAAATCATCTGGTGCTACACCTTTTCCAGCTGCTAATCTTCTAGCTATCTTTTGCATTGCCAGTATATTTTCCTTATATATTAAAGGAAAATTATTATTTTTTTGAGAGACGGCTTTCTTCTTTAGATGGATATACATATATCTCTTTTATATTTGATCTAGACAAAAGTTCTACGGAATATTTATTCATTATAGCATTCTTAGCTATCAATATATTGCCTTTATTATCAAATATATCCTCAATCAATATTTCATCTAGTGCATTTTCTGTTACACAAATAGATTTATTTTCCAACAGCGTTCACCACTACTCTCGTTTTTTTTGAACTTTCAAATGCTACCTGGTATATTCTATCACATTTTAGTGGATATTTAGTTTTATAATGAATTTTAGTAATAATTACCTATCATATATATTCTCTTAGACCTCGTATAGAAACCTCACCAGAAAAAAATATGCTCCCTTGTACCATCTTTATATTCTATTATTAATCCTCCTTGTTCATCTATATCCAAAGCCTCCCTATTTTCATCATTCCCTTAATATACGTATTTCTTTGCCAATTAAAAGGGATTTTCCCCTTGATATATCAATAGTAGCTGATATATCTCCCCTTTGTTTAAAAGGAAGATATAAATTCTCAAAATGGTTTAATACACTAGCCAATAATCTTTTTCTATCTAAATCTCTACCAGTAATTTCCTTTAATGATGTGGCCTTATCTACCAGTTCTTGACTAAAATCCTCTTTTAATAAATTTACATTTATACCTATTCCCATAATTACATAGTTAATTATATTCAGCTCACAGCTCATCTCCGTAAGAATACCACATACCTTTTTACCTTGTATAACAATATCATTAGGCCATTTAATATAAGATATTATGCCCATTTCTTCTAAAGCTTTATTTACAGCAGCTGCCCCCCCTATTAAAGTTAACTTTGCTACTTCTGAAGGTAGCATATTAGGCTTTAATATTATACTCATCCATATGCCTTTCCCCCCCTTTGGTGAGACCCAGTTTCTCCCCCCCAAACGTCCTTTGCCCTTGATCTGCTCCTCTGCTACTACTACTGTACCTTCCTCCTCATCCATGGCCATCTCTTTGGCTTTAGTATTAGTTGAATCCAAACTATCAAATAATATATATTCCTTCCTATAAAATTTGTAGTTAAATATTCTTCTATTTCCTCTAAAATCAATATATCTGGAGAAGATACAAGCTTATAGCCATTTTTAGGCATAGATTCAATTTCATACCCTTCTTCCCTTAGAATATTTATATGTTTCCATACTGCAGTACGACTTATCCCCCCCAGTTCTTGGCTAATCCTCTCTCCTGAGATAAATTCATCCCTGTGTTTTTTTTAACATCAATAATATATTCCTTCTCATGTAGGCACCACCTTTAGTATTACATTCTTTGATATAATCATAACATAATAGCCTCGCCCATAGTTAATGGGACAGAAAAACTTTCTGTCCCATCTCTAATTCCTTATTATATATCTACAATATCCACCTTTCAACAATCCCAGATAAGAATACTATTATAATAGCTATTGGAGATACTATCTTAAACATAAAGGTTAGCACCTTCAAATATCCAATTTGTAGACTTCCATCATTGGTCAATTGATTTTCAACAATCTTCTTATCTAATACCCAACCAACAAATATTGAACTTATAAGTGCAGAAATAGGCAAAAAGAAATCGGCAGTTAAATTATCTAAAAAAAATCAAAGAAATTATATCCGCGTATAGTATAATCAGCTAAAGGTCCATTAGATAAAGAAGCCAATATTCCTACTAATGTAATTAATATAGTTGTTATAATAGGTTGCTTTTACCCTTTCCATATTAAATTTCTCTATCACATAAGCTACTACTGCTTCCAATAAAGATATAGTAGAAGTTAAAGCTGCCAAGGCCAATAGAGCAAAGAACATGATAGCAAATAGATATCCCCCAGGCATTTGAGCAAAAACATTAGGTAAAGTTATAAAGACTAATCCTGCTCCACTACCAGGCTCTATGCCAAAAGCAAATACTGCCGGGAATATAGCAATTCCAGCTAATAGAGCTATTAATGTATCTGCAATACTTATTTTTAACGAAGTAGGTCCTAATTTTCCTCTTTTGGGATATAAGAGCCGTAGGTTACCATAATTCCCATACCTAAACTTAAAGAAAAGAAAGCATGGCCTAAAGCTGCTAAAACTCCTTCTCTTGTTAATTTGCTAAAATCTGGTTTAAATAAGAATTCTAAACCTTTTTTTTCCTCCTGGAAGAGTAACAGATCTAATATCCAATATTATAATCAATATTAATAATAGGGGGGTATTAATATTTTAGAATATTTTTCAATTCCTTTTTCCACACCAGCTGCTACTATGTATGCAGTAATAGCCATAAAAATCACTTGCCAAATAATTGGTCTAATAGGATTAGAAATAAAGCTAACGAAATAATCTCCCACCTCTCCAGCACTAAGTCCTACAAATTTGTTGCCAATAGCGCTAAAAATATATTCTAACGCCCAACCAGCTACAACTCCATAAAATGAAAGGATTAAAAAAAGCTGCTCCTACACCAAGAATACCGCTTATATACCATTTCCCTTTAGGTGCTAAAGTTTTGTAAGAGCCTATAGCATCTTTTCCTCCTTCTCTACCTATGATAAATTCAGCAATCATGACGGGAATTCCTATAATTGCAACACAGATTAAGTAAACAACTAAAAATGCTCCTCCTCCATACACCCCAGTAATATAGGGAAATCTCCATATATTACCCAATCCTACTGCAGAACCTATGGCTGCAGCCAATAAGCCAAAACTACTAGCAAAGCCTTCTCTTTTGTCTTTGCCTTGATTTCTAGCTCTATCATCCATATATATTCCCCTTATGTTTTATTTTTTTATTATTAAGAATATAACCTTTTTCTGGGATAATGTCAATCAATTTTCCGAATTGTCCTAATATTCGTAAATTTTTATATAGTTTTGTTGCCTTTTCCCATATTCAAGCCTACATAATAAGTAAAAATGAATTAGAACCCACAGTATGGAATAGCATATACAATGGGTTCCAAATCACTTTTAGACCCTTCAAAATCTTTCCAAAATGAAAGAAAAAGGTAAAATTTAAAAGTTAGATTATTTATTTGGTATTTATACTAAATGCATTGTTTTTTTTAATACTTTTCTGGCACATATTTTAATTCTTCAATGTATTTTGTGCCGAAGAAATCCTTAGTAAGTTTAATGACTACACCGCTTAATCCTAGAATTCCTATTAAATTTGGAATAGCCATTAAACCATTTAATGTATCTGCAATATCCCAAAGAACTTCAAGACCTCCTACTGCACCTATCACGATAAAGGGTATAAAAATTATTCTATACGGGTTAATAACTTTAGGCCCAAATATAAACTCAGCTGAACGTTCTCCATAATAAGACCAGCTTAACAATGTAGAAAAAGCAAATAACAGTATTCCTATGGA
>JMBX01000317.1_pt1 | contig 12665 bp, 22 predicted proteins | sample 616521 | NCBI WGS metagenome assembly JMBX01 (sample SAMN02727906, study PRJNA239997) | anaerobic digester metagenome | biome: anaerobic digester; isolation source: mesophilic anaerobic digester inoculated with municipal waste water sludge... | place: Germany: Bielefeld University, CeBiTec ...
CCAATGCTGTTCAGCGGAGGAAACGACAGAAATGTGGTAAGAGGTGACAAAAACGGCTCTTACCTGGTGAAAGGTTGTTATCCGGAATACGATCTGATAGAGAAAAGCAAATACTTACGGCAGATATGTGAACGACATTGATATTGCCGGAAAAGAAAGGTGTGTGTTATTGGTGAACGAATTTATGAAGTGCTCTTTCAGAAGGGCGAAGACCCCCCCACGGGAAAGCTTATCAGGGTGAATGGGATTTATTTTCAGGTAATCGGGTTGCCAGAAGCTCATCGGGTGTAAGCATAGGTGGTAACACTGCCGAAACGGTGGTTCTCCCCCCTTTTCTACTATGCAGCAAGCTTTCAACCAGGGTAATATTATCCACTTTCTGGCTGCTACGGCCAAGGATGGAGTACCGGTAAAAGTGGTTCAGAACAAAATTCTGGAGATACTGAAACAACAACACCAGATAGCACCTGACGACAAGGATGCGTTGTTTACCATGAATATAGAGGAGCAGTTTAAAATGTTCAACTACCTGGGAATAGGAATTGCCTCTTTGATCTGGATCGTGGGACTGGGAACACTCTTTGCCGGAGCTGTCGGCGTGAGTAACATCATGCTGGTAACAGTACGCGAACGGACTAAAGAGATCGGGATCAGGCGCGCATTGGGGGGCGACACCCGGAAACATTATCGGGCAAATTCTAAGTGAAAGCGTGGTGCTAACCGTCTTGGCGGGAATACTCGGTATTGTGGTGGGTGTGGGATTGCTCAGAGCTACGGTATAGTGCTTAGCCAGGGTGATCAGTTCTTTAAAGATCCGCAAATATCGTTCGGTATGGCAGTTATCTCCCTATTTATTCTGATAGTGATAGGTACAATGGCAGGATATGTACCGCACAACGGGCAATGATGATTAAACCGGTAGAGGCCATCAGTGAAGAGTAAAAAAAATGGGAACTGGGACTGAAGCTGGAGACTGGAAATTACGACAATAAAACGAGAAATAAATGATCAATAATAAATAAATGGCATGAAACGAGTATTAAGAATTGCAGGATTGGCTCTGTTGGGGGCTTTTGGTAATATCCACCTTCGTATTTCTGTGGCAGAAATCACGCCCCCCCAGAACAGTTACCTACAAAATTGAGATAGCGGCAAAGGGAGATATAGAAAAAAAAGAACCGTAGCCACGGGAAAGGTTGAGCCACGCAACGAGATCCTTATAAAGCCACAGATGTCTGGCATCATTTCCGAAGTTTACAAGGAGGCCGGTGATATTGTGCAGGCCGGTGATATTATTGCCAAGATTCAGGTAGTACCCGATATGGTAAATCTCAGTAGTGCCGAATCGCGTGTAGAGAGGGCGCAACTAGCTGCCAATCAAAGCCGGAGCAATTATGAAAGAGACAAGAAGCTATATGAGAACGAAGTGATCTCTAAAGAGGAGTTCGATAAGGTGGAGTTACAGTACAAAACGATCAGGAAGAGTTGCGCGCGGCCAATGACAATCTGAGCCTTGTTAGAACGGGAATTACCAAGAGTTCAGCAAAAACCAGCAACACTTTGGTGCGCTCCACCGTAAGTGGTACTATCCTCGATATTCCTATCAAGGTTGGTAACTCGGTAATCCAGTCCAACAACTTCAACGACGGCACAACGGTGGCATCAGTGGCAAACCTTAGCGACATGCTCTTTGTGGGGGGGAAGATTGACGAAACGGAAGTGGGAAAACTATCGGTGGGAATGCCCATGGAAATCACTATCGGAGCTATCCAGGACAGGAAAGTGCCTGCCAGTTTGGAGTATGTATCGCCAAAAGGTGTTGAAGAAAGCGGTGCTATTCTGTTCGAGATGAAAGCTGCTATGGAACTACCTGCCGATGTATTTATCCGTGCCGGTTACAGTGCCAATGCCGATATCATTCTCGATAAACGAGCTGCAGTGGTGACTATTCCGGAAAGTTCAGTAGAGTTCAGTGGAGATTCTGCATTTGTTTACATGGTTAAAAACGAAAAACCGCAGGAGTTTGAAAGACGGCATGTAAAAATCGGCCTCTCCGACGGTATCAATATTGAGGTGACTGAAGGATTGAAAGAGAGTGACAAAATTCGCGGAACGGAAATTATAGAAGAAAAGAAATCATAAGATGAATATTAAAACAATACTTATCATTATAGTGATAGCAGGATCGTTGTTCCCGGTTACCGCACAGCAACAATTTACGCTGTTAGAATGTATAGATATTGCTCTGGAAAACAACCGCAATATAAAACAGCAGGAGCTGAACAAACAACAGAGGGAGATAGCCTACAGCCAGGCACGCACCGACCTGCTTCCAAACCTGAATGCATCAGCCGGACAAAACTTTGTGTTCGGACGCTCTATCGGACTTGACAACGTTTATCAAAATACCAACTCATCACAGACAAGTTTCGGTATCGGAGCGGACATCACCCTTTTTGACGGACTGCGCATGAAACATAATATCGATGCAAGAAAAGCCGATATGCATGCATCGGAAGCCGATCTGGAAAAGATGCGCGATGATATTATCATGAGTGTTTCAACGGCATTTTACAGGCATTACTCAACAGGGAGTTATTACAGATAGCCGAGAGCCAGCTTGGTATTACCAAAGCCGGACTGTCACAACGCTCCGAACTGGTTAGAAGCGGCAAAATGGCACAGGGTGAACTGTATGAACTGGAGGCACAACAGGCTAAGGAGGAATTAAACAGGGTGCAGGCAGAAAGTAATCTCAAGCTGGCTCTGCTTGACCTGGCACAAATCATGGAGCTGGAGGAGTTCAATAATTTCGATATCACGGCACCATCAGCCGAGGACCTGATTAACGAAACCGCACTCCTTTCCTCAGAAGCAGTCTACGAGAGCGCACTGATGAACCGTCCCGAAATTCGCAGTATGCTCTACCGGCTTGAAAGTAGCCGTAAAGAGCTGCTGATGGCAAAAGCTCAATATTACCCCCACACTTTCATTCGGAGCCAATATGGGTACAGGATATTACAATATGAGCGGAAGAGATAACGACTCTTTCAGTTCGCAATTGCGTAATAATATAAGCAATTCGCTCGGTTTCAACCTTCGTATTCCAATATTCAACAGATTTCAGATCAGAAACAGTGTTCATAATGCCGAACTGATCATTGCCAACACACGGCTGGAGATGGATAAAACGAAACTGGAACTGCGAAAAAAAGATTGAACAGGCCTATTATAATGCAATAGGAGCAAGAAGCCGGTGGAACGCTGCTCAAAATCGGTCATAGCCAGCCGCGAAGCATACCGTTTTGCGGAACAAAAACATGAGAGTGGCAGGGCTAACTCATATGAGCTCTTCCTTGCCAAGAACAATCTCACTCAGGTTCTGGGAGAAGAAGCGCAAGCCAAATATGAATATGCTTTCCGGTTGAAAATCCTGGAGTTGTTGAAAGATTGAATCATTTTGATAAATAACTGGTTCCAGACAGAGTTTCAGAGTTTCAGATTCTCCTGAACCTGCTCTCGCCTGACTGTTATTTCGGCTTTACAAAAAAAACAGATTTTTTTTGTAACCGTTGTAACCATTATTCAGTCAAATAAATAAAAAATAAACTATATGCGAACAACACTTACATTTACACTAATATTATTGCTTTGCACAATCAGCAGCACTTCTTGTGCCCAACAACGCAAAGCAACGGATCAATTCGAGGTAACCGGTTTCACGGCTATCAAATCGTCGGTGGTCGCCAATATTATGATCATGCAATCCGATAAAACAAGCGTTACCGCCGAAGGAAGTGAAGAGCTGCTTAATATTCTTGAAGTGAGAATGGACGATGGCAAACTCATTCTGGAGATGGAAAAGAGTTTTTGGAAACAGTTTAATAAAAAAAGCTGACAAGCTGCTGATCTCCATCTCCACCCCCCCTACCCTTACAAAAATCGACTTTGATGGAGTAGGAAACATCAATATTAAGGGATCCTTCTCTTCCCCTGGACTAATTGTCAACTCTAAGGGGGTAGGTAACTTTACTGCCAGGGAGCTTGATGGAGGACATGTTCATATCTCTTCCGAAGGAGTTGGTAACATCTCTATCGCTGGCACAGCAGACAGTGTGGAGATAAGGTCTGAAGGTGTGGGCAACATAGATGCTGGAGAGCTGAAATCCCGAAGGCTACCGTTTATTCACAGGGAGTGGGGAATGTAAGTTGTTTTGCATCGGAGTTTCTCAAAGCACGTTCTGGTGGCATTGGCAACATAACCTACTACGGAAAGCCAAGCGAAACAGACCTCTCCAAAGACGGCATAGGAAAATCAGGGCGGGAAATTAAAACCTGCCGGTTAAAACAAATACTCTACTTCTAATTACAAAAATTCCGAAAATGGGGGGCTTGCGAAAGCCTCCGTTTTCACTACTTGTTCACTTGTTCTATCATACCCATATCACGAAGCCAGGAGAGTCCCCCTGAAAAGTAAAAATAAAGATACCGTTTTCGAATTAACTCTTTGTCAATTCGATGCTTCATTTTGCTAAATCCTCCGTATCTTTGTAGTTTAATAACTATTGCAGCAAATGGATCAAAAACAATATCTGCTCGGCATGACACTTGCCGAAATCACGGAAAAGTTACTGAACTGGGCCTTCCCAAATTTACCGCCAAACAGATTGCCCACTGGGTCTATCTGAAGCGAGTGAAGGACATCAATGAGATGACCAATATCTCTCTGAAGAACAGGCAGATTCTCTCAGAGAAATTCGACACGGGAAGATCAGAACCGCTCGATGTGAAAACATCTGTCGATGGAACAAGAAAAATGCTGTTCAAGACGGGTAGCGGAAAGTTTATCGAGACTGTCACCATACCTGAATCCGACCGCCTGACTATCTGTGTCTCCTCACAAGTAGGATGCCGGATGAACTGTGATTTTGCATGACAGGAAAACAGGGATTCCATGACAACCTCACTGCTACGGAAATTCTTAACCAGGTATATTCGGTACCCGATTCTGAAACGATCACCAACCTGGTTTTTATGGGTATGGGAGAGCCGCTGGACAACTATAAGCAGGTAAATAAGGCTTCGGAACTGCTGATGGCTGAATACAGCCTTGCATGGAGTCCAAAACGAATCACCCTCTCTACCATCGGACTAACGTCAAACCTGAAAAGTTTTCTCGACGAAAGCAAATGCCATCTGGCCATCAGTTTGCATAATCCTATTCCGGAACAACGACAGACCATTATGCCGATCGAGAAATCGGCACCCATTACCTCGGTGATTGAAATGCTGCATAAATATGACTGGAGTCACCAAAGACGGTTATCTTTGAATATATCATGTTTGACGGGGTGAACGACTCGTTGCTTTACGCACGGGAACTAACCAAACTGCTGGCAGGCCTGGACTGCCGCATTAACCTGATCAGGTTTCATGTAATCCCGATGAGTAGCCTCAGGCCCTCAACAGAAGAGAATATGATTAGGTTTCGAGACTTTCTCTCTGCTAAAGGATTCATCAGCACCATACGTGCATCCAGAGGAGAAGATATCTTTGCAGCCTGCGGCATGTTATCAACTGCAAAACTGGAACAACACTAATTTTCATAAATTAAAAGCGATGGATTTCATTTCCTCACAAATAGTTGTATATTTGTTAAATAATAGGCAAATAATCACCTTATGAAACATTTTAGAATTTTTCTACCTTTCGTGGCCGCCATCCTCTTTTTCACATCGTGCGACGGCGGCGGAGGATTTTTCTCCGCTTCAGGAACAACTAATGAAGTAATGGTACTGATCGATGACACTGCCTGGAAAAGTACAGCCGGAATAGCATTGTTCAATGTACTCAACTCGAATGCAAAAGCACTACCACAACCGGAACCGAATTTCAGAATACTGCAAATTGTCCCGGAAAATTTCAGTAGTACCTTTAAAATGGCACGCAATATAATTATTCCAGAAATATCGAACATTTACAGCTATCCGAAACTTACAGCCGATATCGACAAATATGCCGTGGGACAGGTAATAATGAATATTCATGCTCCCGACACCGCCACTTTTGTGAAGTTTGTAACCGAAAACAAAGAAAGCATTGTAGATTACTTTGTCACAAAAGAGCTCGAGCGAAATGGCAAATATCTTAAAAACCTGACGGATCCGGTAACACGTATAAATCAGGTTTTTGGAGTAAACATCCATTTTCCAAAAGGCTTATCGAATGTAACTGAGCACAAAAACTTCTACTGGGCCACCAACAATGCGCCCCCCCGGTCACGCCAGGACATTGTTATCTACCAGTTTCCTTATACCACGGAAGCCGTCTTCGAAAAAGATTCTCTTATAAATATCCGCAATCGCGTGCTGGGGGGAGTATATCAAAGGTTCTTTCGATTCAGAGATGACTACTGCCATACATTCGTATATGCCCGACTACCGGCGTATTGAAGTGGAAAGTATATTTCGTGCCGAACTGCGCGGATTGTGGGAGATGACTACCGATATGATGGGCGGCCCCCCCTTCGTGATGCAGGCATTTGTAAATGAAAACAGCGGCATGGTAGTGGTTGTGGAAACATTCATCTACGCACCCGAAACAACAAAGCGCAACCTTATGCGCAATCTGGAATCCACACTTTACACCATCAGCATACCCGAAGTAAAAAAAAGATCATAACAATAAGTCAGTCAAAAATAAAGATGTCAGAATTAATAAAAATAGGTATCACACATGGTGATGTCAATGGTATTGGATATGAAATCCTGTTAAAAGCTTTTTCTGATGCGAGGATGCTTGAGTTGTTCCATCCCGTGATATACGGGTCATCTAAATCGGCCTCGTACCATCGTAAGGCCCTGAACAGCAACTCCGTGAATTTTCATATAATTTCCAGAGTCGAGGAATCTCAGGAGGGAAAATCAATCTTGTTAACTGTGTAAAGGAGGAGATAAAGATTGAATTGGGCAAAGCAAGCATAGAAGCCGGAGAATCAGCATACATGGCATTAGACCATGCTGTCCGTGATCTTGCAGCAAATAAAATAGACCTGCTGATTACTCTGCCCATCAATAAAGATACAATCCAAAACGAACGTTTCCATTTTCCCGGCCATACGGAGTTTCTGCAGGAGAGGTTTCAGGAAATGGAGAGAAAGCCCTGATGATCATGGCAACAGAAAATTTGCGTGTGGCACTGGTAACCACCCATATACCTCTTTCAGAGGTTTCGTCAAAACTCTCAAAAGAGCTGATAATGGAGAAGCTGAAAACCCTTGATCTCTCTTTGAAACGGGATTTCAGAATAGAGAATCCACGTATCGCCGTACTGGGGCTGAATCCTCATGCCGGTGAAAACGGATTACTGGGAAAGGAAGAGTCAGAGATCATTTCACCAGTTGTGAAAGAAGCGCAAGACAACAAAATACTATGTGCGGGGCCATTTGCCTCAGACGGTTTTTTTTGGAACCGGCCATTTTAAAGATTTTGATGCCATACTAGCAATGTATCATGACCAGGGTCTGATTCCTTTCAAAACGCTGTCTATGGATTCAGGAGTTAATTTCACAGCAGGATTACCCATTGTAAGGACCTCTCCCGACCACGGTACGGCTTACGATATTGCAGGAAAGAACCTGGCTTCGGATGAGTCGTTCAGGCAGGCTATATTTATGGGTATTGACATCTTCAGAAACAGAAAAGCCTATGATGAAGCGCGCAAAAACCCGCTCCGCAAAATGTTTTTCGACAGAGGAAAGGACGATGAAAAACTTGACCTGACAAAAGAAGAAGCTGAGGAGCAGCTTTAGTTCAGTGATATGTAGCTCAAATTCTTATTACAGCTTAGCTGCAATCTGATTCTCCAGCTTCAGCAGATCTTTGGTGAAATTACGAATGCCTTCGGCCAGTTTTTCGGTAGCCATAGCATCTTCATTCATCATCCAGCGGAAAGTTTTTTTCATCAAGTGATATTTTTTTCCATGTTCATTTCACAGGCCGCTTTGGAGTCAAGTTTTTTTTGTTAATATACCCTCAGTCTGTTCCAGCTCATTCAAAAGCTTGGGAGAGATGGTGAGAAGATCGCATCCTGCCAGTTCGCATATCTCTCCAATATTCCTGAAACTGGCACCCATGACCTGAGTTGGATAGCCAAACTTCTTGTAATAGTTAAATATACCGGTCACCGAAAGGACACCCGGGTCTTCCTGTGCGGGTATTACTGATACGCCACGGTTCTTTAAATGCCAATCGAGAATCCTCCCCACAAACGGTGAAATCAGCCGCACCCCCCGCTTCGGCACAAGCTATAGCCTGTGCTTGAGAGAAAAGAAGTGTGAGGTTACAGTGAATACTTTCCCTTTCAAGTATTTCGGCTGCTTTAATCCCTTCCCATGTAGAGGCTACCTTTATTAATATCCTTCGCGCGAAATACCGGCCTCTTCATAAAGAGCAATCAGTTCCCGTGCTTTTTGACAGTAGCGGCGGTGTCGAACGAAAGGCGGGCATCCACTTCGGTAGATACACGCCCCCCCGGAACTATTTCAAAATCTCCAGTCCGAAATTTACGGCCAGCTTGTCCATCGCCTTCTGTAGCTGAGTGGTTTTCTCAGACGATGACTGTTTGGCAAAACCAATAGCATTTTCAATCAGGTTTTTGTATTTTTCATCTTGCGAAGCCGCATAGATTAACGATGGGTTGGTGGTTGCATCTATAGGTGTGTAAGCTTCAATAGAAGCAAAATCTCCAGTATCGGCAACCACTTTGGTGAATGTTTTCAGTTGTTCAAGTAAGTTCATAATTTTCCGGGTTTAGATTTTTTTCAAACGATTTTCACCAAAGATAGGAAACAATTGCAAAAAAACAAAAAAAAGAGGCTCGGGTTTAGCATTAATAAATAAATCACAATATATTTCACTACCGAAAACGGTTTCCGGTAGTGAAATAGAGGATTAATTACCTCCTGAATAAATTATAAATATTAAACCTGTAACAAAAAAACAAGAACATCAATGTCAACAATTGATTAACTTTTTTCGGGGGGCACCTCTGAATTCTTTCCAGATTAATAACCCCCCAGAGTGCGGCCACCATTGGAGCAGTTTGCCCCCAATGCATATGAAATAGCAGCACCTGCTGTGCCCGCGGCTATATAGCTGGATGCCGTACCTATACCCCAGATAAGGCCACCCAGGATACCCACAAAATGAGTTTCTGGATTCCCTGCAAAATATTGCTTATACGACAAAGGTTCACCTATAAAGGGTTTCTTCATGATCCAGGTATTAAAAATAAAATTACTTGCAAATATTCCGAGTGCAAAGATAAAAAAATGCCGCATATGGAGTCAACATACCAGTAGCAGGGGGGATGCCATGTTTTCCAGATCCATTGCAGATGCCACAAACCTATAGAAGAAAGACATCAGTATACCTGCGAAAATTGCAATTATTATTCCTTTTTTTCTTTGTACTGTTCTCACTTTCTCCCTTTATCATCTTACCCGAAGCAATTCCATTAAAAATAATAGCAGCAATGATAAATGCAACTCCGGCAAAGAGAATTACAGGATCACCCTTTGGAGTACTGAAATAATTTATAAACACACCCAGTGTCAACGCCAGGCCAACCCCCTATGGGGGGAAAGCTACTGACATACCAGCATATGAGATTGCAGAAGAGAGTAAAATATTTGATGCATTAAAGATTATTCCTCCTGTAAATGCGCTCCAGAAGTTTCTTGAATTAACTTGCATCAGATCATCAGTAAATCCTCTCCCCCTGCTCTCCGATGCTTCCTAATGTGAATCCCAGAATAATTGAAAACAACAAAATCCCTATCACGTAATCCCAGTAAAAAGCTCATATCTCCAGGTTTTTGCCGCCAGTTTTTGTGTGTTCCCCCAGGAACCCCAACAAAGCATTGTCACAAAGCAAAGGACAACTGCCAATAAATAGCTGTTTACGATAAACATATTAGTTATTTTTATATAATTTGTTGTTATTTAAAAAAATTACGCACTTCTGATTCGGTCGGAATTGAGGGTTGTGCACCCATTCTTGTGACACAAATAGCTGAAGCGGCAGTCGCAAATGTAAGAGCATCTTCCCAATTGTTTTCTCTTGCTAACTCAGCAGCAAATGCACCACAAAATGTATCACCTGCTGCAGTAGTATCAACAGTATTAACTCTATATGCCGGTATATGCTTATAAACATTGCCATTTTTTAAAATGGACCCTCTGTCTCCCAGAGTCATGATCACATTTTTTACACCCATATTCAACAATTTATCCAGAACGATTTCAATATTTTCTCCATCAACCTTTATACCCGATATAGTTTCTGCCTCAACTTCATTTACTACCAGAATATCTATTTTATCAATAATATTTCGATCTAGCGACCTTGCAGGAGCAACATTCAGTATAATTTTTTTTCCCATGTTTAAATGCAACTTCACATATAGTTTAACAGTTTCATATGGAATTTCCATTTGCAATAATACTATATCTACCTTTCTGATAGCAGTCTCAATATCTGGCTTGAAAACCAGTTCAGATGTAAACATCCTATTTGCCCCCCGGGATTAATTACAATACAGTTTTCCCCCCCATTTTTGTTTACCCAGATCATTGCACTACCTGTTGGTGTACCTTCGGCAATCATTGGAACTACTTTTAAGCTTTGCTCCTTATAATATTTCAATAAATTTTTTCCTGCTGAATCGGATCCCAGCGATGTTACAAATATTACATCCCCGCCCAGTTTATGTGCTGCTAAAGCCTGATTCGCACCCTTGCCCCCCCATTGCCTGCATGAACGCTGAAGCTTCAACAGTCTCTCCCGGTACAGGGAACTCATTCATCTTCAATATGTAATCAATATTAGCACTCCCTATAATCATTATTTTCTTCATACCATTATTTTATTTTCATTTATGGTGCATGAAACTCGCAATAATCATTTACTTGAACGCAACTGATTTTCATGATCGTTTCATAATTATTTGCGATATCATAGACAGCCTAATAATACACTTTTACCTGTGGTTCTTTACAAGAATATATAATAAGGTTTAAAACATCTATGTGATAATTGCCAGGTATATTCCGGCTTTTAAAGTAATATTATGATCTCCTTCCAGAAGATTATAATTCCACGCTACCTCAGTACGCTTCAACAGTGTTTGTGTTGGCATCTTTATAGTCTCAATTAGGTTATCATCGATATAAAGATCAACCTCCAAACTTCATCACCATGTCCGTTTTCTGCAAAAGCATATCCGGTTAAAACAAACCCGGAACCGTTGAAACTAACAGTAGCCTCTTTTTCTTTTTCACTTATTCTTTTGTTCACACTTCTGCGCTCTGATGGGAATAATCCTTCAAAACTAGCTTCCATTGGAACTGTCTGTGGAACCTGGTATTTAATAACCAGTGAATCGTCATTCTCCCTTCCTCCATTTCTCCTGATCATATCAACGGCATGCTGAAAACCTATATCATATACTTTTTTTAGAGACATTTCAGTATACTGGAAATTAATTTTTCAACCTTCTCAAGGCCTTGTTTCCAATAATCAGGTATATTGCTGTACCCTATCATAGTCCCCCCCAGTATTCCGGCGGCATTCGCAGGATTACAATCCGAGTCGTAGCCGCACCTTGTGCTGATATCTATTGTTGCACCATAATTACCTTTCCCGTAAAGTAATCCGATTACAATATATGCAGCGTTGATTTTTGCATCAATATTAAGAGGCGCAAATACTCCGTCGGGACAACCTTTATCATGGGTCCATTTTTTCTGCGCTTCAAACCAGGCATACTTCCAATCGTCCGGCTTTTGTTTGTACCATTGAATAACATCGGAGATACAGTGAAAGAAGTCGCTCTCTTCGGGGGGGATAACCTTCAAAGCTTCTTCAACAATAAACTCAATATCATTATATACAAAAGCCAAAGAATACATTGATGCTACAAACATTCCTCCAAACAATCCATCTCCATAATTCATAATCCGCCCGATTTTGTTACATATTTCAACAGCTGAATTAATCATTCCCGGCGACATTAATCCTGCAAAGTCGGCTTCAATCTGAAAGTCGATATCATCTGCATGTGGATTATTTTTCCAATAACCCGAAGCTGGAGCATTATGCCGTTAAGGATATTATAACGTGCCGCCTGATTGGCATGCCATAGCGGATATTCAGCATTGCAAATGCAATTGCATGCAGTGAGTCAGGTGCATCTAAACCATGTTTTTTGGAAAACATCAACAAAAGTCAAGTCCATGTATATATCGTCATATAAACCAGGAAAATTTCAAAATACCACAACATACGCATATCATCCCATGGGATTGGCACATGGTCGTCTATCATAGTACCATTCCATATAAATTCGGTAGGCCCTCCGTACGTACATCCTATTACTTGTCCTGCCCATCCTCCTTTTATTTTGTCAAACAAATCAGCCTTGCTAATTGCCGATTCATTCAACTTAAGATTATCGTTTTTCTTCGAATCACAGCCAGCTGACATGCAGAATAAAACAAAGGCTACTACTCCTGTGAAACCGGCTATGACTAGCTTGTAAAATTGTTGCATAATAATATTATTTAGTTTACTGATAAATAATCGAATATATTTTATCTTCACTG
>JMBX01000318.1_pt1 | contig 12659 bp, 14 predicted proteins | sample 616521 | NCBI WGS metagenome assembly JMBX01 (sample SAMN02727906, study PRJNA239997) | anaerobic digester metagenome | biome: anaerobic digester; isolation source: mesophilic anaerobic digester inoculated with municipal waste water sludge... | place: Germany: Bielefeld University, CeBiTec ...
ATGAACTAAACTATTTAATGAAAAGGCTGGATGGATTTAGTCAAAAGGAGATAGAAAGATTTTACGCTGCATCCTATGCAGAAAATCCTAAGACAATGGCAGAACTAATAAATCTAAGCTTCAATATGCATTGCTATAGTCTTGTATCTGATTTTAATAATCTGGAAAAGGTGGGGGGGAAAGACCTATATCTAACAGAGAGGCAAGCAGTATCGACAAAAGATTTAGATGAACTTGATGGTGAATCATATGCAATGGATGTAATAAAAAAACAATCCTAGTCCTATAATCACACCATATGGAGTCCTATATAAAAATAGCAATGTACCTGAGCAAGTATATAATGGCAGGCAGTTTCCTCCATATCAGTGGAAAGAAACAATAGCAACGGTACAGTTAACTGTTACGCAGCACTTTATTCCATCCCGCAAATGTCAAATTAAAATCGCCTAATTTTAGCTTAATTAGTACATAATGAGTCAGATTAAATAATCTGAACATCAGGTTTTAGTAAAATAAGTCACGATATTAGAACCTTGAAAATAAAAGAAAAGGGGACTAGTCCCCCCCTTAAACCCCCCTAGAATTTATCGCATTTAAGGTAGCCCCCCCTTAAATTTTATCTTGATTTAAAGATGTACCTTCTCCCCCCCAAGGAAGGGGGGGAGATTAAGGGTATAACCTTCCTTAAGACGCTCGGGTTGCATCCCTGCAGAGCCCTATCCTTCCTAAAGAAGAAGACACACCTTTTAAATTATGCAACAATATTTAATTCATTCTGAGCCATAAACACCAATTCATTATCAATGGATTTAAGTTTTTCGTTAGCACCAGAAATCAGACACATTTTAACTAAAGAATTCAACGTTCTGATGGAACCATTTGTACTAGAGTACAGAAGCTCATAGGCACTATCAGTAAATATCGGTTCATAACAGCCACAGACTTTAAGTCTAGATTCAATGTATTTTTTTTAGTTTCATCTTTTGTAAGGCCTTTAAGATAATAATTAACCATGATTCTTTGTCGTAAAGCCTCATGTGTTTGCCGGCTAATTTGGTTAATAAATGGAGTCTGACCAGATAGGATTAAAATAGCATAATCCTTAGAATCTATTTCAAAGTTAAATATTAACCTTAAGTCATCTAGCACTGAATTAGTAAGAAACTGTGCTTCATCCACGATAATTACAGGAGTGATATTCTTGCTGTGATGGTAGGTATAGATTGACTCTTGAATTTGTTTAAACATAAGGACCTTTTTATGGGCTGGAATTATCCCAAGACCATTACATAATGCTCTGTAAAATCCATAACTGTCAAAGTAGAAATTGGAATATAGACAGGTTTAAATAGATTAGGATTTAAAGTGTCTACAAAATACCTAAGAAGAAATGATTTGCCAACACCAGGTTCTCCAGTAATCAGACCAAATCCTAAGGTATTCTTTAAAAACTCTAATCTACTTAAAGCTTCATTAAAATCCTTAGATTTAAAGTGGTCCTTGGTTTCAATAGATTTTTAAAATGGGTCATCAGATAAACCGTAAAAAGCTTTGTACATATTAATTCATACTCCTTTCATTTTCTTTATCATTAGGATTAAATGAAGAGAAGTCAATACTTTTAAAGTTATGTTCTCTTCTGATTCTAGAGTTATCAATTTTCTTAACAGGACTAATAGTATCTAATAAAATATTATCCTCAGAAAATATATAGGCTTTACCCGTACAAGTAGGATCATACCTAACATTGATGACCTCACCCACATACTTTAGTGGGACTTCAAAGAGAATGCTATCAATTGAAATAGTTGAATCATTCTTAACCTTACGAGTAACCCTGTAAAGAAAGATATAGTCAATTTCCTGTTTGTTTGGAATAAACTTTATTAAATCAATGGACTGGATAAACTTATCAATGGGCTTCATATTAATGGAAGAATGGATTTTAGAATTGTATTCTTCTTCAACATATTTAAATAAGGATCTGTTGAGTTCATCTAAAGAAGAAAAGCCATTCCAGTTGATAACATTCATCCATTGATCTTGAAGGGTTTTGAATCAGCGTTCAATTTTACCTTTCGATTGAGGGCTGTAAGGGCGGGCAAAAGAAAGTATTACACCAAGGCTAGCACAGATGAATTGCATTTGATTACTCTTGTAAACTTTGCCGTTATCAACAAAGAGTTTCTTAGGAATACCTCTTTTAGCAACAGCCTTTTTAAAAACAGATAAAAGAGATAAGAAATTATCATAAAAAAAGACTTCGGCATGAATAATAAGTCTACTTGCATCATCGATTATTGCAATAATATAGGTCTTATGCTTTTTATCATCAATAGTAAGATAAGGACCTACTGAAATATCAGACTGCCAACATTCATTAGGAAATTCAAATTCAAAGGCTTTTCTGTCTACAGTTTGAAGTTTGTAAGATGAGATATTAGACTTAGAAATAAATCTTTGAATAGTAGATAAAGAAATTTGGTCATAAGAAACATAGCCCTTAGCAATAAGTTCTTGATAAATTGACTTAGCACTTCTTTTAGGAGAATTTATTTTTGAAGAAACAATAAATTCCTTAGAATCCTTGGACAAATTTCTAGATTTACCTTTATCAGATCTAATCTTAGGATAAAGACCATCAATACCATAACGCCTGTAAAGACGAAGCCATTCCTTAATAGTTGCAGGAGCATATTCACGACTTCCCTGTGGAGTATCATATCTTTTAGCAGATACTTCTTCTAAATACTCCTTGGCAGTAGCCTGGGTAAAGGTTTCAGTAATTAAAGGAGCAATCAAAGAATACCTAAAAGAGCAATATTTTGTCTTAAGTTTTCATCCATAACACAACCTCCTAGTCTTCTAATTATCAGTATTTTGACATAATGATAGTTCCTAGCCTTAAAGCTTATGTGGGATAGCTAAAACAAAGAAAAGTAGGAGAAGTTTCTAGTCTAAAGAGATTAAAAAAAAGTTGATTTAAAGATAAGAAATCTCATAAGATTAAGCAAAACATTAAAAATAGGCACAGCTATCCTAGGATTAATAAGCTTAAGCTTTTGAAAAGAAGTATTTAGGCATGGTTTCAAAGAAAGTGGAATTAAAATCAAAGATATCTTCTGGATATTTTTTTTGATTTTCTCAAGAATAGATGACAAAGTAGTATTATCCATATCATAATAAAAGGATTCAAAATTAGCAAAGAAAGAATTAACAAGGGATGTATTTTCTTTCATCCGTTTTTTTTAAAAGAAGAAATATTAGAAACTTTCAAAGATAGATCAGGATTTAAGCTATTAAATAGACTTACTATCTTAGAATAAGAATCTTTAGCTACAGAAGATAAATATAAACATTCAAAAATAAAATCTAAGGAGTACTGGTAATAAGGAATAAGAAAACTAGGTAAAACAGCATGGGTCCTTCCACATGAAGGGCATTTAACACGAAGGATATCAATCCTCTTTATATAATATTTAGTAATAACATTACGGGAATAATACCCATGTCTATGGAGCATTCCTTCATAATCACAGAATTTACAACCATATATAGGGGGGGAAATATAAATTTCTTTTCCTAAATTCAAATATTTAGTTATATTTTTGAGAAAGTTGTTAATAATCATAGTATAACTTAATAAAAAAAAGAAGTTGGATTTAGGGGAAGGATCTTGTTGGATAGTGACTTCTCCTATTTCTTTTTTTGCTATGATTATTGTCATAAGTAATATTTATTATAACACCAGATTAAATAATCTGATTAGAAATTGGTCGGATTAACTAATTTGACTGTGCTTTAGTAGATGAAATATTTTGATTTTTGGAGGGACATTTAGAATCAGGTAATTTGCTTTATAACACTAAAGATGGAAAGATTATTAAAGAAAAGAAAGGCAGTAGTTATACTTTAAGGCTTGCTGAGGGTGAGAAAAATTGAAGAATAGAATCAGCAATTCACATATAGAAGCACTAAGGAAGCAGTTCAAGAAATACTTAAATGATAACTATAAACATCTGAAAGATAAAAGTGTAATTTATAGTGATTCCTTTTATCCTTATCGCCATGACATTGGCATGGATTTTGGGATATATTTATTGACGATAATTCTTTAAGAAAAGCGCGTGAACTGTTAGAAATTAAGTTCAGCAATGAGAAATCCCACAAGAACCCTAGAATGAATTCTTATGGCTATATGCGTACATTCAAAATATTTAAGGAATTTATCGATAATACCTATGGAAGTGTGGCTGGCTACATAGAATTTGCTAAGACAAATCAGCCTCCCAAGATTGAAAAAAATGGTTATTGAAAAAGTTCCTAGAACCAAAAAAAACAAAAGACGCAAGACCTGATGTATTGCGGCCAAGTTGTGAGGAAGTGGATAGGTATTTATTAGCTCGGGAACAATTAGAAAACTACGCATTACACGAAAGTGCTTTAAACAAACTCTTTTACCAGACTTACCCAGACAATAAAGATATAGATGATGTTCTTGTAAAAGTATCGGTCTTAAATGACTTTTACAGTACAAATATATTCTCACCATTTAAAGTAGCAAAGCACATCATCGATTTAGATATTGATGAAAGGCTGGCGGCGGGTGATGTTACTTTAGTAAATGAAATAGCAAGAGTCGATATGGATAATGGTACGGTAAAAAAATTTTTATTCCTTTGCAACAAAATACTGTAGCCATCATAAACCTTTGGACTACCCTATTTATGATAGTTATGTAGATAAGCTACTTTGCTATTTCAGAGATATTGATGTGGTACAATTACGCAGAAATAAATAAATATGCAAAACCAAAGAGAGTTCTGCATATTCGTCTATGGTAAAGAATAAAAATTCATTTAATTAAGGCTAACCATGAAAAAAACTAGAGCAAATAATAGTTGTCAGCTTTAGGAAAGTGAATATTAACCATTGTGTATTTTCCTTCTTCAGATTGAATTGATATATTATGTCCCAGCTTTAAAACCATTTGTTTGGCAAGATAAAGCCCCCCCATTCCGGTAGACTTGGAGTAATTTCTTCCAGTTGAGCCTGTAAACCCTTTCTCAAATACACGGTTGATGTCCTCAGGTTTGATACCAATTCCAGTGTCCTTAATTCGAAGTAGCTTTTCTTTACTATCCTCTTCAAATATAAAAGAGATAGAGCCGCCATCATTTGTATACTTTAAAGAATTTGATATAATCTGATCAATTATAAAACTAAGCCATTTGCTATCACTTTGTACAAATTCCTCTTCATCCCATATTGTGAAGGTAATCCGTTTATATATAAACAACTTGGAATGCTTTTTTTTATACTTTCTCGAATGACCTTATTCAATGATATTTCTGTAATAAAATAGTCCTTTGAAAAGGAGTCGATACGAGAATAATACAATGCCTGTTCCACATAATTTTCTATTTTGTGTAATTCATCTTCAAACTTATCTACGAGATAATCTACTGTTTATCAGCACTATTTCTCATAAGCATAAAGCTTGCCGTAATAGGAAGTTTCACCTCATGAATCCACGACATAATAAAGTCTTGATGTTCTTTTTTTCTCATTATAAAGCTTTTCAATATCATCCATATAACTACTATGGACTTTTTTTAACAGTTCCATATATAGCTCCTGCTCATAGTTCTGTGGCTGAGGAACTGCTTCCAATATTTCTTTTTCATCACTATTAATCAATTCATTAAGCTGTTTATAAAAAGAGTTATGATAAAAATAACCTGTAATAATATAGATCGATGATAGAAATATGCAACCTAAGTTTGTATATATAATATTGCCTACAAGTTGCTCTTTATTAGAACTGACCATCATCATAAGTGTTACAAAGGACATCATTATTATGAATAATATCAAAAAGTAACGTTTACCTTCTACATATTTTAAAAATTTCATCTTATTATATAGCCTTCTCCCTTCATAGTAGCGATATAGTTTTCTTTACCTAGTTCAGCTAGCTTCTTGCGTATACGAGTGATATTTACTGTCAGAGTATTATCATCTACAAAACTTTCATCTTCCCAAAGGTTGCGCATTATTTTTTTTCACGGCTTACTACAGACCCCCTTGTTTTGCATAAGTATATTTAGAATTTTAAATTCGTTTTTTTTGTAAGCTCTACCTTTTTATCTCCATAAAAAAACATCTCCATTATTTAGGTTTAGCATAATTCCATCATGTTCAATTATTGTAGCAACTGTTTCAGTATATGAGTATGTCCTGCGAAGTAGAGCCTTTATTTTAGTTATCAGAACTTCCTCATAGAAGGGTTTCTGAATAAAATCATCTCCACCCATATTTATGGACATGACCATGTCCATAGGTGTATTACGAGATGAAATAAATATAATAGGTACTTTTGAAATGTCTCTGATTTTATTGCACCAGTAGAATCCATCGTAAACAGGTAGATTTATATCCATTAATACAAGATGGGGGATTTTCCTTTAGAAATATTTCAAGCACCTGGCTAAAGTCATCTAAAATTATAGTTTCATATCCCCCCCATTTTCTTATGCTTTCTCCAATCATGTCTCTAATAATAGGTTCGTCCTCTACAATCATTATCTTCATCTCTATTCCTCCAATGGTTAAGAGTTGCTTTAAAATACTGTTTGAATCTATTATACCTTTTTTTTCTGAAGAATGTAAGGCTTTAGAAACAGCTTACAAAATTGTAAGGTTGAGCTTTTAAATCGTAAGGTTAATAAAGGGATTATTTGATTTTATAATGCTAATATTAAAACAGGATTAGAAATTACTTAAATGGAGGAATTTAATATATGAAAACAGTTGTAGAAGCAAGAAAGATCAAAAAAAAGTGTATGGTCTAAAGGGAACTGTTTTTCCTGTTTTGCATGGAATTGACTTGAACGTTCAGGAAGGAGAATTTGTTGGAATCATGGGTCCTTCCGGATCAGGGAAAACAACTCTTTTAAATATTTTAGCTACAATAGATCAGCCAACCTCTGGCCATATCGTGATAGATGGAGAGAATATATTGAATATGAATGAGGAACAATTGTCTGCTTTTAGACGGAATAAATTGGGCTTCATCTTTCAGGATTATAATTTATTAGATACATTGACTGTGAAGGAGAATATTCTGCTTCCTTTGGCAATATCTAAAATACATGTATCAGAGCTGGAACGCAGAGTTGATGAAATTGCAGATAAGTTTGGTATTCGCCCTATACTTGAAAAGTATCCTTATCAAATTTCGGGGGGACAAAAACAGCGTACGGCGGCATCACGTGCTATAATATCAAATCCAAGATTAATATTAGCTGATGAACCAACGGGAGCATTAGATTCAAAGTCTGCTGCGGATCTTTTGGAAAGTTTAAAATCACTTAATGAACAAGATAAGGCAACAATTTTTATGGTAACTCATGATGCCTTTGCAGCAAGCTATTGTAAGAGGGTGCTTTTTATAAAAGATGGAAATATATTTACAGAGCTTGTTAAGGGAAATACATCCCGAAAAGACTTTTTTTTAAAAAAATATTGGATGTTTTAAATATGTTAGGAGGAAGTGCAAGTGACATTATTTGATGTAGTGAAGAAAAATATGAAAGGAAATTTTAAAAGCTACATTATTTATTTTATCTCTATGCTTTTTAGTGTAGTTATTTATTATACCTTCGTTTCTCTGCAGTATAGTACAGAAATAGCAAAGGGTATAGAATCCTCAGAGGCAATGGAGTCAATTTTTATGGTGGCGTCTGTTATACTTATACTATTTGTAAGTGTATTTATACTGTATTCAAATAGAACTTTTGCAAGAAAACGAAAAAAAAGAAGTAGGATTGTATTCCCTTCTTGGTTTACAGAAAAAAACTATAGGTAGAATGCTATTTTATGAAAACTTTATTATGGGTATTATAGTATTAATAATAGGAATTGCAGTAGGGACATTTTGTCTAGATTATTCAGCATGATTTTAGTTAGACTCCTTGGAATAGTAATAGATGTAGGCATGGTATTTTCTCTTAAGGCTGTTATTAATACAACCATTGTATTTATAGCTATTATTTTGCTTACGTCTATTCAAGGATATAGATTGATTTATAAATTTAAACTGATTGAACTGTTTAGAGCAGAACAGGTTGGAGAACAGGAACCTAAGGCATCTGTTATATCTGGCATACTGGCTGTGCTCTCTTTAATCTTAGGCTATTGGTTCGCATTTCAAAGGTTTTCGGATAATCAAGAAGTCCTTAAAAATATTAGCATAAGCCTTGTAGGAATAATATTAGGAACTATATTACTATTCTCTTCAGCGGTGGTTCTGCTGCTTAAAATGAAAAAACGCAACAGGAAAAGCTACTATAATGGAATGAACTTAATAATTACATCTAATCTAGTTTATCGAATTAAAGATAATTCCAGAATCTTAAGTGTAATATCATTATTATCTGCAGTTGCATTATCTGCCGTCAGCGTTGGTGTTGGAATGTACTATGGTTTTGAACAAAACTCTCGATTGGCAACACCCTTTAGTTATATGTATATTTCTCAGGATGAAACCTTTAATGGGAGTGTAGATAATATAATCCAAGGAGATGAAGAGCATCCTGTTATTGCTCAAACGACAATCTCCGTAATTAAAAGCAAAGGAGAAGCTTCAAGTTCAAAGATACTATCAGAAAGAGAAGCAAATGCTGATGAGAACCCTGTGAAGATAATCTCTGTAGGTCAATATAATAAGGTTGCAAATATTTTAGGATTAACTGCTCTACCTAGTATTGAAAATGGAAAAGCAATTGCAATAAGACCAATGTATACGGACTATGAATCATCTGATTATAAGGGTGAGACTATTACTCTTAATCTTCCTAAGGAAGATATAACTCTTGAGTTTGAAGATATGACAGTTGAGAGAGTAATCAATTGGAGCTATCCTGATGTGATGATTGTAGTAAATGATGAGGATTATGGTAAATTCAAAGCACAAAGTACAACGGTAGACTATGTTGGATATGTTGTAGAGGATCAAAAGACTACGAAGAAAACTACAAATGCACTGGCAGAAATCAAGACGCCAGAATCCAAGTTATCTACATTTTATACAGAATATAGGCTAGGTATAGAAGGAGCAGCTTTTAATGTGTTTATATTAGGGTTTCTTGGATTAGTATTTATTATGGCAACGGGCAGCATAATTTACTTTAAACAACTATCTGAAGTGACTTCAGATAAATCACGATACGAGATTCTTAGTAAAATAGGGGTAAGCAATAGAGATATTAGCATGTCCATACTTAAACAAAATGTATTTATATTTGGTTTACCATTAGTTATAGGTGTGGCACATTATATAGCAATTATAAATTTTCTGAAACGATTTTTTTAGTAATTTGTCAGGAGTAAATTTGATTCAGCCTATAGTTTTATGTGTAATTATATTTAGCTTTATATATGCAATTTATTTTGGAATTACAGTTAACTCATCTACTAAGATAGTTAATGGTAAATCTCTCCCAGTAGTTAGGACGCTAGTTGCTTTAGTCTTGATCTTTATGATCACACTGGTTGGAACATTGCTTTGGACTACTCCACCAGTAGAGAAAGAAGAACCTTATACCAGCGAGAAGATTATTTTGGAACTTCCAAAACCAACAGGTCAGCATGAGATAGGTACTACTGAAATACACTTGGTAGATGATACACGAGTTGATCCTTGGGTGAAGGATAAAGTAAGGGAACTTATGATAAGTATCTGGTATCCTGCACAGAGAGAGAGCGAAGAAAAAGCATTGTATATGAAACCTGGAGCAGCTAAACATTATGATGAAAACACTGTTACAACTATTGGATTAGATCCTGGACAAATTGACTTATCTGGCATAGTTACAAATGCATGGGTTAATGCACTAGTTGCAAACAGTGATGAAGGGTGGCCGGTAATCTTATATTCTCCAGGAGGTACAGTTCCAAGAAATTTTGGTACTGCAGTAGTGGAAGATTTAGCAAGCAGAGGCTACGTAGTGGTTACAGTAGACCACACATATGAAACTTCTGCAGTTGAATTTCCAGATGGACGTGTTGAAACTGGGAAATTAAAAGACATGAACGCAGAGACCGTGCTTAAGATGATGGATGTAAGAGTTGATGATATGAAATATGTACTAGATCAGCTTGCTGCAATACAGGATGGTAAAAATCCTGACTATGAACAGAGGAGATTGCCTACAGGTCTTGATAAAGTATTAAATCTTTCGAAGGTAGGTATATTTGGACATTCCGCTGGTGGCGCAACTTCTGCACAAGTTATGTATGAAGATGATAGGGTAGATGCAGGTATAGATATGGATGGTAGCTTGGGATATATGCCTGATTATCTGCTTCCTGTAGCTGAGTATGGTTTAAGTCGTCCATTTATGCTTATGAACTCAGGTTATAATGATGATGGAGAAGTAGATTCCCATCTCACTGCAAAGGATAGAAATTCTTTCTGGAAGAATTCAACTGGATGGAAATTGGATCTTGCCATACCCAATGGAGCACATTATACCTTTACTGATTATCAGATTCTTTTTCCGCTACTTAATAGAAAGTTAAGTATTTCGCCAAGGGTAATTCAACAAAGTATCGGTACTGCTGACCCTGATCAAGTGTTTGAGGCGCAGAGAAACTATATAGCATCATTCTTTGATCTTCATTTAAAAGATATCCCTCAACCATTATTGGATTCACCATCAACACTATATTCAGAGGTTGAATTTATAAAGTAAAGCTTAGTGATCAATTCTATATTAATGGTATAAAATGACTGTATACATGAGGTGCATACTATATATTATGTAAAAGTATAAGCTAGAAAAGATTACACCCCCTATTATTCTAGAAGGTATATCTTTACACAGATCGAATATTAATGCGTATTAGTATCATTTTTCTATCAAAACACATGTTGAAGCTTGTTGTATTTTATCGAAACAATAAACCATCTTTAGGAGGCAGATTGGAATGAATATACGTGAGTATCGTCCAGAGGACTGTGAAATGATTGCGAATTTATTTTACGAAACTATTCATTCAGTAAACTCAAAGGATTACACAGAAATTCAGCTTAATGCATGGGCATCAAGAGACTTTGATTTGGTTAAATGGAATAATAGGCTTTCAAATAATTATTCTGTTATTGTAGAAAAGAACAATATAATCATTGGTTTTGGAGATGTAGATTGCAAGGGATATTTCGATCACTTATTTACTCATAAAGACTATCAAGGAATTGGAGTAGCGACTTTGATTTCTGATAGGATTGAAAATTACACATACCAGAATGGCATTCATATTATTACAACCGATGCTTCCATTACTGCGAAACCTTTCTTTGAAAAAAAGAGGCTATATTGTTCAAAAAAAATCAGATTGTTGAAAAAAAGAGGTCAGTTATTAAAAAAAATTTTAAAATGCAAAAGTTACTTTAGAATATATTTTTATATCCAGTCTGTAGAGTAGCTAATTGAAATACTATCAAATTATGAGGACACGTTTTAAGTGATTTTCATATTTTAAATATAATCTAACACCAAGGGGGGGATACTAGGCTCAACGGTCATCATTATTGCACATACAAGGCACGTTGAGAGTATAATTCTGATGACGTATTGTGGTTCAAAGAAGAAATAATAGGATTTGAACACAACATATAGTGGTTTGAGGACTAAAATTGGGTCAAAAAAACAGTGAAAAAAACACCGTTTTTTTGACCTCTAAAAATAGGGTGTTTGACAGATGACATTGTATAAATAGAGATATTTGATGAGTAAATGGTTAAATTTAGTTGATGTTATGGTAGGTGAATTATATACTATAAGTGAACTTTGGTAGTAAAACATGTCTTAATTAAGGGGGGGAGAATATCCATGGTGAATATGTTATTTAGTGAATATAATTTTAACGAGAGTTGGGCAATGGATATGGTAGCGAAATATATTAATCCTAGTGATAGAGTTTTAATAATTCCATTTTCATTTGGAGATGAAATAAGCAGTGATAAAGATTGGCAGAATGCATATAACAAGGATAATGGAAAATACTATAAAAGTGTTGTTGCACCATTTATGAATTATGGAATTAAAGAAGAGAATATAAGGTGGGTGAACTATTTTAAAGACACAATAGAAAGTGCTAAAGTTGATATCATAAATAGCAATATTATATTTTTAACTGGTGGATTCCCAGATAAAATGATGTTACTCTTGTTAGAGTTTAATTTAGTAAATGACATTGAAAATTTTGAGGGTGTTATTATTGGAAGTAGTGCAGGTGCAATGATTCAAATAGCGGAATATCATATAACTCCAGATGAAGACTATAATACATTTACATACAACATGGGGGGGCTAAATATAATTAAAAACTTTGGTATTGAAGTTCACTATGAAGGAACAGAAGTGCAAAATAAATATATAAAAAAAAGGTATTGATGGATAAAAAAAGATAAGATATATGCAATTAGAGATACTGGTGGGGGGGTAATAGTTGATAATGAAGAAGTTATTTTATTAGGGGGGGATACTCAAACATTTAGCAAATAATAAGACGCATCATTTATAATTTTGCACATCAAATGAAAAAAAACTCCTACAAAGTCAGAATATTAAACATGGTGAATATTTAAG
>JMBX01000319.1_pt1 | contig 12638 bp, 16 predicted proteins | sample 616521 | NCBI WGS metagenome assembly JMBX01 (sample SAMN02727906, study PRJNA239997) | anaerobic digester metagenome | biome: anaerobic digester; isolation source: mesophilic anaerobic digester inoculated with municipal waste water sludge... | place: Germany: Bielefeld University, CeBiTec ...
CCCGTCATGCGCGCCACACTTTTGGGTACTTTGTTGGCTCCTGCCAGTCAACTGGTTCGCACGCTTGCTGAACCTGCCCGTGGTCTTGCTGCGGTCATTAAAGCCAACGCCGATAAACAAGGCGCGGCTGCATAAAGTATAGATAACCAGAATAGTTCTGGAATGATAAGCTCGTTTTTACGAGGAAAAAAATAAGAAATAATAAAAGCTAAAATAAATTAGGAGAAATAAAAATGGCTGATATGGAAAAACTTGTTGAAGAACTGAGCGCGCTCTCTGTTCTCGAAGCTGCTGAATTAGTTAAAATGTTGGAAGAAAAGTGGGGGGGCGTTTCCGCCGCCGCGCCTGTTGCCGCAGTTGCTGCTGGTCCAGTTGCTGCCGCCGCAGAAGAAGAAGTTGAAGAAAAGACTGAATTTGACGTCGTCATCAAAGGCCCAGGCCCCAAGAAAATTGAAGTCATTAAAGTCATCCGCCAGCTCACTTCCCTCGGTTTGGTCGAAGCCAAAAATATGGCTGAAACCGCTGATGCCAAAGTTCTCGAAGCTGTTGGTAAAGACGTTGCTAACGACGCCAAAGCCAAACTTGAAGCCGCCGGCGCCGAAGTTGTGCTTGCATAAGTTTGACTTAATCGAAACAACAAAAAGACCCCCGAGCAATCGGGGGGGTTTTTTTGTGTATCCAAAAACAGGCTTTTTAAAGAGAAAGAATGGCTTGTAATTATCTCTTTAACTTTGTTGATATTTAAGGACTAAATAAAGTAATAATCGTCTGCAATAGCGCGGCATCAGTTTTCCGACAGCTGGCGGATGACCATGATGACTTTGCCTTGCACTTCCACAATGCGGGGGGGGTCGTCGATGATGATAGGCTGCATGGTGGGGGGTTGGCGGGTTGCAGGCGCACTTTGCCGTTTTCGCGGTAGAAATACTTCAGCGTGGTTTCGTCGCGGTCGTTGAGCCAAATGGCAACCATCTCACCATTTTTGGCTTGGTTGGTTTTCTTCATGACCACGATGTCGCCATCATTAATCATGGCATCAATCATCGAATCACCATGTACGCGCAAGGCGTAAAGCTGGTCTTCGGCTTCGTGCGCGGGCAGGAGACTGCGGGCGATGTCGATGCCTGATTCAGGGTCATAATAGCTGAAATCAGAAGCTGGCACGGGCATGGGTTCGCCGGCAACAATATTACCTAAAAGCGGGACAGTGAGCGTTTGCATGGCGTCGCTGATCGCCTTGCCGATGTCCTGGAAGGCTTCACCGGCAGCGTTTTTAAGCAGGGTGATACCCCCGCGATACGTTGGAGCGTCGTTCGATGTAGCCACCTTCTTCAAGCTGTTCCAGATAGTAATTAACGACAGAAGTGGATGATATCTGTGTGGCATCGCCTATCTCACGGATGGTGGGGGGGCAATCCTTGTTCCTGGAGAACTTCTTCGAGAAAATTCAAAATTTTTGATGTCGTGGGCCAAGGCCTTTCCTTTTGTTCTTGCCATATCGCCTCGCAATCCAATAAAAGAACTAAATATGATTATCTAGAATAGTATCAGAACATATGTTCACTGTCAAGGGTGTTGCTTCGTTGGGCTAATGTAAACAATTTGTCAAACCTTTTAAAAATAGACTTTAATAATTCTGCTATGATTAAAAATGTCCCAATGTGATAAACTAAGGGCATGAATATTGCACCCTATCTACTGGATATTATTAATTTTGTTTTACAATTATAGTGTGAGAATGTTATGAAGAAAATCAATCGATTAATATCTGTTCTTGTCACTTTTGCTGTCCTAATTGTTGCGTTGCAAAGCAATCCTGCTTTTGGCCAGGATACGGGCCAGACAGCAACGCCGAACACAGAGATTGCGTTTGATGATGTCAGCACAAATACGCAAATCCAATTTGGCTTGATTGACGAGAACCATGGCTGGGTGGCTATTGATGACGCGCTTTATATAAGTGATAATCAAGGTGAAACCTGGGCGGATATTACACCCAAGCAAGAACTGGGCGTATATCAAAAGATAGCAATTCAGGCGGATGGCCAGGGTAGTATTATTTCGGTCAATCTTCATGATGAATCTATTCAAGCTACAGTGTTAAAAACGCGTAATTTTGGCGAAGACTGGCAAATAATTGACAGCAACTTACAGTTTGTGCTATTGAACAATCATGCGGGCCCCCCCATAGAAGAACTTTTTGTGCAATGGCACAATGCGGATGTGGGCTGGTTGATGGCGAAACAAGTTAGTGGCATTAATTTTAGTCATGGTGTGTTACTAAGAACGATTGACGGTGGTAAATATTGGAGCGCATTGCCCTGCCCAGCTGGCGAACGCTTCGTCTTTATTGACACTCAAATTGGCTTTATGCATTCACCAGCAAAACCGGAAATCTTTTACTATACGAGCGATGGCGGACAAAATTGGGAGGATTTTGCTTTGCCAACCGAACCTCTGGAAAACACTCTTTTTACCGTAAAACTGCCGGTAATGCTCGCTGATGGTGGCTTAATTGTACCCCCTGGAACTCGAATTCGAAGATGGCAGTCGTCAAGTTGGCTTCTTCCACACAGAGAACTTATTGCCGAATTTTAAGCTTGAAGAATCGTTTGAATTAATTAAATCTAAAGTCTCTGAATCAAGCAATCATATTCACGATGAAGAGTTGGTTCAGGCATTAATGCTCAACACGGACACACTCAGTTTCCTAAACAAAATCAGGGATGGGGGGGTTTGTTTGAAGGCGGTGAGTGTCAGGAACAAGCCGGAAAAATTATTTGTCGTTACGTTAGAGAACTACGAAGCACCACAAATGGTGGGGGGGAAAGCTGGCAACTATTGCGCTTACCCAAACAAGTGGCCGGCGATGTAAGAACTTTCAGCTTTCCGACATCTCTAGATAATACAGTGGACAATCAGGTATCAACCGGCCAGGTCGGCATTTATAAGGGGGGGCAGGCCTTTGATGCCTGCGAAATTCCCAGCTTAGCCCAGTTAAACAATTGGTTCCAACACAGCCCCTATCGGGGGGGTGTAAACCTATATATTGGTGGTATTTCACGTTTGTGTGCCAACAGTAACTTGAATGAGGCATATATTACCGAGATTGCCCGTCAAGGTTGGCGTTTAATTCCGACTTGGGTGGGACATCAACCTCCTTGTACTAGTTTCAAGTATCCTTTCCCATATGATGTTGATGAGGCTTTTGAATATGGCGTTAATAATGCCAATCAAGCAAAAGACCGCATGGAAACATTCGGTTTGCTGAATAGCGATGGCAGGGGGGCGGTGTGGTGTATTTAGACGTAGAAAGTTTCAACACTTCAAACGAAGCTTGTGTTGCAGCAACAAGGGCATATATTCGGGGGCTGGACAACACGTATGAATGAACTGGGCATTATGGGTGCCTTGTATGCTAGTTCGATTAATCTAAACAAAGCCAAAATTTATAATCTTTCTCCTGCTGTCCCCCCCGCGGTTTGGATTGCCGAATGGAATATTGCCCGTGGTTTTAATCCTGATGCTTCAGTTTATGATTTGCGTCATTTGCCTAATGACTATTGGTATAGTGAGCAACGCTTACGCCAATATTCTGGTGAGAAATACGAAACGTGGGGTGGTGTAACCATAGAAATTGATCCAAATGTGGCTGATGGCCCTGTAATGGCTTTGACCAATTTACCTCCATCAAGGCCGGTTGTATCAATAACACTCAATGGTCAAAAGGGGGGGCTTGACGATTGGTACAAATCCCAAGTGAACGTGTTTATTCATGCTTATGATTACGGTGTCGGCATAGATAAAGTCTACCGAAGAATTGATGAGGGTCCCTGGAAAGAATACCAGCCTTTGGTGTCAATGGTTCCGGGAAAAAGACAATAAGCTATTACGCGGTGAACAATGCTGGCTTGCAGTCGGACATTAAGTCGATTAGCTTTTATGTGGATAATCAGCCGCCAATAAATCCATCTATCACAAAAATTGGCTGTGATGCGATTAGTGGGATTCCGCAGGCACGGTGCAATGATGCCTCATTTGAGTGGAGCGGTGCTTATGATGCTGGTGTGGGTTTAGACCTTGAGAATACCTACCAAGTATATTGGGGGGGCACTGATCCTTATGGTACCAGCACCGACATCCAAAACACGACATATTTCGACCCACCAGCCATACCCGCCAATACAGCTTATTTTTTTACGAATTCGCACGCAAGACCGACATGAAATTTGGAGTGAATGGCAAACGCTCTTTGCGCTTATTTATGGCCCGGATTATCAATATTTTAACTGGTATGCACCCATAAGAAAATAAAATTTTATTTACGTGGTTTACTTTCAAATCTGGTGTAAAATCGCAGTTGAATTGGTGCAAATTGCTCAAATTGAGATATCATTGAGCCATAATCATGCGTATGGATAAGGTGTGTTTGTGAAAGAAAGTACTCGAAACCAAAGACAGAAAAAAAACAAATCAAAGACGTATTCAAAAAAACCGGTTTGGCGGGATGTTAAAGACTACCTTCTCGTCATTTTGGTGCCTTGATTCAAGCGCTTGGCACGTGGCTTTTTATCATTCCTGGCGGATTGGTAAGTGGTGGTGTGTTTGGTTTGGCGCAAATCATTTATTACAAATTTGGTATCCCGGTGGGTGTTGTGGCTATCTTGTTTAACATACCGTTGTTTTTTTCTTGGCTGGAAATACCTTGGCGGATTTAGGTTCGCAATTCGCACCGTTTTGTCGATTGTTATTTCTTCTGTTGCCATTGACCTCCTGGTAAATTTTGTTTCCCAGGATGTTGCAATCACTCAGGAGCCATTGCTCAACACCTTGTTTGGTGGTGTTTTGGTGGGTGTTGGTTTGGGTATGGTCTATTTGGGACGTGGTACCAGTGGTGGTACGGACATCATCGCGCGCATTCTCAACAAGCGCATGGGTATGTCAGTCTCGACCATCTATATGGTAACGGACACCATTTCAGTTCTATTGGCTGGTATTTTCTTTGACTGGGAAATTGCGCTCTACGGGCTCATCTTGATTTATGTTTCAGGTGTGGCGGTGGACATGACCCTGCAAGGTATCGACGTTGTGCGCCAGGCGATGATAGTGACCGATAATTACGAAGCGGTTGCCAACGCGATTGTCGAAGAACTTGATCGCAGCTCAACTATTATCCCCGCCAAAGGTGGCTATACCAAAATGGAACGCAATATTCTCTTTTGCGTGGTGATGCGCTCGGAAGTGGCACGGTTGAAGGAAATTGTCAATAATGCTGACCCAAACGCGTTTATGGTTATCGGACATGCCAATGAAGCACTCGGCCATGGCTTTAAACCCTTACAGGACTTATAAATCAGGAACAGACAGATTATGAAAAAAACTCAGCCTTTTCTTTATTATCCTTTTGCTCTTTGTAACAGCTTGTGACCCTATTCACAACCCTGATAATTCGGATAAGCCATCAGCGGATATTCAAGTCCAGCATTACGATAACGAGGGCGAAGTGATGACTTTCAATAAAAAGCCACCGTTTGGTTCAGACTTTTTCTTGCGACTGGACGAAGAAGAAAATGAAGTTTATCTGCCAGGTAATATAGCAGTGAAGTTGACGCGCATTAAAGATACGCGCTGTCCGATTGGTAAGGAATGTTCTCAGGCGGGGAGTGTGCAAGTGGTATTGGAAATCGACCTTGTGGGCGAGGATCCTTATGAGGAAATCCTGGTCTTGGGCGGTAGCTTGGAAGACCCTAGTTTTTTGGAGTTTTACGGGACGACTTATCTAACCTTGATCGCTGTTGAACCTGTTTCGTCGGCATCGGAAACTGTCGAGGCGGAAGACCAAATAGTTATATTTTCCGTCACGCGATATCCGATTCAGTGAGTTTTATAGTTCGTCCACAGATTTGCCGAGCTTAAGTGTCATCTTATCGCGCAGGGCATCATCAGGCGAACGCCCCCCGCAAAAGACTCCATAAAAACGGAAAGCATCATGTTGCAATCCGCGACTTCGTGGGCGATGTTTTCTTTGCGCTGGCGATCAAAATTCCGCACCCAACCGTCCACGCGCGAAACAATCTCATCGGCTTGCATTCCCAGCTTAGCAAAGTCAGCCAGCAGTTGGCGTTCTTCATCGCTTAGCGCGACCGGACTGATGGCGAGATAGGCTTCGGCAAGTTCGCCGACTTCGGAAAGATAAAAAAGCAATGCATCTTTTTGTTCTGGCCATGCCAGACCACGTGCGTTATAGTATTTTTTTTATTAATTCAATTTCCATAGTACCTCTGCGTTATTTTATCTTATAATCATAGCATGGCAACATGGAAAGAGAAATTATCGCCATATAGCAAAGCTGTTGGGGATAAAAAGGATGTCTGGCAAGCAAAACTAAAGCAGGCTTACTATAAAATCAACAGCGGCTTAAAGGGTGTGCCAGGCATTGTTCGTCATGCATTCACCAACCTGGTCAGGGCCAGAGTGCCGGAAGCATCTGCGGCATTGGCGTATTACGGGCTCTTTTCGATTTTTCCCGCATTAATTGCTATTGTGACTATCGGGTCGCTTTTTGTGGATGCTGACGTGGCTCGATCAACACTTTTTCAGGCAGCGAGTGGAATATTTCCAGTGCCCGAAACAATCGCGTTTGTAGATGCCCAACTTAGCGCGGTGCTTAGAGTTCGTGGCGCGCTGACCGCTATTGCGGCTATCTCGCTGATTTGGTCAGCCAGCAATGTTATTGATAAAGTTGTGCTCAATGTAAACCGCGCTTTTCCCAACAGCTCACCATCGGGCTTTTTCAGAAATCGTGGCTTGGCACTGATTGTTATTGTGATTATTTTGGCACTGTTTTTGGCTTCGGTCATGCTCGCGCCACTGATTAAAGTGCTCCCGGCTTTCAAGTTTGCTATCAAAGGTGTGCCTTTCCTGGAAACCAGGCTATGGAAGTGGATTTCCCTCGTGGTGCCCTTGTTTTTCAAGTTTGTGATGTTCTACATTACATACACCTGGTTGCCCAACAGCCATAGCATTTCGCGCAAGGCACGCGCTTATGGTGCCTTGGTAGCAGCAATACTCTGGGAGGGGGTCAACAAAGCGCTGACCTGGGCGATCTCCAGGGGGGCTTTGCCAACTACGAATTGGTTTATGGATCTTTGGCGTCGGTTATGGTATTGTTGTTTTGGATTTATTGGGTTGGTTATATTTTGTTTTTTTGGCGCGCATCTGACCAACGCAATCAATTATCACTATAAAAACAATATGGCACGAAAAAAAGCTTGATGTCATGATGGAGGACTCTGCGCTGTGAAAAAGTTGTCGATTCTCATTCCAACCCTGAATGTCTGCCAAATGCTTAAGGCGTGTTTGGAGTCTATCGAACAATATACGCCAGCTGGAACATATGAAATAATCATCGCCGATAATGCTTCCAGCGATGGCACATTGGAAATGCTGCAAAGGGACTTCCCAGATCTAAAAGTGCTCACCAGCGATAAGAATGAGGGTTTTTCGAAGCCAGTCAATCGCCTTTTGAAAGCCGCAACGGGTGAGTATCTTGTCCTTTTAAACCCGGATACATTACTGATTGAAGACGTATTTAGCCCACAATTGGATTGGCTTGCTGAAAACGAAGAGGTTGGTATTTGCATTCCCAAGGTGCTTAACAGTGATGGCACTTTTCAGGCGCAGTCCAAGCGCGGTGATGCAAAACCAGCGGCTGTCTTCGGCTATTTCTTAGGTTTGGGCAAGTTATTCCCGCAAAATCGGCCTTTGAACAGTTATCTGATGTCCTGGCTGGATGAAGACGAAATCTCTGAAGTTGACGCGGTTTCTGGCTCGTGCATGATTATCAGACGCGAATGTTGGGAACAAGTAGGTGATTTTGATGAGGCTTTTTTTCGCTTATCAGGAAGACAGCGACTATTGCATCCGTGCCCGAAAAGCTGGCTGGAAGGTCATGTACGTGCCATAAGTGCCATCATTCACTATGGCGGACAGGGTGGCTCGAAGGCGCGCCCTTATAAATCAATCTGGGAGTGGCACCGTTCGTATTTCGTGCTTTACAAAAAGCATTTTGCCAAAGACCATTTCTTTTTGTTCAACTGGATTTACTATGCCATGATGGGCATAAAGCTGGGATTATCCTTGCTGGCGAATATCTTTAGAAGAAAATAAAGCTTGTTAAAAGTTGTTTAACGAAAAGTGGCTGTTCATATCGGACAGCCACTTGCTTTTACCTATTATTAAAATCGCTTTATATCTAACGGCTAAGTCTTAAAATCGTAGCTACATCAGAGCCATGAATATCAGCGTTTTCGCCCAGTGCCCAGCCACGGTCATCAAAGCGTTTTGCGACAGATTCCGCAGCTTCATCGGGGTCAATACCGTAGGTAGTCAAGGTCGTGGGCATACCCAGCGAATTGAACCACGCCACCAAGGCTTCAATAGTGGCTTCAATTAACGCTTCGCGGTCATCTGATATCAAACCGAAAACGCGCATCCCTAGTTGCACAATTTTGTCGCCTTTCTGTTCGCGTTTGTACCACAAAAGCCAAGGCACGACCGTAGCCAGCGATTCAGCGTGTGCCAGGCCGTAAAGCGCGGTCAGTTCGTGGCCAATCATGTGGGTCGTCCAGTCTTGTGGTACGCCACGACCCACCAGGGTGTTGAGTCCCATCGCCGCTGCCCACATGAAATTCGCGCGGGCGGTGTAATCGGGTGGTCCATTCGCATGGCACGCGGAGCAATTTCGACAAGCGATTGCATCAGCGATTCGGAAAGTCTGTCTTGCACGACCGCGCCAATCGGATAGGTGATGTACTGTTCCATGACGTGCATAAAAGCATCAATCAAACCATTGCGAATTTGCTTTGCTGAAAGACTGTAAGAAACCTGTGGATCCAATGCGGAAAAACGCGGGAAGATAGCCTCGTGCTTGATGGAAAGCTTTTCGCCGGTTTCGCGACGGGAAATGACCAGGTTGTAGTTCATCTCGCTGCCGGTTCCAGGGATGGTGAGCACGGTGCCAAAGGGCACGGCTTGGCTGAGTTCACGCGCGGCATCGGTTTTGATGATGTCCCAGGCTTCCCCCCCTTGGTCGAAAGCTGCTGCCAGGGCGATGAACTTTGTGCCATCAATCACGGAACCCCCACCAACAGCCAGCAGAAAGTCAACTTTTTCATCACGAACAATTTGAACAGCTTTCATCAGTGTGGCATAGTCAGGGTTGGGTTCAATACCAGCAAATTCAAGCACAGTGAAGCCATCCAGGGCTTGCTTAACCTGTTCGTAAATGCCAGTTCTTTTGATGGACCGCCGCCATAAAGCATGAGTACTTTGGCATCTTTGGGGGGGATATGACGGGAAATCTTCGCAATCGCGCCTTTGCCAAACAGGATACGGGTCGGATTGTAATAGCTAAAGTTGTTCATTTGGTCTCCTTTTTTTTGGACTAAATTCATCTACTATAATAACAAAAACCGTTTATGAATCAAAACGGTTTTGTGTACGGTGAAAATCCTGACTTAAAACAAAACGTGTAGGGTTTAGCCGCGGATTCGGTGTGGTTTGGAGTGGAAATGCACGTGCACGTCCTGGACAAAATCGATCTTTTCGTGGAGAATGTCTTCAACCTTATCAGCAATGGCGTCGCCGGCATCCACACTAATACCGCCATCCACAAAGATAGCGATGTTGATGACCAGATAACGCCCAAAGCGATGGGCTTTTATCGAATCGATGCCAATAACCCCCCCAGGCACCTTGAGCGTCAAGTCGCTGATTTGTTTGGTGAGAACTTTGCCGGGCAGGGTGTCCATCAGGTCATCGGTTGAATCGCGCAAAACATCGTAACCCGTCTTGAAAATCATCACCGCGACCAAAGCGCCAGCCAAGGGGGGGTCAACCCAACGGTAGCCAAGCAAGCTAAAGGTCACGCCAATAACAACGGCCAGGGCGCTGAAGATATCATTGCGGTGGTCTTGCGCCAGGGCGATGATGGTGGCGTTAGCGGTGCGTTTGCCAACACGATGGGTGTAGATGGTCATGAAAATTTTGATGATGACCGTGCCAATGGCAATCCAAAGTGTGATTCGCGCGGTGTTTCCATCAGTGGCTTGACCACTTAAAAGTCAAAAAGCGAATTGACCGAATCCCAAAAGATGGTGATGGCGGTGGTGATAACAAAAGCACCCACCACAAGCGCGCCGACGCTTTCGAATTGGCTGTGGCCATAAGGGTGTTCATCGTCGGCTGGCTTATGCGCGGCGCGGACGAAGAAAGAGACGACCACGTTGTAGACGACATCGGATGTGGAGTTGATGCCATCCGCGAGCAATGCCGCGGAATGTCCCACAATACCAATCGCGGTTTTGGCAACAGCCAAAATAACGTTGATTATCAACGTGAGCAAAACCGCTTGATTGCTTTGGCGGTTGCGTTGTTCAGGGGCGAGGTTCTCAGCTTTTCGAGAGCTTCTTCAATCATGATTTAAACCCGTCTTATTTATCAATGCCAACCGCTTTGCGCATGCGTTTCAGGTTGGGGATGGCGATGGCGCGCACTTTTTCTGCGCCCTGTTTTAAGATAGCGTCCAGCTGAGCCTTATCGTCCATCAGAGCGTTAAATTTTTGGCGGGCGTCAGCAAAATGATTCAGAAGATGTTCAAAAAGTTCCTGTTTCAGTGTGCCGTAACCTAAACCACCTTGCAGATACTGCTGGCGGACTTCTTCAACGCGGACTTCAGGCGCAAAGAAACGGAAGATCTGAAATACATTACAGTTTTCAGGGTCTTTGGGTTCTTCGGGCGTTTTGCTGTCGGTGACGATGCGCATGATTTGCTTGCGGGTTTCTTTTCCGAAGCGAAGATGGGGATGATGTTGTTATAGCTTTTACTCATTTTGCGTCCGTCAATGCCAGGGATGGTCTGCACCGCTTCAGGGATATAAGCTTCGGGTAATTTGATGATTTTTCCGTAAGCGCGGTTGAAAGTTTCGGCGATATCGCGCGCGATTTCAACGTGTTGTCTTTGGTCAGCACCTACGGGCACGATATCCGAGTTATAGAGCAAAATATCAGCAGCCATCAGGACGGGATAGTTATACAAACCAGCATTAACACCATAGTCTGGGTCGCGGTCGATTTCAAGGTTTTTGTCGATGGCGGCTTTATAGGCGTGCGCCCTGTTGAGCAAACCCTTGGCGGTAGAGCAGGCTAAAATCCAGGAGCATTCGGGGATTTCGGGAACGTCGGATTGCAAAAAGAAAATGCTTTTATCCGGGTCAAGTCCCAAGGCAAGCCAGGCGGCAGCAACTTCGTAAATGTCCCGTTGCAGGTCTTTGGGGGGGTCGGGTGTGGTGGTCAGGGCGTGAAAATCGGCAACGAAATAAAGCCCCAGATAGCTTTCTGATAGGGCGATGGCTTGTTTGTACATGCCAAAATAATTGCCGATGTGCGGACTGCCGGTCGGTTTGATGCCTGTGAGTGAAATACGTGCCATTTTAATCTCCAAAATCTTAGTGGGTCTATTATAAGCGAATTAACTTAGCCTGAGCCCTAATTTTTCGAGCCCGGTTTCAATTTGTGCGTCAGTTTCTTCAAAGCTGCCGTCGGTGTGGATAACAAAATCAGCCAGCTTTGCCTTTTCTTCCTGCGGACTTTGTGACCTAAGGCGTTTTGCGGCGCTGATGGGGGGGTCCATGCCACGGCCCTGAATAAGACGGTTTAGGCGGGTTTCGTCATCCGCAACGGTTACCCAGGTGGCGTCATATTTTTGAGCCATGCCGGATTCAAAAAGTTTGATCGCTTCAACAACAATCAAGTTTGTGCTTTTTGTTGTCTGGGCTTCGTTTACGAGCGCGGTGATAGCGTTCGTTGTCGCGGGGGGGTGTACGATGTCTTCAAGCGCTTTCAGCTGGGCGGGGGGGTCCGCAAAACGATTTTGCCCAGCACGGTTCGGTTGATTTGGCCGTCAGCCTGAAGAATATCGCTGCCAAAATGCGCGATGAGCGCGTTATAAGCGGGCTTGCCGGGCAAGTAGCTTTGCTGGGCGACCAGGTCAGCGTCAATGGTTTTCGCGCCACGTTTGGCGAGATAAGCCAAAACGTAAGACTTGCCCGAAGCGATGTTGCCTGTTAAGCCAAGGATGAAAACTTTATCTTGCATAAGCTAAGTATACTTTAAGTGTGATGAGCGTGATAACAGCATTTGCCATATTTATGGAAAACCTTGTGCAACTAAGCTGACGATTTAGTCTACGCTGGAATCAGGCTTAGTTTTGCTTTTCAACTACCCAAAAGTGCGACAGGCCTAAACGCTGCAAAGGCGTTTTCGAGCGCGTAAAGGACACGCCGCAAAAATTTACCTAATCGGGGGGGTCGGCTTTGGATGATGTTGTCGTAACCGCCAAAGATTGTGCGTTGAGTGATGAACTTTACCGGCAAGCCTTTGAACAGTTTGCGCAAGTCCTGGCGGGTGTAGATTTCAACATGGGGGGGCAGAATTTATCGCGCCATTTGCGGGGGGGCAACCAGTTGACCAGCGGAATGTTGCCAAATATGTATTTGCCGTTTTGTAGATGCCGTGCGTTTCAAGGGGGGGTTGAACCGACGGTTGGGGGGGCAGAAAGCGACAAGGCGTCCACCAGG
>JMBX01000320.1_pt1 | contig 12610 bp, 21 predicted proteins | sample 616521 | NCBI WGS metagenome assembly JMBX01 (sample SAMN02727906, study PRJNA239997) | anaerobic digester metagenome | biome: anaerobic digester; isolation source: mesophilic anaerobic digester inoculated with municipal waste water sludge... | place: Germany: Bielefeld University, CeBiTec ...
AAAGAAATGTTGAGTGTTTAAAAAATCGCGCTGTCCTCACGGACAACGCGACCTTACTAATTAAATTTCTATTAGTTTTAATGAAAATTAAAAAATTAAACTGCACAACGTATTGCAATGGTGCAATAGTCTATCGTGCTTGTTCCTGTGCTTCGCGTACCATCTTGGCGTTAGGGAAAATAAATACCTCAACGCGGCGGTTTTGTTCCCTGCCTGATACGGTGCTGTTGTCGGCAACTGGCTGTGTGGAGCCAAAACCCTGCGACATCATACGAGATCCGGAAACACCTTTAGACATTAAATAGTTGTAAACCGACTCGGCGCGGCGCTGTGAAAGCGGATTGTTGATGGCATCGCTACCGGTGCTGTCGGTATGACCATAGATCTTTACATCTGTATCGGGGGGGTTGTTCTGAAGTGAAGTGGCAAACTTATCGAGTGACGCACGGGAAGCGGTGTTGAGTGTGCTTGAGTTGGTAGCGAAAAGAATTCCTGACTCAAATGTGACCTTGATGGCCTCTCCTTCGTTCACCTTCTCTACCTGTGCACCTTCTATCCTCTCCAGCTTCGGCGCCTGTTTATCCATCTTGTTGCCGATTATTGCACCAGCAGAACCTCCGACAACTGCGCCTATACCGGCGCCCCCATGCGGCTCCGCGGCCTCCTCCGGCAATGGCTCCAATACCTGCACCTACTGCAGCTCCAGCTCCGGCTCCAATCCCTGTACCTTTAACAGTATTACTGGCTCCACAGCCCGATAATACCAAAGCTCCGCCCAACAGGGCGACAGCAAATAAATTTGAAAAAAACTTCATAGTTAGTTTATGTATTAATGAATTATTAATATGAAATAAAAATATTTATGTCCTTTTTGTCTTTTCGTTTATTCTGTTTATTTCATATTGTATATACTTACTTTTTAAAATAAACTTTTCCGACATTAATCAAACAGATTCAGAGTATCACAGTATGCCAACTCGCCGGCGACTATTGCTTCTATCTGCTCATCGGTATAGTCTCTGATATTATCCTTACGGACATTTTCAAAAATGTACTCCAGCAGCTCGTCTTCATCGATCTCAATTTCAGAGTCTTCATCATCCTCGTTGAGGAATCCCTTCTCTTCATAAACTCGTAAATAAGATCTACAATGTAATTGATCTCATCATCGGAGAACTCGTTTTCATCTCTTCCGGAAGAAATTCACGGATGAACTTCAATGAATCGTCCTCGTCATACTCAAGTACTTTGTTTTCCTCGCTCATAATAGTCTTTTTTTTAATAAAGATACTTACTTTAATGTTGAACAAAGATAGAAAAAAAATAAGTTCACACGTTAGACAACTGAACCACTTTTTTTCACTACAATGTTGTTTTTCTCTACATAGTGTGATGCATACGGCTTTTTTAATGTTATGTACATGAAATATGAGTCCTCTCCGAAAACCTCAAACCCAATTTTATTGGTTTTCAACTTATTGAAAATCAATGATCATCTTGTGAAATTTTCAAGAAAAAAAAGACTTATCGGAGGAGACTCAAATATTAAAAGGTGAAGTGATGGATTGATTGAGGGGGGGGAGGATTAAGCATGAAGGAAATGCAGTAAAAAAGCCCGTAAAAGGTGAGTCTTACGGGCTTTTAGTATCTAAGAGAATTATATTAGCTATCAGCGGCGATAGTTGCGCTTGGCATTCTGTTTGCCTGTTCGCGCGCCATTTTCTCCTGCTGTTTCTGTGCTTCAGCAAGGCGTGCCATAAATCCCGATTTCTTTTTCGGTTTCTTTTTGTTCTCTTCCAGCTGCGCAAGAATCTTATCTTCGTCGATCACCTGTTTCATGATGGTGGTGATGATAATGGTGATAAGAGTGGAGAGAAAATAGTAGTAGTTGAGTCCTGCAGGATAAGAGTTGAGGAAGAAAAACATGAATATGGACATGAATATAGGCATATACTTCATTCCCTGCATGGACTGCTGCCCGGTATCGGACATGGCCATATTGTATTTGGTGTATATAACGTTTACTACGGTCATAAGGAGACAGAAAATACTGATATGGTTGCCAAGGAAACGTGTTATTAAGGGTATATTACCGCTCCAGGAGATAATGGAGTCATATGTGGATAGGTCATCGGCCCAAAGAAATGCCTGCTGACGAAGTTCAATGGCTGATGGGAAGAAGAAGAAAAGAGCAAGCAGAACAGGCATCTGAATGAGCATAGGAAGACAGCCGCTCATAGGGCTAACCCCCTACTCTGCTGTATAGCTCCATGGTTGCCTGCTGACGCTTCATCATCATGTCTTGTTCGTTGCCGGGGGGTATTTCTTTTCTATCTCATGTATCTGTGGTCGGAGCACCCGCATCTTTGCAGATGACATGAACGACTTGTATGTGAGGGGGGGCAGTGTAACTGCTTTTACCATTAAGGTGAGGATAAGTATTATAAGCCCCATACCCCAATTGAGTGAAAGGAAAAAGTTGAATACGGGTATCACAAACCATTTGTTGACCCAGCTCAACCAGCGATAGCCGAGATATACTACCTCCTCAAGCTGAAGCTTGTCGGCACTGTTTACCACATCCTTGTCGTACTCTTTAAGAGTGTTATAGTGTGCAGGCCCGAAATAGTAGTTGAAGCCTGCAGTTATAAGATCGCTGTCGGTACTCACCACGCAGGGTACCCATGTTTCTGCTTTGTAATCTTTTGTGTAATTAGGGCTATTGCTGAGCATTTCAGAAGTGAGGATGGTGTTGCTGAAAGGTTGCTTGCCTATGATTATGGCAGAAAAATACTGATCCTTGAAAGCAAACCACTTAAGCGGCTCGGAGAGCTCCCTGCGGTCGTTCTTGTTCTCACTCATCTTCTGTACATCCTGTTTGTCGTATTTATAGTGGATGCGTGTGAAACGGTTCTCAAATAGGCGACCTTTCTCCTGCTGTCGTATTTTTTTGCTCCCAGTTGATTCTGAAGTTGGTAAGACTTTCAGGATGAAGGCCGGTTTTCATTCCTGCTACACGTATATCGAAATCCATCATGTACTCGCCGGCAGGAAGAGTATAAACAAAATCGATATATTGCTGCGGCGTCTGCTGCAGGCGCATTGTGACAGAACGACCGTCTGCGCTGCGTATGGGGGGTAAAGAGCACATCCTCGGTAGAGAGGCGTACACTGTTCCGGTTGAAAAGGTCGAGATTGAAACGTGCTTCATCACCTTCAAACAGATAGAGGCTGTCTTCTGTATATTGAAGGAAATCTTTCAGCTGTAAGGAATAGATGGAACCGCCACGGGGGTTAAGCAGCAATCGTATGTGTTCGTTCTCCAGCATAACTGGTTGCTCATCGGCCTGCGATGAGATTGAGGAAGACGAGAGTGAACCGGCTGTGAGTAGTGAATCGGCTGTGATGGCTTCGTCCCGGGCAATGGATGACGTATCAGTCAAAGCGGGTTGAACTGATGATGTGGCTGAGGCAGCGCTGAAAAAGTCTCCAACGTTGCTGCCCTGGTCCAGGGAAGAGGAGCCGGAGTCTATTTCTGCTGATTTTTTTCTGCCTCAAGTCTGGCACGCTGTGCCTCCACCAGGGCAGTGGAATCTCGCATGCTCCTTTGTTTTCCAACTGCTCCCTGCTCGGCCTGTTGTATATGGAAAAGGCTATTATGATGCCGGTAATCAGAAGTAATCCTATAACTGTATTTTTATCCATTTTTTTGTGCAACTGCCGCGTAGTAGCGACAATAAATCTCTCTTTTATTAAGGGTTTATTTCTTCTTTTCGTCCCTGTATGCCGCCGCGGCCTGCATAAAGCTGAGGAACAGCGGGTTGGGCGAGACAACAGTACTATTATACTCAGGATGGAACTGCGTACCAAGGTACCACGCAAGGCGGGAACCTCTACTACCTCCACCAGGCCGGTATCGGGGGGGTTGACACCGGTACATTTCATTCCTGCCACTTCCAACTGATTCTTATATTCATTGTTAAGCTCGTAACGGTGGCGGTGGCGCTCACTCACTTTCGACTTGCCATAGGCCTTATAAGCCAGCGAGCCTTTCTTCAGCACACAGTCGTAAGCTCCCAGTCGCATCGAGGCTCCCATGTTGGTGATGTGCTTCTGCTCTTCCATGAGGTCTATGATATTGTGCTCGGCCTTAGGATCCATCTCTGTGGAGTTGGCACCTGGCATATTCATCACCGCGCGGGCATATTCTATCACCATGCACTGCATGCCAAGGCAGATACCAAAGGTGGGTATATTGTTCTCACGCGCATAACGCAGAGAAATGAACTTACCCTCGATACCTCGCTGTCCGAACCCGGGGGGGCAATAATTATGCCATCGGCATCGCGGAGAGTCTCTTCAACATTCTCATCGGTTATCTTCTCTGAGTGGCAGATATCGAATTTCAACCTTCTGTCGTTATAGATGGCTGCCTGAGAAATTGATTCGTTGATGGACTTATAGGCATCGGGCAGCTCGGCATATTTACCTACCAGCTTTATGCATACATCATGCTTCGCGTTTTCTGCTTCTGAAGAAAAGCAGCCCAGTTTTCCATTGCAGAATCTCCTCCAAGCGGCATGTTCATCTTGCGGAGAACAACCTCGTCCATACCCTGCTTCTGCATCATGAGGGGGGGACCTCATAGATGGTGGAGACATCTACCGACTGGATAACGGCACCTTGCTCTACGTTACAGAAGAGTGCAACCTTATCGAGAATATCCTTGTTCAGGCGGCGTTCGGTACGAAGCACAAGCATATCGGGCTGTATACCGACCGACTGCAGCTCTTTAACTGAGTGTTGTGTAGGTTTGGTTTTAACCTCTCCGGCAGCAGTGATATATGGCACATAGGTCAGGTGGAGGCAAAACAATTCCTTCCAAGCTCCCATCGCAGCTGACGCACAGCCTCGAGGAACGGTGTGGACTCTATATCGCCCACGGTACCGCCAATTTCTGTGATTACAAAATCGGATTTGCTCTTTACACCAAGTAGTTTTATGTTCCGCTTTATCTCGTCGGTGATGTGGGGAATGACCTGTACGGTTTTCCCAGGTAGTCGCCCCCCTCCGCTCTTTCATTATCACATTCTGATAGATGCGCCCGGTGGTGATGTTGTTGTCCCTGGTTGTCTGTATATTAAGAAAACGTTCGTAATGACCAAGGTCGAGGTCGGCCTCGTGCCCATCGATAGTCACAAAGCATTCACCATGCTCATAGGGATTGAGTGTTCCCGGATCTACATTGATATAGGGATCGAACTTCTGAATGGTCACCTTATATCCCCTTGCCTGTAACAGCTTACCCAGCGATGATGCAATGATTCCTTTTCCCAGTGAAGAAACTACACCACCTGTAACAAAAATGTATTTTGTATCAGCCACGATTGTGAAATATTTTAATCTTTGATTTTTTCAAAGATGCAAAGGTACAAAAATTAGAGATTATATAGCAACAAGGCTCATGTTTCACAGCGATTAATCCTCCCGGGAAATGCCTGAACAATGGAGTAGTTGTGTGTTGACATGATTACAGCGGTACCGCGGCTAGAGATCTCCTGCAGAAGAGCAATGATCTGACTGCCGGTCTCAGGGTCGAGGTTACCCGTGGGCTCATCGGCCAGGATAAGAGCCGGCGAATTAAGGAGCGCACGCGCAATAACCACACGCTGTTGCTCACCTCCCGACAACTCGTGCGGCATCTTGTAAGCCTTGTTTTGCATACCCACCTGCACCAGCACTTCGTTGACACGGTCTCTTATCTCCTGCCGGTTTTTCCAGCCTGTGGCACGAAGCACAAACTCAAGGTTTTTCTCTACCGTTCGGTCGATAAGCAGTTGAAAATCCTGAAAGACTATTCCAATCCTTCTTCTGAGAAAGGGGGGGATGAGCCTGCGTTTGATAGTTGCAAGCTCATAGTCGAACACCCGGGCACTACCCGACTCGATGGGCAGCTCGGCGTACATGCTCTTCATGAGCGTGCTTTTCCCTGATCCCACCTTACCTATTATGTAAAGAAAATCGCCACGGTTCAACGTGAGATTTATATCGCGGAGAATAACATTCTCCCCCCCTGTTAAGCTGTACGTTTGAATAATTTACTAACTGTTCCTGTACCATTAATTTTTTACTGAACCTTTGCATGAATCGATAGGGCTGTAATAATAACACATGCTAAAGTTGAATTATTTGATGAATTGTATCGTAAACGGATATTTCCAGTAGTCGCCATTGTTTGCCTTGACGCTGGCCAGGATCACAAAAACGACGTAAAGAATACCGATGACGACTGCTAAAGGTATTCCAATGAGGGTAATGCATAACACCAAAGCGTAGATAACGTAGCTGATCATGAAATTGACCACATTCTTGCCATGGAGATCTACTTTAGCATTCTCCTCTTTGTTGGTAACCCACATGACTACGGGGGACGATGAAGCCGGCAAGGGGGGGTACGATAAGCCCCCGATAGCTGTGACAGATGCATGAGCATAAGGTAGGTATTCTCCGTAAGGCCGAACAAGGGCCTTCTGCCTGCCTTGCTGAAGACGTTGCCTTCGCTCTTAAGTACTTTTTCTTTTTCACGCTGGTACTCCTCTTCGGTAATACTTCCTTTTTCACGTAATTCGTCGAGAATTTTCAGATCTTCGTACTTCATAGGTTTGATTTTTTTGATTTGTTTTTTTTGATTGACTGCCGTTCGTGCCGGCTTTCACTAATCAAGAAGAAGTCTGTCAATAGTCTCTACCATCCGATTAAACTCTTCTTCTTCAAAAAGTCGCGTGAGCATCACAATTTTTCCTTCCCTGTTGATTATAATATTACGGGTTATACCTGCTTCTTTCTCGGCATATAACCCGAATATGTCGGCATTGGGGGGGTCAAGGCCGATAGGATATGTTACCCTGGTGGCTTCAATAAGCTCTTTTATCTTTTCGGCAGGCTCATCACGATCAATACCGTAGAGAGCGAAACCCGGGTTAGCTTTATGACGCTGCCATATACGCGACTCAATATATGGCATCTCCTTGCGGCATACACCACACCAGCTGGCGGTGAACTGCAACATCACCACCTTCCCGCGCAACGAGGAGAGTGTAACGCTGCTGCCATCTGGCAGCTTCATTTCAAAATCGGGAGCCTGGTCTCCCACTTTCACAAGATATTGCCGGTCGGTACCGGCCACTGGCAGCACTGCTCTGTTTGTTGTATCGCCGGCAATAATATTTGTATCGCCTGATCTCTTTTCTGTGGATCTGCCGCACGATGCAAGAAGGGTGAGTGCGAGCAGGCTGAATAGTATCTGTTTAAACATGCTGTAATTTTTAAAATTTGTACCCATCCTAAATCACATAGAGGGTTGTTGATATTATTTTCGCTATCGGTGATACTTCCATTTTTAAGATCATATAAACTCTATGAGCTGAATCTACTGATATAACCTCCAGTAAGCAGGTGACGGGTGCAACCCATATCAGGAGGTTTTTGTTGAATCAACTGATATGACCGCCGATGATGCTACCCCCCCTTAAGATCATATAAGCTTAAAGGGTTAAATCAACTACAAAGATATGTTTTTTTCTCTTTCTTTTCCTTATCCTCAGTAAAATAATTGCTACTGCCATAGCTACCAGAGAACCAAGTATATCTGCAATCCAGTCTCCCCCCCACTCAGCGCTTCGCGATGTAAATATATATTTCTGCATAAGTTCGATTGTGCCACCGTAAATCACCGGTAAAATAAATCCCCCCCAGAAAACCCAGCGTAAAACAAGAGGGTTGCCGTTGCACATTTTGTAATAATCGTAGAGAGAGACAGCCGATAGCAGGAAAAACATCCCGAAGTGGGCAAACTTATCCCATTGAATACCATGCGGCATATCGGGGATGCTGCCGGGACCCAGAATGCAGGTCGCGATGAAATAACAAGGCCGACCAGAGACGGGATTATTGTGTATCGGAGCAAGGTGCGCATCAATTTATAATTTTAACATTAGCCACAAAGATAATATCAATCACATAATTTAGCACAATTAAGGTCGCGAAAATTTGAACAACTTGCATATTTGTTGCTTTTGACAATGAATTTTCAGATGTGTTATGATAACAGCAATGGTATTGCCAGTGCCAGACTTGTCTTCTATTTCAATCACTTGACGGAAATATTATCGCAATGGTTTTATCGAAGCCGGCTTGCTGTATGCTTGTTGAATGGATAAAGCGAAAGTTGAATAAATATATTTTTTTGAGAATAACGCCTGTTCCTTTAGCCTATTTATAAACATATAACGAAAAGAAGAATATATTCTCGCAAAAAAAATTTGTTCCTTTGCTACAAAATCATAGGAAGATAACATATTAACAGGTATCATTATAAATATGAGAAAAAGTATTCTTTTTGTGCTGCTTGCTCTTACAGTGATGCACACTTCAGCACAAAATCAGGCAGATGATAAAAACCGGCGCTACTTCGATATCAACAAAAACATTGATATTTTCAATTCTGTGCTGCGGGAGCTGGACATGTTCTACGTTGACAGCATTGAGGTTGACAAACTGATACAGGGCACTATAGTGAATATGCTTGCCAGGCTTGATCCATATACCGAGTACTATCCTGAAGAGAGCATGGGGACCTGAAGTTTCTTACCACGGGAGAATATGCCGGTATAGGTGCCATTATATCATATAACAACGGACAAGTGGTTATCAATGAACCTACGAAGGGCTCCCGGCAGATAAAGCGGGACTTAAAGCGGGCGATGCTATCCTGGAGATTGATGGTGATGATATGCGCAAAGCCAATGTAAAAGAGGTGAGCGAAAGGTTAAAAGGCACACCCGGAACTACCTTGAAGCTGAAGATCAAGCGCCCGGGTGAGAAGAGTGAACGAACATTGACCATCTTTCGCGAAAAGATTGAGATGGATCCTGTTACTTACGCAGGAGTGATGAATGACAGTATAGGGTACTTTCATTTCGGCAGCTTCACAACTAAAAGTTCAGAACGTGTAAAGGAGACAGGTTAACGATCTGAAGAACAAGGGGGCCAAATCGCTTATCATGGATCTCCGCGGAAACGGGGTGGCATACTTGATGAGGCAGTGAACGTGGTAAACCTGTTTGTGCCGAAAGGTGAAGAGATTGTAGCGACGAAAGGCAAAGTGAAACAATGGGACAGAGTATATTATACACAGAATCAGTCGCTGGATGAGATTATACCCATTGTGGTGCTTATAGACACGGGATCGGCTTCAGCATCGGAGATTGTGGCAGGGGGGGATTACAAGACCTGGACAGAGCTGTTGTAGTGGGTAATCGTTCTTTTGGAAAAGGGCTGGTGCAGACCCGCGAGACCTTCCCTATGGCGGAAACATTAAATCACCACATCGAAGTATTACATACCAAGCGGACGATGCATTCAGGCTCTGGATTACTCGCACCGTAACCCGGATGGCAGTGTGGCAAGGGTGCCCGATTCACTGACTAACGTGTTTAAGACAAGGAGCGGCCGCCACGTGCGTGACGGGGGGGGCGGTATAACGCCCGACATTACTCTACCTCAGGAGTCGGGGGGGACCATTGCCTATTACCTGATGACACAGAACATTATTTCGACTATGTAACAGAATGGGTTCAGAAAAACAAGGAGATTGCTCCACCCGCACAGTTTAGAATATCTGATACGGACTATGAGTCGTTTAAACAGTTCGTGAAGTCCAGGAATTTCGAGTACGATAAGATAAGTGAACAGTCGCTGAAACAACTGAAGAGTGTGATGGAGTTCGAAGGTTATCTGAATGTAGCGTCTGATGAGTTCAAGGCGCTGGAGGCTAAGTTGCACCCTAACCTGGACAACGACCTGGAGCTTTTTAAGGGTGATATAAAATCGATGATCGAATCGGAAATAGTGCAGCGTTATTACTATAAGAAGGGGGGGTACTTCTCCACCAGCTTTCAAGAGATAAGGTGTTCGAAAAGCTGTGGAGGTGCTGAAGGACCGGGATATGTACCAGTCGGCGCTTAAGCCTTTGCCCGCTAATGTACCTCCTGCAAAAGAGATAAAGGAGAAGCTGAAAAATCAATACTCTTAAAGCTTAGATTGAGGTATTCCATGCTCCGCCTTTGAGCTTTCAGATTGTCGAGTATCTCCTGTTCGGTTTCTTTATTGAGTTATGCCATATTCTACCTTTAAGTATCTTATAATTTGATATTTAAAATGTTTACACTGATGTTTGTTGTACGCCTGTTAATGGCGACCATTGCCGGGGGTGCTGTAGGCCTGGAACGGGAGACGAGCAATAAAAGCGCAGGCCTAAGGACAAACACACTTGTGGCAGTGGGTGCATGTATTTATGTGCTTATTGCCGGTCGGGTGATTGATGGTTCGGATGGCGATCCAACGCGTATAGTGGGACAAATAGTGACCGGAATAGGATTTCTTGGTGCCGGGGTAATCCTGCATAGGGGCACGAATGTGCGGGGGGCTGACCACTGCCGCTACAGTCTGGTGCAGCGCTGCACTGGGCTGCCTTGCCGGGTTCGGGATGTACTGGGAGCTGGCGGTCTCCACGGCAATGGTGATTTTGATAAATCTCTCTTTTAAAAAGATGGACAAGTGGTTTATAAAGGATCGCAAAGAGAAGAAGCAGGGCGGTAATGAGGACTTTGAGTAAACAATGGCCGTTACCTGAATTCAGGGTTACTCTACATTTGCGATGATAATTCCGGTACATACCGCTTGTGAAGCACAGTAGTCACTGAGCGTTTTAGTGTCTATAACTACTTTTTTTGTGCCGAGGAGGCATGAATAAAGGTAAGTCTCTCTTCTTCCTGATAGGCGAAGCCCGTGTGGGTTACATCAAGGCCGTTTATAGAGGTAGTAAAAGCAATAACCGACATATGGGGGGGATTAATGGTGCCGTGATGGCGATATTTGCTTTGGAAGATAATTGAATCCCCCCCCTGTCACTGATATCTTTTCTATTGCCGCCATCTCTGTGAGCATAGTGTCATTGGACTTCAACTGACGGTATGACTCACGGTTTGAGGTCATGAAATTGATGGTTTTCTCCAAGCGTACACCACCCAGCTCCGCGGAGATATTCTTAAGTATTCCCTTTGTTTCGTTGTGGTATAACCAGTCTGTTGCGTAATGCAAACGCGAGGGATACCCCCCCTCCACTTTTCCCTCTCTGTAACGAATACGCTGCAACTCGTTAAGGAATGTATCGAAAGCGGGGGGGTATCCGGAACGGACGGCACGGGTTAGCGCAATAACTGTCTCAACATAGGTGGTGCAGTCGAATAGGCGCAGATTGGCCACCAGTACCTCTTCATCGTTTATTTCCAATGTATGGGCAGCATAAGGTTTATCGAGAAAGAAAGCAGCTGTCTTTTCCAGCAACTTACCGGTAGGCTGTGTCTGCCAGGGAGCGATATATGAGATGTATTCATGAAATATTTTCACATCCTCAGGTGTATAAAAGGCCTTCGGCTGTGCTGAGACTGCTCCGGCAGACAAAATTATTGCGAGGGTTATACAGATCGTCTTCATTGATTACCGGCTTGTCATTTCGTCACCATTTTGTTACCATTTATTCATTTTCTTTATTCGCTTTTCGTCCTCCTTGCGCCACTTTTCATTCTGTTTCCTGATTTTTTTATCCCTTTTTTCCCACTCCTTCATTTCTTTCTTCTCCTGTTTGTAGATCTCCTTGTTCCGTTTTCAATCTGCTTATTTATCTTTTTCACCTCCTTGTGAGAAACAGGACCGTATATTACCACTCCGTTGTCGAAAATAACACCGCTACGCCGGGCGATAACCGGATCGCGATGTCGTCCATAGTCGTAGAAGATATTTCTCCAGTAGCGGTTTTATCTCTCATCATGTTTTTCATCCGGTGAAAACCGGCAGAACCGGGCTTTATGCCGTAACTCTGTGCCAATACACCCCATCCGTTACCTTGCGGATAGCGGTGATAATGACTTACGATATCCCTTACCGGTACTCCTAAAAAGCTACTGAACTCAAGTCCCAGCAACACGTTGCCCCCCCAGTTGTTCCCGAAGCTGCCGTAAAGCTCTATCAGAGTGTTACGGGGCACACCATAGTGATACTCATAAAGTGCAACTATCTGGTTGTTGCTATATGAGTTGGAGTAGCTTCTTATATCTACTGCAAACTGCCTGAAGTCTGCCTGTGCCATCAGAGTTACAGATATCATCATTATAGCTAAAGCAGTTATTATCTTTTCATAATTCTAAGTTTTATGGATTTCTTTTTCTTCTTTTATTACTGCTTTGATGGTTTCTTCTGGAAAAAGTTTAAAAAAAGGGTTGAGCCAAGTTAGCAAAACAGGCGGAATTATTATAGTGGTTTACCGGCTTTGGCAAGCAGAAAAGCATCCATTATGGTTATCGCTGCCATGGCTTCAACAATGGGGACGGCACGTGGCAATACACATGGATCGTGCCTTCCGCGGGCTTTGATAATGGTGTCGTGCCCATGAATATCAACTGTCTCCTGCTCTCTCAGGATAGTGGATACCGGTTTGAAGGCGACACGAAAGTAGATATCTTGCCCGTTGGAGATACCCGCCTGGATGCCA
>JMBX01000321.1_pt1 | contig 12540 bp, 16 predicted proteins | sample 616521 | NCBI WGS metagenome assembly JMBX01 (sample SAMN02727906, study PRJNA239997) | anaerobic digester metagenome | biome: anaerobic digester; isolation source: mesophilic anaerobic digester inoculated with municipal waste water sludge... | place: Germany: Bielefeld University, CeBiTec ...
ACGTGTTTGACTTTCAGCTTGAGCCGGTCGACGTTAAAGAACCCTACGAAATTACACACCTCTCAAACAAACGAGACCCCATCTTTTCAGTGTGGATAGTTAAAGAACCCTACGAAATTACACACCTCTCAAACCCCCGTTTATGGGAAGTGGCACGACTGGAATGTTAAAGAACCCTACGAAATTACACACCTCTCAAACGCCATATTTAGGCCTGACACACCAGCAAACCTGTATATGGGGGGGTGTTTCGTAGTTTTCTCGCCTTAATTATACTTGATTATCTCACATAAGTCAGCATCCAAAATGAGAGTTCGCGTTTCTTTTGGAAGCTTGTCTTCTGGCAGGGTGCCTTCAAGGAACAAAACACGCAGGTCTTCATACTGGGCATGTTTGTTGAGTAACTCAAGAGCGGTCTTATCCATGAATTGTAATGCGCCAATGACGACGAAAAACTTAATCTTGAGATAGCTTCGGGTTACGCGCAGATAATCAAGGAGAGCTTCTTCCAGCTGGGTATAGTGTGAGCGAAAACGCAAATCGAAAAATTTGAATATCGCACTCCACTCAGGTGTTTCAATTTCTTCAAGTTCTACTTCCAGTTCAGGTAAGAGACGCTTTAATCGCAAGCCAAGCTCATCAATTAAATCCTGTAGTTCAATCATAAGAGCTTCTTCAACACAGTGTTTTTCAAGCTGTTTGTAAAGCGCGGTTAAGGCACGGCGCGGATTATGTTCAAGTTGCAGGGGGGGACTGTCGACAACGGCCATGACCTTGGGAATGGCCAGGGCTTTATATTTTTCTGATAAAACGAAGCGACCTTCGTCGTCGTCAACCTGGGATAAAAATTCCCGCGAGATTGCGTAGTATTTTTAGGGTCTTCAACAATCAAAAAGCCCAGGTGTTGTTCTGGTAAAAAGAGTGGGTTTTCAAATTCCTGGTGGATGAGTCTCATAGGATAACCAACCTTTCATCTGTATCGAGAAATTCTGATGTGTGCTCACCGACAATGAAATTGATTGCAGCATATTGCCGCTCGGTTATTTCAAGCGCTTGCACCATGCCTTTGGGCGGTTTGTTCTTTTTAAGAGCTTTTAATGCAGATTCGACCACGGACGCATTCAGGCACAATTTACTGTAAACAGATTCCTGCATCATGATATAGCCATTGCTAAGCAAGAATTTACGAAATTTGCGGTAGTTTTTACGGTCTTTGCTGGTATCTACCGGTAAATCAAAGAAGACTATGAGTCGCATAAATCTGGCCATTGGTAGTGGGCAATCTGTTTAACATTATTATTTGCAAGTGCCCTAAAAAGGCTGGCGCAATAGATTCTGATGGCGTTGTTGAGACGTTGTTGTGTGCCATCGATGATAATTTTTTTTGTTCATGAGGTCAATCAGTTTCAGTTTATGGTCTCTGCTTAGGTCCGCATCGCCAAAACTGTGGGCAACGAAGTCGACCAGTGGTCTGTAGGGTTCCATAAAATCAGAACTCAAGTTAAAGGGGGTTTTGTTTGTTGTTGTGAAAAATGCCTAATTTGGTGGAGTAGCCACTGGCAACAATTTCTTTGTTGAATGTTGAAAGCAATATGCTGTAGCCATAATTTAAGGCTGGATTTGGCGGACGTGAGCTTTGGCGACTGAAGCTTTCGCCAAAGAGCGCGTTAAAGTAAACTTTTGCGGCATGAGCTTCGCGGTTGGTGCTGTCGCCAGGCTGGACTTCGCTTAGATATACATCCAAAAGGCTGTGTGCCGGGTTTGAGATGGATTTCAGGAAAGCGGACTGGGCGCGTATTTTGGCCTTGACGATGTCAGTCCAAACGGCGATTTTCGTGGTTTCTGACCAGTTAATCTGTTCGCGTAGCCTGCCACTGGCGTCTGTTGTGCCATAATAATCAACGAGTTCAGCATAAGGATTGTGTTTCTCATCACAAAAGATAATTTTATCTTACGACGTGAAAGCTCATTGAGCAGACCGGTAGTAATGGCCGCGGATGTGCTTTCGATAATGACGGTACCGATTTCCGAAAGGGATATACGGTTGGTTGTTTCACCACGTACCACGAGAAAGCCAAGCTTGAGTTCAAGCTTGACTATCCCGGTAACGTAGATGGTACGCCAGCTCATGGCAGGCTTATCCTGATTGTTTTCTCATACAGGCCGGTTATGGACTGAAATACGACTTCCAGCTGGCTGCCTTCCTGGATATTTTGGGAAATGGTTATCATTCCGCTTTGCCTGTTTTGGTGGAAGGATTTCCATTTTTGTCTTTGGGAAGCAACAGGGAAAGGTCACTAAGCCTGCCATCGCAGGTGAAGAGAATCAGGATTTGGTTGAGTGCCCTGAACTTTTCGCGAATGCTTAATAAAGCGAAGTGTTCCTCGCCACTTTCCAGATTGCGCGCCTGATTGGTGTAACTGGAAAGCTTGTTGTAGGGTGGGCTGGACAGTTTCTGCTGGAAAACCTGATAGGCTAGCATAAGGTCTTCTTCTGTAACAGTACGCAACAAGACTTTATCATCAACGTCATCTTCAATGTCTTTGGTAAATGTTTTTATAATGGGTTCAATTTCTGCTGGGAAGAAAGGCTGCAAGGCTGGCGCGACCTTCAGACTGGACCGGTACGGGCTAAAAGTCGTAGTGGAAAACCGTTCAACCGTAGAATCGAGTTGAACGGCAGATTCCTCAGGATAATTTGAGGTTCGACCAGGTTCAAGGTGTTTTGGCAATAGTCCTGTAAAGCTTCTTTACTTTGCCCGTTGGCCAGGACCCAAGGCAAATAGAGAGGCAGAATGCTGCGGACACGTTTATTCCTGAGTGTGTGTTCGGCCACAAAGAAGGTGGTACCTGTGATGTTCTTATAACCACCATATTTAGCAATACCATCATCACCAGCAAAGCGTGGATCGGTGCTTTTAATGGGGGGGTATTGGCCCTGGCCTTTGGGCAGTAAGTTTTGGTCAAAAAGGCCACCACTTTGCCCCCCTTGTGCGAAGGACAGCCTGGTAGCTGGTGGCGATGTTGTTGCGGTTCATCATCTTGCTGACCATTTGGATGGTACCGTCTTGACCCGCTTTCCAGGCTAATTTGCCATCGCGTGATTTAACGTCGAAGTCATACATGCGAGCCAGGTTGTAGTCGCGTTTCCCGGCGGTTTTGATGTAATTGCGTACGTCTTGGGTGAATTTAGTGTCGAAAACATTTCCGACAACAATGTTGAGATAAGCGTCTTTGGCGTGATGCAGGTCGTTCATAGCACGCACTTTGATGAATTCAAATCGCGCTGATTGTAGCGGAAGTCGCTTACATGACCCGCTTTGACAAAGACAACGCGGGTATCAGGATAGAATTTGCCTAAAATTTCTGCCGCGGCTTTGGTGGCCTGGCGGGTTTGAACCAGCTGGCGACTGATGAAGGATTCAAGTTCTTCATCGCTTAATTCTGTGGTGCGGTTTAACCTGAAGAATTTTTCGTCACTGATTAAGCCCTTTTCTTTCAGGTGGAACCAAAAGGCGCGTCTGGCGTTTTGAACATCGAGCGAGATGGGGGGTATTTATCACCTTTGTCGCGGTTGGCTGAACTTTCAACCAAAACGAGGTTGTTTCTAAGGCTGTCATCCTTGGTTTTTGAGCGGGGGGGTAGATATGGTCAATGTCGTAATAAGCATCGCTGGAATCGCCCTGTTCAAGCAGTTTTCGAAATCGATGGGCTTGCCAGTGTAGGCGCATTTGCCGAGTTGGGTGAAGTAGAGATAGATTTTTTTGCGACGCATGCTGCTTTCGCTTTGCTCGTTGAGTTCGCTGAGCAGATGTTCATCGAGGATTTTGGCTTCCTTGTAGATTTGTTTTAATTGTTCAAGCCGGCTGGTGGTGCGTTCTTTTTTTGCCTTCTTCGCGGGCGACTTCAATAAAAATCTTTTCGGGAGCACTTTTTTTGGATTTTTACGATTTCGTTAACGATTTTTATAGCTTGCCAAATCATGCGCTTGACGGCAGGTGAGAGATAGGGGGGGTATTCATCAACGATTTGGTAGTCGAGTGTGCGGGCTTCGCCGACGATTTCGTTGTTGTAGGCGTCAATTTGTTCTTTAAAGCCATAACTGGCACTGAGCAACTCCATAAGCGTGAGATTGTTGTTCCACATGGCATCGAGAATGTTGGTTTCGACACCATCAGGACCGATGGCGCGAATACCGCTAAGAAGTTTTTCGGAGAGATTTCCCCCCCAGTCTTTGAAACTGAGCTGGCTGATTCTTTTGATTTGCTCATCGTTTAACTTATCAAGGAATTGATTCTTTAAACGATTCACCAGCATTTTGTTTGAATCCGGTAAGACGGTAATTAAGCGCACGATGTCTTCTTTATCCTGCAGGCTAAGCTGATTGGGGGGGCAATGGCTTCAATTTGGCGCTCCGCTTTGAGAACGTTGTTGATGTGTAAATCCATGCCACCGATATCAGCAGCGTTGAAATCGTCACCGAATTTAATGTTAAGAAATTCAGCAATGTCTTTTTGCTAAAACGTGGTTTAGCGTTGGTAGCCATGAAAAGTTCTTCGTAAATAGCGTGTTTATAGATGACAGGTAAGCGTTCGCCACGGTAGCTGAGCATATTGAGCTGGTTTAGGAGAATGAAACGCGCATAGCTTGGCGATTCCTTGGGCAGCACGTCTTCACCGATAAGGTAAGTACATTTGTTGGTAAGATTAGCGATGAAGTCATTCGCGGATTGTTCTTCATCAACAACACGGTGGAAATTCCACGGTCTGACGGCTTCATCGCTGCGTTTGGTAATCCAGGCGTGGTGGGAGCCATCTTTTTTTCTCGGGACACACTTTGTGCGCGGGGGGGTTGAGTGGGCCAACATAATAGGGAATGCGAAATTCCGCCAGTTTAATAATCATTTCATTGATGGTGTGATTATCTTCTCCGATTTCGTTTAAGAAAGGTAAATAGGCTGAGGCATTGTTCAAAATGGCTTTTAGTTCCTCAACGTGAATTTGGTTGGGGGGGATGAGACTGTTATCTTTGCTGACTTGTTTGGGAAGGAAAAGCTGGTTGTCAATTTCCACCAGGATTTCAGCCAGTAAAGTGTCTTCTGGATTGTCCCTGGCGACAGGTTCAAGCTTTTTGCGAAGGTCATCAAGAAAATTGATGGCATCACAGCGATAGTTTACGGCGACTTTTTTTCTTGTTCTTTTTTTTAGATGTCCTGTATAGGCAACGTAATTGTTAAGTTTGCTTTTGGACTGGCTGAAAAATGCTTTGTAGTCATCGCTGCTGAAGTATTTCCTGAAGATTCTTTTCAGTTTTCTTAAATCAGTGCCATGCTTTTCATACAGTCCTATTTTAGACGCGGAGTATGTTTCGTAACCCTGCAGCAGGGTATCCAGGCGTAGTTGATTGTGTAGCCTATAGGTTGAAAGCAGCAAGGAAAATTCATTGTCAGATAACAAGGCCTGTAATTCGGCTTGTTTTCTTCTTCAAAACCATTGCCTTCAAAGGTTACGTCCTTGGGTGACTGGTCTTTGTGTTCATCACCAAAGAGTTTGCTGATTTTTACTTTGCGGTTGCTGAGCAGTTCAAGAATGGCGACCGCGTTGGCGTCTTTCCAGTTTGTGATTTTCTTTAGCTCTTCAGTTTTCTCACGCTTTTTCAGGCTTTTGTCGTTGATAGCGTTTTTTTTATAGGTTCAGCGAGTTCTGAAGGCAGGGTTATTTCGAAGACTTCGGATAGGACAGCCTGGAAGTCCTTAAACGTTTCGATATACTGCCCATTGCCTTGCATGTCGAAACTGCCGGTGAAGAGAAAATGCCCGCGGGATTTTAAGATGTGATGGATAGCCAGATAAACCAAGCGCGGGTCATGGGGGCTCGGTGTTGCTTATCAGGGCGTGGCGCAAATGATAGATGGTGGGGTATTTTTTGTGGTAGTCTTATCGGTAAATCCGCATCGGCAAAAAGTGAGTAGACTTGCTCTTCATCTTTGTCTTCGGGGGTAGAAAAAGCTGTCTTTTAGCCTTTGGTAGAAACCCGGGTCAACCGCGTTAATCGCTTCTGCAAACAAATCTTGCAATAGTTTGAGTCGCAGGTTTCGGCGAGCCAGTCTGCGTCGGTTGGTCCTGGCTGTTCGTCGGTCTGCCGCGGTTTTGGCTTCATCAAATAACCGCACACCCCACATGGCCTTTTGGCGAAAATTGAGAATTTCATACTGCTCATTGCTAACAGCATAACCGACAGAACTGGTTCCCATATCTAATCCAACAAAATAAGTCATAATAATCCTCCAGATATCTTGAGTTTTAAGCTGATTTGTGTATAATTAAGGTTAGTGAAATTCAAACCCTACGAATTACACACCAAGTTCAAATAAAGATTTATCGCAACCGTCACGAAAGTGACCCCACACTGGTGGGATTGACCTGGAAACAGGTCTTTTTTTATGTCTTAATTGTACTTCATGCCTTGCGTTTAAAAAAATAAAAAAATATAAGCCCCCCCAAAAAAAACAAAAAGCACCCATATTTGGGTGCTTTTGTCTTTGATTAAGCGGATAAGAAAAGTTACACCACCACGTTCACCAGCTTGCCAGGCACGACGATGACACGTTTGATGGTCTTGCCTTCCAGCGCCTCTTGTATCACGGGGGGGCTGCTGAGCGCCGCGGAGCGGGCTTGTTCGTCGCTAAAGCCAGGGTTCAGGCTGATTCGGTCGCGCAGTTTACCGTTAATTTGTACCACCAGGGTGATTTTATCTTCAACGGTGGCTTCTTCGTCAACTTCGGGCCAGGGCTGCTGGTGGATGCTATAAGCATAGCCCATGCGCTCCCAGAGTTCTTCGGCGATGTGTGGGGTGACGGGTGCCATCATCAGCAGGTAGAGCCTGACAGCTTCGTTCCATTCCGCGCTTGCCCAGGCGCCGGCATTTTTGGCGCGCGCCATCTCGTTGAGTAGCTCCATCAGGCTGGAAACGATGGTGTTGAACTCGAAGTTTTCAAAGTCCGAAGTGATGGAGCGCAGGGTTTGGTGCGCTTTGCGTCTTAGCGCGCGCAGGGTCTGCTCGGTGGCGCCTTGTTCGGCGGGTTCCTGAAACATATACCACACGCGGCGCAGCCAGCGCGAGTTGCCTTCGATGCCGGTGCTCGACCACGGACCGCCCATCTGCCAGCGCGAGAAGAAAATCAGATAAGCGCGCACGGTGTCGGCGCCATAGCGTTTGACCAAATCGTCCGGCGCGATGACGTTGCCACGGCTTTTGCTCATCTTTTCGCCATCTTCGCCCAGCACCATACCCTGGTTGCGCAGTTGCAACATGGGTTCATCGCCGGTGACGATGCCACAATCGCGGGCGGCTTTGTGGAAGAAGCGGGTGTAGATGAGATGCATGGTGGCGTGTTCGATGCCGCCGGTGTAGGTGTCAACGGGCATCCAGTAGGCGAACTTTTCGGGGGGGTCAAAGGGGGGGCCGTCGTCGTAGTGCGGGCTGAGATAGCGCAGATGATACCAGGCGGAGCAAACGAAGGTGTCCATGGTGTCGGTTTCGCGTTCGGCGGGCGCGCCACAAGCCGGGCAGGTAGTGAAGCGCCAGCTGGGGGGGTGCAGTTTTAGCGGGCTTTCGCCGGTGGGCATCCATTCGACGTCGTCGGGCAGCAGCACGGGCAGTTGGTCTTCGGGCACGGGCACGGCGCCACAGTGTTCGCAGTAGATGATGGGAATGGGCGCGCCCCCCCAGTAGCGCTGACGGCTGACGAGCCAGTCGTGCAGGCGATAGTTGACCGCTCTTTCGCCGATTTGACGTTCTTCAACGTATTTGCTGGCGGTTTCGAAGCTTTCTTCGGCGGGCGTGCCGGTGAGCGGACCGGAGTTGATCATCGCTCCGTAGGCTTGCACAGCCTCGGTCATTTCGTCGGGGGGGTCGGGCGCGGGGGGGGTGCCTTCGGGCTGGATGACGACCTTGATGGGCAGATTGAAGGCGCGGGCGAATTCAAAGTCGCGCTGGTCGTGCGCGGGAACGGCCATGATGGCGCCACTGCCGTAGCTCATCAGTACGTAATCGGCAATCCAGATGGGGGGGATATGCTCGCCCGAAACGGGGTTTACGGCATAACCGCCGGTGAACACGCCGGTTTTTTTCGCGGTCGGCTGCTTCGCGCTGCATGTCGGATTGATTCTTGGCTTGCGCGCGGTAGGCATCCACTTTGGCTTTGCGGCCTTCGGTGGTGATTTTATCCACCAGGGGGGGATGCTCGGGCGAGAGCACCATAAAAGTGACGCCCCCAAAGCGTGTCGGGACGGGTGGTGAAGACTTCAATCGGGTCGCCGGCTTCGGTGTGGAAGATGACGTTGGCGCCTTCGGATTTGCCGATCCATTTGCGCTGCAGGGTTTTGACATGCTCGGGCCAGTCCAGCTGGCTGTAGTCGAGCAGTTCTTCGGCGTGAGCGGTTGTTCGGAAGAACCATTGCTTGAGATCTTTGCGGATGACGGGCGTGTCGCAGCGTTCGCAGTGGCGGTCGTCGCCGATGACCTGTTCGCGCGCCAGGGTGGTGTTGCAGCTGGGGGCAAAAATCGACGGGCGCCAGTTTTTGATAGGCAAAACCGTTCTTTAAAAACTGCAGGAACCACCATTGAGTCCATTTGTAATATTCGGGATCAGCGGTGATGAGTTCTGAGCGCCAGTCGAAGCTGTTGCCCATCATGCGCAGTTGTTTGTCCATGCGCTGAATGTTGGCATAGGTCCAGGCTTTGGGGGGTGGATGTTGTGCTTGATGGCGGCGTTTTCGGCGGGCAGGCCAAAGGCGTCGTGGCCGATGGGGGGGAAGAATACGTTGTATCCGCGCATGCGCATAAAACGCGCGCGGGTGTCGGGCGGGGGGGTCATGGCATACCAGTGGCCGATATGAAGGTCGCCGGAAGGATAGGCAAACATGGTAAGCGCGTAGTGCTTGGGTTTGCTGGGGGGGTCGGGGGGGCTGGGCTCATAAAGCGCGTCGGCTTCCCATCGGGCTTGCCATTTAGGCTCGATTTCTTCTGGCAGATATGGCGGTATGCTGGTTGGGTCAATCATGTTTTTACTCCTTTGTTTTTGCATTTTGTGCCGTGTTTGCCGGCTGAGTGCAAAAAGTGCTTGTTAAATAAAAAAATCCCTGCGTGCAGGGACCAAGGGTCTTGGCGGTACCACCCTGCTTCCCGCTGTGTGAGTTCATGGCTTTTGCTTTGGCTTGTCGGCTTTCGGCTGGCTTGCTTTCGGCAGTTTAGCTTTCGGCGTGTCGGCTTTTGGCTTGTTGGCTCTTAGCTTTTTAGCGCATGACCTGGCGGGCAGCTCGTGCGGGCTCTAACGCGCCCAAACGTCCGCGGCTAAAGGGCATCACCGCGACCACGGCTTTCTTGCTTTACCTGTTTTGGACAGGTGCTGGCAATCGGCGAGCAGGTGAGTAGGGCCTGGGGCGCTCCACGGGCACCGTGCCACTTTTCAGCATGCGTGGCTCTCTGGTGGATGGCTTATGGTCTGCTATCGTGTTTACGGCTGGAGTATATCACGCAGGGCGGGTGCTGCGCAAGGGGGGGTTTTGATGAGAGAATTGTAAACAAGAGGAAACTGTTTCATTCAGTTTTCTACGATAATAACCATTATAATTAACAGGTAAGATAAAGTGGTAGCGTATTTTGTTTTGTGAAAAAAGCCTTATATTGCAAATTATTCGAAGTGTTCATTTGTGAGGTGGAAACATGGCTGTTAGTGGATTTTTTATAGAAGTCTTTAAAGAGTTGGCATCGGCCTTGTCGAGAAGATTGACGGTTTTATCCGTAACGAGAATGAGAAAAAGCAGATAGAGCAGAAACTCAATGAACATTTTGATCGTTACTTTAAAGAGCAATACGAATACCTGCCCATGTCAAATGAGTTTGACATTCAAAGTTTGCATGAGTGGTTGTTAGAGAATCTCTATAAAAGAGTAGCAATATGTTTTCTCGCTGATACTTCGGCAGAAAGGAATTACTACAAAGACTCTTTAATAAGAAATGCATACGCCAAAACTGATGCTGATACAAAAGAAAAAAAGCAAGGCGTACATGCATATGTTGACTCCTTTCTGAAAACATTTGAACATTACAATTTCTTTCAAAAGATTAATGAGATGGATCAATATCTTTTTAATCAGCAGACTGAAGAAATTAAAACTATTATTCAATCCGAAAGAGAAAAATTAGCGGATTTCATAAGATATCGTGGCTCTTTTGCAGAATTTATTGATTCAATACTGTTGGAGCCGCTAATAAGTGAAGTGCGCTTTCACTACTTAAACCCAGAAATCGGTTTCGTCAGGCGGGATGAACAGTTTAAGGTTTTGGATGATTTTTTAGAGCGTGAAGAAGACTTACTTTCCCTGGCAATAACCGGATTTGGAGGTATTGGGAAAAGTAAGCTGCTATATCATTACATACTGGAGTTAAACAACGGCACAGAATGGAAAGCTGTGAAGTTGAATAACTTTCATGTTGATAAGCTCTATGATAAATATACGGAGTGGCATTACCCAAAAAAAACTTACTACTTGTGTTTGATTATGCTACAGAAAAATCGGAAAAAAAATTGGGAAATGGCTTCAAGCAGTATGTCAATCTCGTAGCCGCCCAAAAAAAATGCGGATTGTCTTTCTGGAACGTCAAGGCTTAATAGAGGTAAATGAGCAAATTATTCTGCCTCTTTGGTATCAGAATATAAACAAGGAATCTGGCAGAGTCTTAGAAACAATCCAATATGAGCTTGGAAATGGTTTTTATGAATTACCTCTTTTCACAAAAGATGAAATGTTTCAGGTAATGGATATGCATCCTGAATTAGAAGATGAGCTTCCACAAACCATCAAAGAATCTATATACGATAAGATTGTCAGTTTCTCTGATGACGGTAAGGATGAACGTTTCAACACACCTTTGATTGCTTTGCTGTTGGTTGATGCACATGTGAACAAAAAGAATATACCTGACTCAAAGAAGCTTATGGAGTATGTTATTGAACGGAACAAAGACTCATTGGAGCGCTTTTTCCCGGATTCTGAAAACAAAAATAATTTGGTGGATGCTGTAGAACGTTTATTGGTTTATGCAACCGCAACAGGTGGCTGGGACTTGACAGAGCTTTCGTCATTTTTGGATAATGACAGGGAATTACTGGAAAATACATTAGAAGAAGATGAACTTGTTTTATTACTAAACTATCTCAATGGAGGTACTCAAGATCATCTACTATTAGAGCCATTAAGACCTGATATTATCGGAGAGTTTTTTTGTTCTAAACTTTGTTAATCGAAGACAGCGCTCGAAAATATGTAAAAAGATGATTAATGCTTGTTGGGAAAAACCAAGAGAGTTTGTGTCTTTTCTCAATCGCTGTACGCGCAGTTACTTGGGTGAATTTCCACATTTGGTTTTTGATGAAAAAGCTGTTTTGTTTCAAGGCACAAACCCATTTACACAAGCAATTGTATTATATGGCATGACTACTTCACCAGATACTAGTCATCGTCAAAAGGCGGTTGACCACATTGAGAAACTATATCACGAGCAAAATAAACCTAAACTTGCAGAAGCAGTTGCGGAAGGGTTTGCAATGGCTTTAGTCAATCTTTCAACTATACAAGAAAAAAACTACAATTACTCAAACTATTGAAAAACTAAAAGCACTTAGCAATGAGTGGTCTCATAATCCTGAGATTGCTTCTGAGTATGCAATGGGTTTATTTAATCTTTCATACAAACAAGAAGAAGTTGAGGCTCGCAAAACTATTGATGAACTGAAAGTATTTAGTGAACAATGGTCTGAAAACCCTGAAATTGCTTTTAACTACGCAAAAAGCCTGGTCAATTATTCGGCAAAACAAGAAGAAGTTGAAGCCCGCAAAACTATTGATGAACTGAAAGTATTTAGTGATCAATGGTCTGAAAACTCGGATATTGCTTTGTGCTATGCAATTAGTCTGGTCAATCTTTCGACTAAACAAGAGCAAGCTGATACTCGTGAGGCGACTGTTGGAGAGTTAAAAGCACTTAGTGATTATTGGATAAAAAAAATCCTGAGATTGCTTTGAGATATTCAATAGGTCTTTTTAATCTTTCAAACAAACAAGAAAAAGTTGAAGCCCGCAATACTGTTGATAAGCTGAAAACGCTTAGTGAGCAGTGGCTTAAAAACCCTGAAATTGCACTTGAGTATGCAAAAAGCTTAGTAAATCTTTCAAACAAACAAGAAGAGCGCGTTGCTCGTGAGACTATTAGTGAACTAAAAACGCTCAATGAGCAGTGGTCTGAAAACCCTGGAATTGCTTTGATGTATGCTAATGGCATAGTTAATCTTTCTTATATACAAGGTTCAGACACAGCATGTCAAACTATTAGTGAATTAAAAGAGCTCAGTGATAAGTGGGATAGAAATCCTGAGATCGCTTTAAGATATGCTAGCGGTCTATTCAATCTTTCAAACAAACAAGAAGAAGTTGAAGCCTGCAAAACTATTAATAAGCTAAAAGAGCTCAGTGATAAGT
>JMBX01000322.1_pt1 | contig 12513 bp, 19 predicted proteins | sample 616521 | NCBI WGS metagenome assembly JMBX01 (sample SAMN02727906, study PRJNA239997) | anaerobic digester metagenome | biome: anaerobic digester; isolation source: mesophilic anaerobic digester inoculated with municipal waste water sludge... | place: Germany: Bielefeld University, CeBiTec ...
TTTTTTTTCACAATTTTCACTCCTAAAATAATAATTCCCCCGGGACCAAAGATCACCGGGGGGGAAAGACAGTAAACAAAACCACTCCCTTCCGCGCAAGATGGTCCTACAAAACCCGGTCTGGCAGGTCTCCTGGCTCCCAAATCATCGCCGCCCATTCCTTCCCCCCCGCTATGCGAGTGGATTATATGGGTTACTCCTTGGATACAGTGGCGGGACCGCGTGGCTTCTCAGTTTCCCGAGCCCAACTTCCCTATTCTGCAGCATAGATCGTTCAGCTGCCACCACACCGGCTATACAGTTGTCCTTTACCTTATACTACTACTCTGCCCAATATCCTGCCCTATCTTTGGAAATACTAGAGAAACCGAAACGGAGGAATCCAATTGAGCTACCGCGACCATATCGAAGCCCAAAAGAAATACATAGAGACAAAAAAAAGCAGGCACTCCTGGGTAAAGATGGCCGAAGACCGCCCCGGCGCCCATATGGCGACCCTCCCCCCGCGAATCCGCAGTGGTGTTGGTGGGCGATTGCCCCGGCGACCCTTATTATCCTACTGCCGCTTGTTTTGTTTTATTTTAGCGCAGGGATCCCCCGCCCGGGCAGAGAGTGATACCCTTACCCTGGCCGTTGTCAGCACGGAAGCGGAATTTAATAACATCAAAAATTGGCTGGAACCGGAAATTCTAGCCCACGGTTTAACCTGGAAAATTGAACACCATTACACGCGCCAAAGCCTAGAAGACCACCTGGCCAACGGACCGATACCCGATCTTTTGGTTATAGAAGAAGGGCTGGCCCAAGAATACTTCCGCAACCACGTTCTGGCACCACTCCGAGAAACAACACAGTATGTTCGTTTCCGGGACTGCTTTTATCCGCTTTGGACGCCCCCCCGACCTTTTCAGAAAAGCATGGGGTTGGCCGCGGCGGGCCGCGGTAATGTGGAACAGGCCCGCCATTTATGCATCATCATCAAACAGTTTATTACCCCCCCTTTTGAGCCTTAGCCGCCGCCAAAACGGTTGCTCTCATGAGCATGGCGATGGTCATGGGGCCCACCCCCCCGCCCGGAACAGGCGTTATGGCTCCCGCAACTTCCTGCACCGCATCGAAGTCCACATCACCCACAAGTTTCCCATCGACCCGGTTAATGCCCACATCAATCACAATTGCCCCCCCGGGCTTAATCCAATCACGCTTAATCAACCGCGGCTGTCCCACGGCAGCGATAAGAATATCGGCCCGCCTGCATTCGGCTGCCACGTCTTTTGTGCGTGAATGACAGATTGTCACAGTGGCATTTTCCCGCAAAAATAGGCTGGCAGCCGGTTTGCCCACGATATTGCTGCGCCCGACCACCACCACCTGCTTACCCGAGATGGAGGCACCTGTGCGGCGGACCAACTCTACCACACCGGCCGGGGGGTGCAGGGGGGGACAAACCCCTCCGTTCCCGTCTGCAACCTACCTATATTAATTGGATGAAATCCATCAACGTCCTTAGCAGGCGAGATAGCTTCAATCACTTCTTCCTCATCAAGCCCTTCCGGTAAAGGAAGCTGCACCAAAATCCCGTGTATTTTAGAATCCCGATTACACTGCGCTATTAAATCCAAAAGATCACCCTGCGAAGTTGTTTCGGGCAAGCGGTGGATCACCGAAGTGATGCCAATCTCCTCACAAGCCCGCCTTTTTGACGGACATAAACGGCCGAGGCGGGATCATCCCCCCCACGAGAATGACAGCCAAACCCGGGCGTTCACCCCCCCGCTTGGCCATGATTGCCACCTGCTCCGCCAGGCCGGCCCGAATCTCCCGGGCGATGCCCTTACCATCGATAATACGTGCGCTCATTTTAGCCCTCCTTATGTTCTCCGTCCTTATAGTATGCCTTTGCTTATTAAACAGGCGGGCTGCCGATCCCTGCTAAAGTGAAGATGAGAGTGCAAACAAAAAAACCGAACGCCCCCCCCTGCGGGAAACGTCCGGTTAAAAAAACAAATGGCGCGCCTAGCAGGAATCGAACCTGCGCTCCCGGCTCCGGAGGCCGGTGCTCTATCCCCCCCTGAGCTATAGGCGCTTGCAGTGATCACAGTAATTATAACAGCTGCCGCTTGGAAAAGCAAGAATGCAATAAAATTGGACTTTACAACAAGTTTGGACTGTAGTATAATTTTGTTAGCGCGGATTTGCTAACATGATTTACGTATTATTGTCGGTTTGTGCTGTTGAGATACATACATAACATATTGAACCTGTTTGACGGAGCAAATATTACATACTTGAAGGGGGGCTGATTGACACGAAAAAAAAGACCTGCACGTACCATAAAGCAAGGGAGGATTTTGACAATGGCTGGGCCTAAATATATCATTGCCCACGACGTTGGTACAAGTTCCACTAAAGCTGTGTTGGTCGGATTAGACGGGAAAATTCAAGCATATTGCACAGAACCATATCCCATTAGTTACCCGCAGGTCAATTGGGCGGAACAGAACCCCCACGACTACTGGCGGGCTGTCTGCATTACGACAAAAAAAGTGATGGAAGAAACGGGCGCACAGCCCGAAGACGTTGCGGCGGTAGTATTTACCACCCAGGCGGTTGGCATCATCCCCATGGGTAGGGAAAAAGAACATCTGCGTCCCGCAATCATCTGGTTAGACGGTCGCGCAACAGAACAAGCGGAGCAGGCCATGAACAAATTTGGCGGGCAAATGCTATTCTCCAGCATCGCGGGAACAGCGATTACGGGCAAAGATGGCATGGCTAAACTGATGTGGATTCAAGAAAACGAGCCCGAAATCCACGCTAAACCGAATATTATCAGGATGTCAACGGATACCTAATGTTCAGAATGACCGGAAGGCAGGTTTACGAATGGTCGTGCGCCTCCACCATCGGTTTTGATTTAAAGAAAAACGATTGGCTGCGGCTGGTCATGAAACGGATTGGCGTTGATGTAGATCGATTTCCCCCCCACTAGTAAAGTCAACTGACCGGGTGGGTACTGTAACGGAAGAAGCGGCCTCTCAATGCGGCCTTACAGCCGGCATACCGGTATTTGGCGGCTGTGCGGACATGCAAAGCGCCGCTATCGGCGCGGGGGGCAGTGTCAGAGGGTGCAGGCCATATTTCCTTAGGCACTTCTGCCTGGGTAGGCGTAACAACGCAGCAGGCCCCCTACCGGAAGAGAAGGCGTAGTCGCTTTAAAGTCGGGCGACCCAAGCCAGAATTTGTTAATGGGAGAAATGGAAACAGCCGGAATGTGCTTGGAGTGGATCAAAAATGAGTTTACCGGCATGAACAAAAGGATCCCAAAGCACCCAATATTTATGAGTTAATGGACGCCAGCATCAAAGATATCCCGGCCGGTTCGGACCATCTGATTTTTACCCCTTGGCTGTACGGCGAACGCTGCCCGGTCAGTGATACCCATGTCAGATCGACATTTTTCAACCTCACGGCAGCGCATAGGCGGGAGCACATGCTGAAAGCAGTTTACGAAGGAATCGCCTTTAACCTGCGCTGGATTCTGGAAATTATGGACAAAAGATACCACTTTCCCCCCCTTCCCGTCCTACGGGTAATTGGGGGCGGCTCGCACTCCGATGAATGGATGCAGATTATCGCCGACGTCACCCAAAGGCGCTTAGAGAAAGTGTCTGATTCACAAATGTGCGGAGCGGTGGGTGCAGCGCTTATTGCCGCTGTGGGCCTAGGGGGGGTTTACCCCGATTTAGCTGCCGCGGCCACAAAGGTAAGGGTAGAAAAAAACCTTTGCGCCCCGCAAAGAAAACCGAGATATCTACAACACTTTGTTTGACAATTACAAACTCGTTTACAAAACCTGAAGAGGCTTTATCGCGATGTAAACCTAGAACGGGAACAGGCTGCACAGTGATTTGTGAGAGGCCAAATAAAAAAAGGAGGCAATACCATGCTCGGCAAGCTAAACGTACAATCACTGCCAATGGCAATGATGGAAGATGTGGACACAGAAAATTATATGATAGCTACTTATCTGGCGACCTATCCGGCGGAGATACCGGTGGCAAAGCTGGCGCCTGTTTTGGCAATTGAACAATCCACAGGAACTTGGATACCGGTACCGGGCGAGACCCCGGAAATGAGGCAAAAGCATATTGCGAAGGTAGTGGCCCTTTACGAGGTCCCTGACCACGAATACATGGTTCCGAGTGATGTAAAGTTTAGAACCTATATTATCCAAATCGCTTTCCCCCCCATTGTCAACTTTGGCTCGCAAATATCAATGATGATGTCCACCGTTATTGGCAACATCTCGCTGGCAGGGGGGGAAATTAAACTGCTTGATCTGCACCTTCCGAAAAATTACGTTGCAGGCTTTAAAGGCCCCAAATTCGGTGTAGAAGGAATCCGTAAGCTGCTCAACATACCGAAACGGCCCATTTTAAACAACATGATCAAACCCAATACGGGCTATCCGGTGGAAGTCGGTGCTGAACTTTTCTACCAAGCGGCCCTAGGCGGAGTCGATATCATTAAAGATGACGAATTGATCGCCAACGCCTCATTCAACAGCATTGAAGATCGTGTTAAACGTTATATGCAGGTTGAAAAAGAAGTGTACGAAAAAAACAGGCGAGCGGACAATTTATCTTGTTAACGTCACTGATGATATCCCACAGGTATTTGAAAACGCCAAAAGAGCAATTGACCTTGGCTGTAACGGAATCATGGTGAATTATGTAGCCACCGGCCTGCCTGTGCTCAGGGCCTTAGCGGAAGATCCGGAGATTAATGTCCCGATTTTGGCCCATATGGACGTTGCGGGTGCTTTCCACATGTCACCGCAGTTCGGCATGAGTTCCCACATTATGCTGGGTAAACTAGCCAGGCTGGCAGGCGCGGATATTGTAGTCCACCCCGCACCTTACGGTAAAGCAACGGTATTGCATGAGAAGTTTCTCAAAACCGCCCAAACGCTGCTCTTCCCCCCCATGCACAATTTGGCACCAACATTCCCCCCCATGCCCTCCGGCGGAATTACACAACCGGTCATACCCAGCCTACTCAAAGACTTAGGCACCGATATCGTGATTGGCTCGGGCGGCGGAATTCATGCCCACCCCCCATGGGACCCACTGCCGGCGCTAAGGCATTTAGGCAGGCGATCGATGCGACGATGGCCGGGATTTCACTGCAAGAAGCGGCCAAAGAACACAAAGAACTGGAAGTATCGCTAACAGCTTGGGAAGGCACCTTTGACGTAATTGGCAAGAAATAACATTGAATCTGAAAGGAGTCTTAACATGAACAGAAAATACGCTATTTCCGAATGGCAGGACCACGAAGAGATTCTCAAAAACTGGATGCACTTTTGGAACGGCCCATAGTGAAAATTAAGCCGGAGCGGATGAAAGAGTACGACGAATATTTCGCCACCAAGTGCAAAAAAAATCGCGGGAAATGACGAACACCGCCAAACAATACATCCCCCCCGGCGGAGTGCAGCACAACTTGGCTTTCAACCATCCGTTCCCTCTGGCCATGACCAAAGCGGAAGGCGCCTATCTTTATGACGTTGATGGCAACCGTTATATTGACTTTCTCCAGGCGGGCGGCCCCCCCACACTGTTGGGCAGCAACTACGCGCCGGTAAAAGAAAAGGTAATAGAGCTGCTTAACGAGTGCGGCCCCCCCGTAACGGGATTGTTCCACGAATACGAATTCAAACTGGCAGAATTTATTTGCAAACACATGCCGGCGGTGGAAATGTTTAGAATGCTCGGCAGCGGAACGGAGGCTAACATCGCCGCGATCAGGTTGGCCAGAACCCATACTGATAAGAAAAATCATTAAGGTGGGCGGGGCCTACCACGGTTGGAGCGATCAGTTAGTTTACGGCCTGCATATTCCGGGCACCGCTGATTTTGAAGCACACGGCATCCCCCCCAAAGGCTGCCTGGCTAACACTCAGGAAGTCTTCCCCCCCAACGATATTAAGGGCTTGCGCAAACTTATGGAAGCCAATGAAAAAGAAGGGGCACAGCTGCGGTACTGCTTGAACCGGTGGGTCCGGAGAGCGGAACAAGGCCCATTTACAAAGAATACAACCAGCAGGTTCGCGAACTTTGTGACGAATTTGGCGCCCTGTTGATCTTCGATGAAGTGGTCACCGGCTTTAGATTGGGTATGGGTGGCGCACAGGGGGGGTATTTCGGCATTGAACCGGACCTGACGATTTTCGGTAAGATTATTGCAGGCGGATACCCCGCTGCTGGCGGAATCGGAGGCAAGCGTGAGATTATGTCGGGGGGCTTGCCGCCGGAGTAGAAGCAACCAAAAAAAACGGGCCTATGTGGGCGGAACGCTCTCAGCTAACCCATTAAGCTGTGTTGCCGGTTACTACGCCTTAAAAGCAATCGAAGAAACAGATGCAGCCGTTAAAGCGGGCCAAGCAGGTGATAGATTGACTGCGGGCCTAAACAAGCTCATTGACAAACACAAACTGCCTTTCGTAGCTTATAACCAAGGTTCCATCTGCCATCTGGAAACGACCGGCGTCATGTTCATCGATATTAGAAAGCCCGATTTCATGCGCGAGATTGGAATGCGCAAAAGGGCATGGAAATCATGGGTGCGGCCTATACCGCGGAGGGTATCATCACCCTGGCGGGCAGCCGCATGTACACCAGCTTAGCTGATACGGACGAAATAATTGACGATGCCCTCAAAGCATTTGACCGAATCTTCGCAGCGGTAGAAATCTAAACCGAGCTGCTCGGATGAGAAAAAGGTTTCGGGGGGGCTTTGGGCCTCGAAACCTTTTCATCTCTAAAGTTGGAGGTGTATTAATGAAATTCAAAACGATCCTGTTAGATATGGATGGCACCTTGATCAATAATGACAGAAACAGATTCGGCGCCGAATACATAGAACTCGTCTATAAGCGATTCCCATCGACGATCCCTTTTCCCAAATTTCAAAAGGCAGTCTACACCGCCTTTATGGCCATGACAAAAAACGACGGCAGTAGAACCAATCAGCGGGCATTCGAAGAGACGTTTTTCCCTTAATCGACTTCCCCCGCGGCACAAGGAATTCGCCTTTTTGACCGGGCCCATCAGCACGATTTCTCAGTGTTACAAAGGCCCGAAGAGAAGATCCCCCCCGAGGCAAGAGAAGTAGTACAGAAACTTTTCGATCTGGGCCTCCGGGTGGTGATCGCCACAAATCCCATTTTCCCAAAGGATATAATGTACGAACGTCTAAGATGGGCAGAGGTGGAAGATCTACCCTTTGATTTGGTTACTTCCTATGAAGATTCCCATTATGCCAAGCCTAACCCCCCCTTTACTACCGAGAAATCCTGACTAAAATAGGGGCACGGGCCGAACATTCTTTAATGGTTGGCGATGAACACATGGATATGGTAGCGGCCACAATAGGCATCAGTACTTTTTTTTGTAGAAAGTCCTTCTTCCGATTTAACGGAGGCCACACCTAAACCAACCCACAAAGGAGAATTAAAGGATGTGATCCGGATCCTGCAGCAATAGATGACAACGATACTTTACGGAGGTGATTTTATGCCGATAAAACCCACCGTTAAGATTTCGGTGGATAGGGAAAAATGCACCCTCTGCCAAGCTTGCGTAAATATTTGTCCCGAAGAAATTTTTCGGCTGCAAAGCGGACGAGTGGAAATTTTCGAGCCCGGGCTCTGTCAAGTCTGCGGCCACTGTGTCGCCGCCTGCAAGTTTGATGCCATCAGCCATAATCATCTACCCTCAAATCATGCCCCCTTACCGTCGGACGAACAAACGGTGAGTGCGGGGGGGCAGCTAAGCCGGATCTTCCGCAGCCGCCGTTCAGTGCGCAATTTTACCGCCAAACCGGTTGCTAAAGAAACAATAGAAGAACTTGTCAGCATTGCCCGCTGGGTACCCAGCTCCCAAAATAAGCAGAGAGTGGACTGGCTTGTGTTCGACAAAGAATCCGACATCACTTATCTCAGTGGGAGGGTAGTTGAAGTTTTGTACAGCAAAGCGAAGCTGATTCAAAACAAGGCCCTGCAGCCGTTTGTACGCCTTGCTTTGGGCCGAAGCAAATTTTTAGAAGCCCAAAGCAGTGCTCACAGTTTCGTTGGGCTGTACCAGCAGTTACAAGCGGGCCAAGACCCTATCTTTTACAACGCACCCGCATTATTGATTGCCCATGGGCCAAAGAGTTATTTTGGCCGGGATGATGCAATTTACGCCCTTTATAATATGATGCTGGCGGCTGAGCGGATGGGCCTGGGTACCTGTCAAATCGGGTATTTTATCGTTGCTTTGGATAATGATGCAAAATTGAGGCAAGAATTAAATCTACCCCCGCGGGCATCTAGCCCAAGCGGCCCTCATACTGGGTTATCCCAAGCATACGTTTCATCGTTTCGTCCCTAGGCGCGCACCCATCATTCGCTGGGGGTCAAACAAAATAGGTGTTACAGGAGGTAACCATGGCTAATTCGGAACTGTCCCGGCGGGAGCGAAAAAAAGATTGAAAGCCGAGCCGCATTCTCAAAGCGGCACGAGCCCTATTCCAGGGTAAAGACTACGATAGCACATCCGTGGAAGAGATTGCCGAAAGGGCGGATGTGTCTAAGAGTACCTTTTTAATTATTTTCCAACTAAAGAAAGTCTACTGGACAGCATTGCAGCCGATGAAGTGGAGGAGATTGAGCACCTCATCGAAGCAGATCTGGTTGGTGTAGAAAGCCCCCCCGTGATGAAAATTCGCATTGCTCTCAAACACTTCGCCATGGACAGTATTTCGTTTCTGAAAGTGACCCGCAAGGTCATGGTGGCCACGATTTTTAAAGATGAGGCTACCCCATGCCTGTCAAGCAAATGGAAGGGCTATTAGTTGAATTAATCGAAGAAGCGCAAAAGCGCGAAGAGATAGCCCCGCATTTTGATCCTGATGACTTAGCAAAGGCCCTACTGGGCATGTATTTCGCGGCATTTTTAAATGGATTAAGCATGATCAACTAGCGGTACCCTCTTCGGAGGCCGGATTCGAATCTTTTTTTTAGATATCATATTCACCGGAATAGCAGGGCGCAACTACCTGCCCAATCACCACGGGGGGATGGCTGAGGCCACCCCCGTTTTTCTTTCCCGGGGGGGGCAATAAATGATTTGGAATGGTTGACATTGAGTATCCTTATAGTATAACCTAAAGATGACCAACACCCCCCGGGGGGGGTGTAGTGAGGTGATATTTGATGAAAGAAAAATTTGAAGTAATGGGTATGACCTGTTCCGCCTGTTCCACTTCTGTGGAAAAGGCCGTGCAAAAATAGATGGGGGGTCAAATCGGTTAACGTCAATCTTCTGGCCAACAACATGGTGGTCGAATACGACGAGGGCGCCTAGAAAGGGAGAATATCATTTCCGCTGTTTCCGCCGCTGGTTATGAAGCCCGGGCGGCCTCAGGCGATCTAGACCCCCCCACTGCAACACGACGTGCTGACAAAGTACAGGACGAAATTCAAGAGATGAAGAAAAGGGCCATCGTTTCTCTTATCTTCATGACAATCCTGGTTTATATAGCTATGGGGGGGCCCATGCTGGGCCTGCCCATTCCAAGCTGGCTGGTTGGCCCGGAAAATTCGGTTTCTATGGCCCTAGCCCAGTTTTGCTAACCCTCCCGGTAATTTACGTCAACCGCCCGTACTATATAAACGGCTTTAAACACTTGGCACCGCATCCCAATATGGATTCCTTAATCGCCATCGGTTCCGGCGCGGCTGTGGTTTACGGAGTCTTTGCCTTGTTTAGGATCGGCCAGGGGGTTAGGGCACGGTGATCTGGATCTTGTGGCCCGCTACGCCCACGATCTTTATTTCGAATCAGCAACTATGATCCTTGGTTTGATTACGCTTGGCAAATATCTCGAAGCCCGCTCTAAAGGCAGAACATCGGATGCTATTGCCAAATTGATGGATTTAGCACCGAAGGTCGCCACCGTAATCAGGGATGGGCAAGAAGTAGAAACGCCGGTTGAACAATTGGCGATGGGTGATATAATCCTCATCCGCCCCCGGCCAAAGCATCCCGGTTGATGGCCTAATTGTTGAGGGGGGGCACTCCGCTGTGGATGAATCGGCCCTTACCGGCGAAAGCATCCCCCCCGTTGCCAAACAAGTGGGTGATGAGGTGATTTCCGCCACCATTAATCGAACAGGTACTTTTAAGTTCGAAGCCAAACGCATCGGCGAAGACACTACGCTAGCCCAGATCATCCGCCTTGTGGAGGAAGCCGCGTCCTCTAAAGCGCCCATTGCTAAACTGGCGGACGAAATCAGCGGAATATTCGTCCCTGTTGTCATTGCCATCGCTTTAATCTCGTCCGTGGCTTGGCTGCTTTTGGGCAATTCATTTGAGTTTGCTCTTTCTATCGGCATCACAGTATTGGTTATCTCCTGCCCGTGTGCTTTAGGGTTGGCAACACCGGTTGCTATTATGGTGGGAACGGGCCAAGGGGGGGCTCTGCACGGAATCTTAATCAAATCCGCCGAGGCTTTGGAAACAGCCCACAGCGTACAGACCGTTGTGTTAGATAAGACGGGGACGATTACGGAGGGGGGGAAACCCAGGGTAACGGACCTGATCCCCCCCACCCGGGCCAGGACCTCAATGAACAGCAACTACTTGCACTAGGGGCGTCGCTAGAAAAACCCTCCGAGCACCCCCCCTTGGCGGAAGCAATCGTTGCGGCGGCTGCACAGCAAAATCTATCCCTCAGCCAAGTTAGCGATTTTCTGGCGACACCCGGTAAGGGAATTGAGGCAGCCATTGACGGTCAAACCTATCTCGCCGGTAATCTTGCCTTCATGCGTGATCACAACATCCGGCTGCATCACTTTGAAACGGATGCAGATCGTTTAGCCGACGAGGGCAAGACCCCCATGTATTTTGCCACACGAGGAGAGGCGATTGGCATTATCGCTGTGGCGGACGTTGTGAAACCCTCCAGTAAAAAGGCAATTACAGCCTTAAAGGGTCTGGGTATTGACGTCGTTATGCTTACGGGGGGGATAACAAAAGGACGGCTGAAGCGATTCGCCGCGAACTGCAGATCGATACCGTAATTGCAGAAGTATTGCCCGAAGATAAGGAGCAAGAGATCCGCGACTTACAGGCTAAGGGGGGGAAAGTAGTGGCCATGGTGGGGGGGACGGAATTAACGATGCGCCTGCTTTAGCCAGGGCCGATGTGGGAATTGCTATCGGTGCAGGCACGGACGTTGCCTTAGAATCGGCCGATGTTGTACTGATGAAGAACAGCCTAACCGACGTGGTTACCGCGATTGAGCTCAGTAAGGCGACAATTCGCAATATAAAACAAAACTTGTTCTGGGCCTTTTCTACAACGCCTTGGGTATTCCTTTGGCGGCGGGCTTGCTTTATCCCATCGCCGGCTGGAAACTGAATCCCATGTATGCAGCGGCCGCGATGAGCCTTAGTTCAATTTTCGTGGTCTCCAACGCCCTGCGTTTAAGGCGGTTTCGCCCAAAACAATTGAAAAGAGGGGGGGTTGCTGTGAAAAAAAACAGTGAGGATAGAAGGAATGACGTGCACCCACTGCCAAAAGCGGGTTGAAGAAGCATTAAACAAACTGTCCGGGTTGAGCGCAGAGGTGGATCTTACCCAAGGCATTGCTACCATCGAAGTTTCGGGGGGGAATGGGATGAAGCAAGCGTGCGAGAGGCAATCAGCCAAGCGGGCTATCAAGTCATCTCCATTGGTGGGTGATTGCTGTGAAATCAGATCAAGCTAAGGTGATGCGCCTTTTAAAAAACGGCCCGCGGGCAGCTGGACGGCTTAATCCGGATGGTAGAGGATGATGCTATTGTGTTGACATTTCCAACCAGATTCTGGCGACACAAGCGATTTTGCGAACCGTTAACCATCACATTCTCCACGACCATCTAGATAATTGTGTGCGGGAGGCCTTTGCCACCGAAAGCGGGCAGCAAAAGATTGAGGAAATCATGGCCATTGTTGATAAGTTAACGAAATAGGGGGGTATGCCCAATAGGGCCGCAAGAAACATGACCTCGATCCAAACGAGATTTTGGATCGGATCTATCGCAAAAGGGAAACCCAGCGAGGCAAAACTGCTCAAAACAACCAGCATGCCGCCTAAGAACACCACTGCCACTGCGCCGAGCTTTTGCCAAATTCTGTTTTTCATGGTTTACCTTCCTTTAACCTAAAATAGTCTGTGGAATCAGGGAAAAGAACAGGAACAGAAAAGTCCACAGCAAAACAATGGCCATGGTCGAAAAGATCCCTTCCGGCTGGACACCCCGTAAGATAAAGTATGTGCCCAAAATGGAAAGGACCACCGAGATACCATAATGAATCAGCCCGAAAAAGGCTAGATTCGTCATGGGAATGGGCAGATTACGAACCACCAGCAGGATTAGTGCCGTTACAGTGATCTTATAAACAAATTTGTTCCCGTTAAG
>JMBX01000323.1_pt1 | contig 12507 bp, 19 predicted proteins | sample 616521 | NCBI WGS metagenome assembly JMBX01 (sample SAMN02727906, study PRJNA239997) | anaerobic digester metagenome | biome: anaerobic digester; isolation source: mesophilic anaerobic digester inoculated with municipal waste water sludge... | place: Germany: Bielefeld University, CeBiTec ...
GGTTGATGATGCTCGAAAACTCTATAATATGAGAATTAAGGCGACAAGTGCAGGTGGGTGACTTATCAATTATGCTATGGTCATAAAAAGAAAGGCGGACAAGAAATTCCGCCTTTCCAATGATTATGTATATCTGGATCAATATTCAAAGACTGTTTTTTTCAGCAATCTCAGAGGTATTACTAATGGGAATAAGTGTGAACCCATTTGTAATCCCCTGTTTGCAGGAATGCTGTACTCGGAAAGGGGGGGGCGCCCCCCCAGCTGTTGTATCCTGCAACGCCCTGCTGTTTCATATCTATACATACTTCTACAAAGTTCCGAGGAACAATATCGTTAATATGTGTCTGCCTTGGCCTGTTGTTTTTGCTTCTTCCTCAGAACGTGATGCAATCTCTTCGCTGCTTAAATTATTCCACTGATAGGGACGGTGTACAGCCTCTTCGGAGTCGAAGTCTTCAATGCTGTTACGCAATGCATTAAAACCGATTGTACTATCGGCTACAACAAGTAACCCTTTCTTTTGGTTAGTAAAAGCTGCCCATCGGGTATCGGTTCTGTGCCCGTTTTCCTGGGGACGTACGTAAGGGTAGTACATCTCTTCCACAGTAGTTTTATAGAGACCTACTTTTGAACCAGACGCCCTGTCGATATAATTTTCGCCCGGGCCTTTCCCGAAATATTCCACGTTGTTCATAGATGTTGGTAAGCGGAAACGAATGCCTATTCTAGGGACGGTAAGCGATGATGAAGCTTTGCGAGCTGCTGATGCTTCAGGAGAAAAGGTTGCTGTAAGAGTAGCTTCTGATGCTGCAATCTGCTTCTCTTCCCTCTCTGCGGAGAAAAACTCTATACCAATTTTCATTATTCCGGACGGGTAAATTGTGTATTTCACCGTGTAAAGGTTACCGGCAGCAAGCAGGTAAGTGGTCTCAAGCACTGCATTATTTCCTTCGGAATAGGCTTTCGCATCAGTTACGTTGAAGTTTTTGCTCGATTGTTTCCATATTTGCAGGCGGTTTGGTGCACCGTTTCCGTAGTCGTTATCATTTGGACCACGCCAGAAGTTGGGTTGAATACCAAAACCCTTATCAAAATATTCAATTCCCTTTACTTTATAGGAGGTAGCTACTCCGGTTTTCATGTCAAATACAAAATTTACTACAGGAGATGATACTACTACTTTGTCTTTTGAATTATTTATTTTCAGAGAAGGCCCTTTTGGTTTATCGACATAAATCTGCTTCGATGCTGTTAACGGCAACTTGAATTGTTCAATTGCAACTAGATGATTTGCAGGAATAAGAGGTGTTTCTATTTTTGAATTACCTCGAAGTTGATAAAGTATTCTCTGCCTGCTTTAGGCTGCAGGTTGCCTACTGGGACAGAAACTTCAGTACTCGTTTGAGGCTGCAGGGAAATCTGAAGTATTCCATCAGATAATATATTACCATTTTCAGTAATATTGAATTTGAATACGTAGTTATCGGTATCTGAAAAATATTGACGGTTAATAATCCTGAAAATTCCTTTGGTAAGATCAATTGCTTCAAAGCAAAATTCTGATGAACATATTTTACTTCGGCCATAGAGGGGGGGTGGGGGGGTACGATCTGGATTCACCAATCCGTTGCAGAGAAAGTTACCGTCACTAGGCATATCAACACCGTAATCTCCGCCATATTTGTAATAATGGCGCCCGTTTTCGTCATAGGCCTCCATTCCTTGATCTACCCAATCCCATATGTAACCTCCCTGTAGATTGGGATATTTGTATATAGCCTCCCACTGTATATCAAGATTTCCGTTTGAGTTCCCCATTGCGTGTGAATATTCCGAGGGGATAACAGGACGGTCACTACCTTTTCTTCCTATTTCGTGGAGCCATGCCGCACTTGGGTATTGAGGTACATACATATCCGTATTAAAGTCCCATAGTCCCCGTTCGTAGTTTACAGGACGGTTCATAAAATTACGTTCCTGGTCTTTTAGGTATTTGTAGGTATGAAAAAAAATTTATTCCGTTACCGGCTTCATTGCCTAATGACCATATGGTTACCGACGGATGATTTTTATTTCGTTCAAACATATTTACTGTCCTGTCCATGTGAGCCTGCTCCCATTCAGGATGTTTTGCAAGTGAGCGCTGGCCGTAATAAAGCCCGTGCGATTCAATATTTGCCTCATCATACACATACAGTCCATATTCACTGCAAAGTTCATAAAACCGGCGCGATTGGGGGTAATGTGAAAGACGTACAGTGTTGATGTTATGTTGTTTCATCAGCGTGAAATCCTTTTCATCAGCTCTTCAGTGACATAGTGCCCAGTTTTTGGATTTGTCTCATGAATATTTACCCCCCCTTTGAGTTTAATAGGCTGACCGTTTACAAGGAACAGCCTGTCGATTCTGTCACCCGTTTTAACTGTTTTTATCTCGATTCGGCGAAAGCGACAGTAGGGGACTACCTCGCCTGAAGGCTCTCCCTCTTTTCACTGTGATAAGCAGTTTATAAAGGTTAGGATGTTCAGATGTCCATGTATCAACATCAGCCAGTTTAGCTGTGAAGGATATGGCATTTTCACCGTTGCTATGGATGCTGATGGGCTTAATATCTGATGCAACAATTTTCCAGATGCATCTAGCAGCTCATAAGATACCTCAGCAAATGATGCACCTGAATTGTAGTTGCTTATTGTCGTCTCCAGCTCAAATATGCCATTTTTATAGCTATCGTCAAGAGTTGATTTAATTCTGAAGTCGCGGAGAGAAGTTTTGGGTTGCGACCATAGAAATACATCCCTTTCTATACCGCTCATACGCCAGAAGTCCTGGCATTCTAGGTAAGATCCTGTACTCCAGCGGAATAATTTCAGAACAATCGTGTTTTTTTTCCCGGTTTTACATACTTGTTTATTCTGAATTCGGCGGCTGTTTTAGAATCTTCGCTATATCCCACTTCTTTACCATTGATATAGACATATACGCCCGATTTTGCCCCCCCATCTAAGCTAAGAAAAATTTCCCGGTCGCTCCAGCTTTCAGGTATATCAATCTCACGGCGATATACGCCAACGGGATTATCTTCGGGGAGGTAGGGTTGTTCAATCTTCGGATAACGTGTTTTCGGGTCACGCTCTACGAACTCATAAGGGTGATTAACGTAAATAGCCGTTCCAAATCCCTGCATCTCCCAGTTCCCCCCCGGGACTCTGATCTCTTTCCAGCCGTCAAGCGAGACAGTTGAATCTGTAACATTTTCAGGGAGCTGTTTGTAAGAATCTACAAAATAAAAATCCCATGTCCCGTTTAGAGATTTGTAATATTTACTTTCTTCGAAACGTGTTTTAACGCATCGGATTTATTGTCGTACGTCATAAATTGCGTACGTGGATGTTCCTTGTTTACTTTAACAACATTAACATCCTGCCAATAGGGTAGTTTACGCAAATCGGAAATAACTCTGTATTCCTGTGCCGGTAATTGGAAAACAGATGAAATGCCGATAACTGCAGTCATCATTAAAAATTTGATTTTCATCTTATTGCTGTTTATAATATATTTGATTTCAATTTGTTTATATTTTAGACAGTAATACATCCGATAATCGGCTTGCACCAATACGGAAATGGTTTTTGTTGCACCATTCTTCACCCAGAACATCTTTCACTATGGTGTAATATTTTACAGCATCTTCAACAGTAGCTACTCCTCCCGATACTTTAATTCCGATCATACGTTTTGTTTTGAAATAATATGATTTTATTGCTTGGCACATTACATATACTGCTTCCGGTGTTGCGCCCGGGTAACCCTTACCTGTAGATGTCTTTAGGAAATCGGCTCCTGAATAGAGTGAGAGGATAGAGGCTTTGTGAATCTTTTCTGCTGTTTTCAATGCACCTGTTTCAAGTATTACTTTCAATGGAGCATTTCGACAAGCCTCTTTTATCTCTGAAATTTCTTCACACAACTCTTCATAATACTCCTCAAGAAAAGTCCTACATTGAAAACAATATCTATTTCGTCTGCTCCATCGGCGATAGCAAGTGCAGTTTCGGCTACTTTCACCTCTGTGAAGGTTTGTGATGAAGGGAAGCCTCCCGACACACATGCTATTTTAACATTTGCTGTAAGCGCTTCCTTTACTATCTCCACAAAGTTAGGATATACGCAGATTGCAGCCACATTATCCACTTCGGGATTGGTACCATCGAAGGTATTTACCTGTTCTGTAAATTTCCAAACAGACTCTTTTGTATCTGTTGTGTTTAGGGTAGTAAGGTCTATGCAACCATAAAGCTTTTTATATACTTTCTGATTATTGTTCTCATTAAATTTTTCAGCGATTATTCCTGCTGTTTTTTTTCAGCTACTTCTTTGTCCGTTAATTTGAACGGATGGTTACTTATTGCTTTGCTATATTTATCTGTTTCCATTTTCAGATTGGTTTAATAAGTTATAAAATAGGATTATGGTTCTAATTTCTTGTTATTTAGTTTACTGTTATTCTTGTGCCTTGATGAATCTCTTACAGTTTTTTTTATGATATTTTTTTTCAATGCATCTTCAAGGTCCACACCTGTCTGGTTTGCCATACAGATAAGTACCCATAATATATCAGCCATTTCATCAGCGATGTTCTTTGACAAGTCTGAATCTTTGAATGACTGATCGCCGTATGTTCTTGATATGATTCGTGCCAGTTCGCCTACCTCTTCGGTAAGTATAGCCATATTTGTAAGTTCGCTAAAATAGCGTACGCCAAAGCTATTAATCCAGTTATCTACCTGTTGTTGAGCTTCATTGATTGTCATTTTTATATTATTTTGCGCAGTATTTATTATCAGACATACAAACTTGATAAAGTTTGTATAATATTTGGAGCCGGATAAATTTATTCTTTTTGTTTTGAATCAATTAAAATTGTTACTGGTCCCGTCATTGATAAGATGCACTTGCATATTGGCGCCGAACTCTCCTGTTTTATCGGTTTCCCGAATGTATATATTAACCGTTCACAGAATTCTACATATAAAGGAATGGCAATATCAGGTTTTGCCGCACGAATGTATGACGGACGATTTCCTTTTTTGGTACTTGCGTGCAGCGTGAATTGTGAAACAACAAGGATATCACCATCAATATCCAGTACCGATTTATTCATCACTCCGTTTTCATCGTCAAATATACGCAAATTAACTGTTTTTTTTGCACAAAAAAATCAATATCTTCCGTAGTGTCGGAATCTTCGATACCCACCAATAGCATCAGACCGTTTTTTTTATTCGTGCTTTTTACCTTTCCGTTTATGTGTACTGATGCTTGTGATACACGCTGGATGAGAATTCTCATAAATATTATATCTTGTCTGAAATTTTATGAATTGAAGAGTGGAGATTCGATAAAACTTTTTTTGTTGCTTTCTGCAATCCATTTCAATATTTTATTGCCTTTGCTGTTGCCAATAAGTTTTTTTTATTTCCTCTTCGTTCGATTCTTTAATTCTTTTATACTTTTAAAATGAGAGAGAAGCTTTTTCTTTGTTTCGGGTCCAATCCCATTTACATTATCTAATTCTGAAATAATTTGCGATTTACTTCTTTTTTTGACGATGAAAGGTAATCCCGAAACGATGTGCTTCATCACGCAAGTGCTGAATAATTTTTAACGTTTCGGAATTTTTGTCAATATATAGTGGAACTGGGTCATAAGGGAAATATATCTCTTCAAGCGCTTTGCTATGCCGATAATTGCTATTTTACCGTAAAGCCCATTTTTCTGAAGAGATTCAACAGCAGCGTTTAGTTGTCCTTTACCTCCGTCAATCACAATGAGTTGGGGGGGTAGGGGGGGGAGCCTTCGTTAAGCGCGCGAGAGTAGCGCCTTTCTACAATCTCGCGCATTGATGCGAAATCATCAGGGCCTGCAACGCTCTTAACGTTGAAATGGCGATAGTTCTTTTTTTTGATGGTTTCCCTTTTTGAACACCACACATGCTGCAACCGGATTTGTTCCCTGTATATTGGAATTGTCAAAACATTCTATATGCCACGGCATCTCTTTTAACTGCAAATCTTTTTGCAGGGTTTTCAGGATTCTTGTAGTCCGCTGTTCCGGGTTTAGCATTTCTGCTTTTTTTTCAATTTATCTATTTTGAATTGTTTTACGTTCTTCTCAGAAAGAGAGAGGAGTTTACGCTTATCGCCACGCTGTGGAATGGTGAACTCTACATCCGATAATTTCAGATCCGGGATAAACGGAACAATAATCTCTTTCGATTTGCTTCCGAAACGATCACGCATCTCAATAATTCCCATACTTAGCAATTCCTGAGCACTTTCATCGAGTTTCTTTTTATATTCAAAGGTATATGCTTGGTTTACTGAGCCATTAACAACATGAAGATAGTTAATGTATGCAGAGTTTTCATCCTCTTCAATTGAGAATACATCAAGATTATAGTTTGTATTGCTGACTACTTGAGATTTCTCTCTGAAGTTCTGAATAAGCACCAATTTTTCTTTCAACTCGTGAGCCTCTTCGAAACGCAATTCATTTGCAAGCAGCTGCATCTTCTCCTGAACCTGTTTTTCAATAATTGCAACATTTCCTTTTAATATTTCAATAATTTCCTCAATATTCTTATTATATTCTTCAAGTGTCTGTAACCCTTCGCATGGGCCGTTGCATCTTTTAATATGATATTCGAGGCAAACTTTGAATTTTCCCTCAATAATATTTTCAGGAGTAAGATTGAGTCTGCATGTACGTATTTTATAGACTTTTCTGAAAATGTCTAAAAGGGTATTTACAGATTGAACTGAGGTATAAGGCCCAAAATATCTTGATCCGTCTTTCACAATATTTCTTGTTTTGTAAACTCTCGGGAAAAATTCATTTTTTTTACTACAATATAAGGGTAGGTTTTGTCATCCTTTAGCATCACGTTGTAACGTGGCTTTAGTTGTTTTATAAGATTATTTTCAAGTAGGAAGGTGTCTTCTTCGGTGTTTACAACTATATATTTTATTTTTCTGATATTTCTTACAAGAATTCTGGTTTTAGGATGTTCATGATTTTTGTTGAAATAAGATGACACTCTTTTTTTCAGATCTTTTGCCTTGCCAACATATATAACTGTGCCTTTCTCATCTATAAACTGATAACAGCCCGGAAGATGAGGAATTACGGCAAGTGTATTTTTTTTATCTCTTCTGACATTTTAGCAAGTAGCAATTGCTGCAAAATTACAAAACTTGAAATTTTTCAAAAAAATTCTTTTTCGGGTTAAAATTTAAATTTTTAATTACCATCGGTAGATATTGCTTTTTATAAGCATTATAAATTTTATTGGTTTTTTTTGTTGACCTGTTATTTGATCTACTCACTAATTTAAGCTGATGATTATTCGTTGAATTTAAGAAGTGAACTAACTTCCACCTCTTCAGGGAAATGCTTCCTGCCTTTAAGTTCTACTAATTCTATAAGAAAATTAATAAAGATTTTTTTCACCCCAAGTTTTTTTTACAAGATTATATGCTGCAGCCATTGTCCCTCCTGTGGCTAGTAAATCATCATGCAGCAGGACTACATCGTTTTTGTTAATGCGTCTTCATGGATTTGTATTGCGTCATTTCCATACTCTTTTGTGTAGGTTTCCTCTATAACTTTATATGGAAGTTTTCCAGGTTTCCTTATTGGCACAAATCCAGCTCCAAGTCTTACAGCTAATGCGGGGCCCAAAAAGAATCCCCCCCTTGATTCAATACCTACTACTTTTGTTATACCTCTATCCTTGTACTGCTCATACAAAAGGTCTGTTAACTCTTTCAAGTGAGTTGGTGATTGGAATAGCGTTGTGATATCTTTAAACTGAATTCCAGGAATTGGGAAGTCCGGAATATTTCTAACAGCTGATGTAAGTGTCTCTATGCTCATTTTTAATATATTTTATTTTGATTTTTCACGTGTTCCACGTGGAACATTTACGGTTTTATCGTCCTAAGAGGACAAGCAGCACAGAAATGTCATTGGGGGGGAGACCCCCCGGTATTCTACTTGCCTGTGCAATGGTTCCCGGGTTTATTTTGTAAGTTTTTGCCTTGCCTCGGTAGATAACGACTGTATTTCAGTATAGTTGAACTTGTCTTTGATACGGATCTCCTCCAAACGGGTTATTTTGTCTGCCATTATCTGTTCCCGTTTAATGTAGCCGCTATATTTTATTTCGATATTAGCACATTCAATTATTTCTTCCTTCCGGTCAGCAATCGTGTCAAGGGTTTCTTTAAGAGGAGTCACATTGTCAGACATCAATGACAAGTCGATATGAGGACGTGTGAGCAGGTCTATCAGCTTCACGCCATGCTTTAGCGGAGTTGTACCGATATGCTCCAGGAATGGGTTTATCCTTTGTGGTTTGATTGAAAAGTTTTTTACAAAATCTATTATTTTTCTCACTTCTTCCTCTTTTGCTTTCAAAAGGTGCATTCTGCTTTCCGAGGCTAGCCCTAAGTTATATGATTTTTCTGTGAGCCTTTCGTCTGCGTTGTCCTGGCGAAGGAGAATGCGATACTCAGCGCGTGAAGTGAACATTCTGTAGGGTTCATCCACACCTTTTGTTATCAGGTCGTCAATAAGTACGCCTACATATGCTTCGTCTCTTCTCAGTGTAAATGGATTTCCTCCGTGGCAATTTATATGAGCGTTTATCCCTGCTATCAGCCCTGTCCGGCTGCTTCTTCATAGCCGGTTGTACCGTTGATCTGCCCCCCCGCGAAAAAGAGATTTTTCACTAATTTTGTCTCAAGCGTAGGTACAGTTGAGTAGGGTCAAAAAAGTCGTACTCTATGGCATATCCCGGGCGATAAATATGAACATTCCTAAATGCCGGAACAAGTTTCAAAGCTTTCAGCTGTGTTTGAAGGGGGGGCAGGGAAGAGGAGAAACCATTGAGATAATATTCGTGAGTAGTTTCTCCCTCGGGCTCAAGGAACAGCTGATGACTGGTTTTTTTCGGAGAAAGTAACAATTTTTGTTTCAATACTCGGGCAATAGCGGGGGGGTCCGATACTCTGTATTTGTCCATTATAAAGAGGAGAGTCGTTCAATCCTTCTCTAATTGCTTCATGTACTTTTTCCGATGTATATGTTATCCAGCAACTGAGCTGCTTCAGCTCCCGCTTTACATTGGGTAAATATGAGAATTTGTGAAAACTATCATCATCCCCCCCTTTCTGTTCTTCCATAAGAGAAAATCAACAGAACGGGCATCTATGCGTACAGGTGTACCCGTCTTCATCCTGTCGGTTTTAAACCCTTTTCGCATAGCTGCTCTGTCATGCCGAGAGAGGCTGGCTCAGCAATACGGCCTCCGCCAATCTGTACTTTGCCGATATGTATTAATCCGTTCAGGAATGTTCCGTTGGTTAGAATAACTGCTTTCGCCAAAAATTCTACTCCCATGCGGGTTTTAACACCGGTAACTATTGACCTGTCAAATGTCAGTTCGGTTACCATATCCTGCCACATATCAAGGTTTGGTGTGTTTTCAATTATTTCACGCCAGTTTTCGATGAATTTCATACGGTCGCTTTGTACACGCGGGCTCCACATGGCAGGTCCTTTCGATCTGTTTAGCATACGGAATTGAATAGCGGTTTTGTCGCTTACAATACCCATCTGCCACCCATAGCATCAATCTCGCGCACAATCTGCCCCTTTGCAATGCCGCCTACAGCGGGATTACAGCTCATTTGGGCGATCTTGTTCATATCCATTGTGATAAGCAGTACCTTAGAGCCCAGGTTGGCCGCTGCTGTAGCAGCTTCGCATCCGGCATGCCCGGCACCAACAACAATTATATCGTACTTAAAGTTCATCTTGTAATATAAATATTCTATTTCTGCCCTCTGATAAGTAAATGAATTTACTCTGCACCTGTTTTATAAAGCAGTACCTTTTATGCTTATGCAAAGATACTAAAAAAAAGAAAAAGTTAAGAATATTCTAACTGTTAATTACAGGTAAGGTTGTTTTAAGCGTCACTAAGCCAATTGTATATGGAGGCAGACCGATAGTTGGCCGCTATAATCTCTATTGTAATTGCCACTAAACGTGTGGTTTGTGTGGGTTGCCCGTAAATTTCAATTTTCCCCCCCGGTAGTGAAATCACTGTCCATAATGTCCGTATAAGCCTTCTTATCAAACTTGGTATAAAAAAGTTTTCAGTATTATGTTATATGGAATATTAATGCTTCGTTAAAACTTCATTTATAATACTGACAGTCAACAATTTATGCCAGATCCCCCCCAAAAAGTGCCATACTCTATTGATATTCAGAGAACTATAAGAACTGTTTTAAAAAAATTACCGAAGTATTGGAATATAAAGTGACTAGTATAATAAGTTTTGTTTATTCAAATGTATGTTTCCAAAAGTATATTGTATTCCCTAATGTAAATATTTAATATTTATACAGATAATAGTTCAGAGCATCGTTTTCAGCTGCACGCATCAATCTGGCATCGGTGGCTGACTTGTCGTCAATCCCACATAAATGTAATACTCCGTGTATAATAACACGGTGCAGTTCCTCTGTATATTCAGTACAATACTTTTGTGAATTGGAATTCACTGTATCGAGACTGATAAAGATATCTCCCGATATTATATCACCTTCGGAGTAGTCGAAAGTGATAATATCTGTATAATAGTCGTGATTCAGGTAGTGAAGGTTAATCTCCAGTATTTTCTCATCGTCACAGAAAATATAAGAGATATCTCCCACATTTTTACCATAATTTTTCGCAACGGTTCTTATCCAGTTTGCAGTTTCTCTATTTTTTATTGCAGGAAAATCAACATTTTCCACATGAAAAGTGACAGCCATATATTTAACATTTATTTACTTTGAGAATTGCCTTATTTCAACCGAAAAGAGATAGGCCACGAAAATGGCCGCAATTACACCGGTCAAATCAGCCAAAAGCGCGCAGGGAACGGTGTAGCGTGAATTCTTGATGTTCACTGCACCATAGTAAACGGCAACAATATAGAAGGTGGTGTCGGTTGCTCCTTGGAGTACGCTCGATAGTCTCCCGGTGAAAGAATCGGCGCCAAACGTTTTCATTGCATCAATCATCATCCCTCGTGCTCCGCTACCGCTTAACGGTTTCATCAGAGCCGTGGGCATACTATCCACCCAGCGTGTATCGGTGCCCGTCAACGCCACAAGGTTTCGCAGTCCATCCATCAAAAAATCCATCGCTCCTGAAGCGCGGAAAACACCTATACCCACCAAAATGGCAATGAGGTATGGTATGATGGAGACAGCGGTTTTAAATCCATCTTTTGCACCGTCAATAAAGGCATCGAAGATATTGATTTTTCTTTTCAATGCCTTTACAATAAAAAGCACTATAATGGTAAACAGAATGATGTTTGCTGCCAGGCTGGAGACAATATTGATTTTTTTTCCTGCGGCATTGATTGAAATATCAGTACGGTTCCAGTAATAATTCCCAACATTACAAGTATAAAGCTTATTATCGCTTTGCTGAAAATATTGATTCCTTGCTTAAGGCAGACGGCAATCATGCCGGCAAGAGTAGCAGCAAATGTGGTAATCATTATGGGAATAAACACATCGGCAGGGTTAACAGCTCCCAGCTGAGCGCGGTACACCATGATGGTGACCGGAATAAGCGTCAGTCCCGATGCATTTAACACAAGAAACATAATCATGGGGGGGTTTGATGCCTCCTCTTTGTTTAGGTTGATTTCTTGCAACTCCTGCATCGCTTTCAATCCAAAAGGTGTGGCTGCGTTGTCGAGTCCAAGCATGTTTGCCGATATATTCATCAGAATGGATCCTGATGCCGGGTGATTCTTTGGAATGTCGGGAAAGAGTTTCGAAAAAAAAGTGGTGCAACTGCCTTTGAGAACAATTCAACCATTCCTCCGCGTTCGCCTATTTTCATCACGCCAAGCCATAGAGCCAGCACACCCGTAAGTCCCAGCGAGATCTCAAAACCGGTTTTAGCTGAATCGTAGGTGGAATTCATGATTTCGTTAAACACATATATATCTCCGAAAAAGACAAGCTTAACTGTCGCTACTATAAAAGCGACCAAAAAAATGCAATCCAAATGTAATTCAATACCATACTATTCGAGACTATGCTAGGATCATCAATTAAACGGATCTCTGACCAGAAATCTGTCAAAGATACAATTTAAGCCTTTTAATTAAAAGGAATTGATTTATTTTCTATCTTTATAATTCTGAGGAACCGGATTTACACGACATCCATTTGATTAAATCATACCCGGCAAAGTCCGACCGTAACCATTTAGAATATCATACCCGGCAAAGGCTTCTTATTTGCCTGGCACTAACCGGAAAGGTAGATTTGGTTACAGTCATTAATCACACAATCAGTAAGTTGAAGTATTATAAATATATATAATCGTATGACAATTGGAAAGATTTTATATTTCCG
>JMBX01000324.1_pt1 | contig 12491 bp, 19 predicted proteins | sample 616521 | NCBI WGS metagenome assembly JMBX01 (sample SAMN02727906, study PRJNA239997) | anaerobic digester metagenome | biome: anaerobic digester; isolation source: mesophilic anaerobic digester inoculated with municipal waste water sludge... | place: Germany: Bielefeld University, CeBiTec ...
CGAAGCAACCGTTACCCCCACGCCTGAACCAACATCCGAGCCAGCGCCATCGGTCACACTTGAACCCGAAATAGCGCAAATGATGGACCAAATTGAAGAACAAATTAGCGAAGTGCGCCTTTTGGAGATGAGCGAAAGAATCCCGCGCAAGGTCTATAGCCGAGACGAACTGAGAGAATTCGTGCGCGAAGAAATGCTTGAAGACCTTGATGAAGAGGCCGAATCAAATAACGTGCGCTTTTATAACCTTTTGGGACTTTTGCCCGAGGGGGGGCTTGAAATGAAGACCTTGCTTGAGGATCTTTATTCAGAGCAAATCGCGGGCTTTTACACAATTGAAGATCGCGAAATGGTCGTTGTGGCAGGCGATGAATTTGGCATCAGCGAACGCCTCACCTACGCCCATGAATACGTTCACGCCTTGCAATATGCCAACTTTGACATCGAAAACGGACTTGGCTACAACGAAGATGATTGCCAGGAAGACTCCGAGCGTTGTCTCGCCATTCAAGCCTTGATTGAAGGTGACGCCAACTTAAGCCAGTTCCTGTGGTTTGAAAACCATGCCACACGCGCGGATATCATGGAACTCATTCTCAGTTTCGAAGAGACCGAAAGCCATGTTTTGGACTCCGCGCCAGCTTATCTGACCACATCCATGATGTTCCCTTATGAACAAGGCACCGCTTTTGTTCAGTACCTTTATAGCATAAACGGCTTTGACACCATCAACGAAGCATTCACCACCACACCACCCGTCAGCGCGGAGCAAATCATGTTCCCCCCCGAGCGCTATCCCGATGACCTGCCCGTCAAGGTCGACTTGCCCGACGTTTTGGCCGCGCTGGGCGAGGACTGGGAAATCGACCACGATGGCGTTGTGGGCGCCTGGGACAGTTATTTGATGCTCAGCAAAGGCTACGATGAGCGCTTTCAAATCGACGAAGATGTCGCCCTGGCCGCCGTTGAGGCTGGGGCGGTGACGCCTACGCCCTTTTGAAAAACGAAAGCCAGGACGAATTTCTCTTTATCATGAACACGACCTGGGATACAGAAGAAGACCAGCGGGAAGCCTGGAACGCTTTTTCAGCGATGCTCAAGCTCCGGTTTGGCAGTCCAGGTTATGACGGTTTATTCAGCAAAGATGGCACCTTCGCGCGCCTTTTCAAAACCGATGAAAAGGGTTTTGTGCTCATCCTGTCTGAAACGCTTGAAGGCCTTGAGTCGCTTTATGATTTCCTGAGTGAGTAAAAAAACATGCCCGATAAACCAGTTTTCAAATCCAGCCTTGACCGCGAAAAATAAAGGCTTTGCTCTTTGATATCGACGGCACGCTTTCAGACAGCGATGACGAAATGGTGGCTTCTATTTACGCGCGCATGGCGTGGCTTAGCCCGCCTTTCCAAGAGATACGCCTGCACAAATTCGCCCGCCAGCTGGTGCGTTTTTTTTCAGGCCCCCCCTGCCAACCGCTTTTTGGCGTTTCTGGACCATATTGGCGTCGACAGCCACCTGGCACGGTTTTTAGACCACCGCGCGCGAAAAAAAAGAAAGCCGTTCCTGAAGATTTCCCGGTCATCCCTGGCGTGCGCCCCCCATGCTGGATGCCCTGCACAAGCGCTATCCCTTTGCGGTTGTTTCCGCGCGGAACAGTGTGACTGTGGAGAAGTTTTTGCGCGTGAACGATTTGCACAGCTATTTCGACATTGTTATCAGTTCGCAGACCTGCGAGAAAACCAAGCCTTTCCCGGAGCCGCTGCTATTCGCCGCGTCGGAACTGGGTGTGCCCATCGAAAACTGCCTGATGATCGGCGACACGCTAACCGATGTCCGCGCTGCTTTGGCTGCCGGAGCACAGTCGCTTTCTGTTCTGTGTGGCTTCGGCACCGAAAAGAGTTGCGCAAAAGTGGCACGCATCATATTCTGCATAGCACCAGCGAACTGGCGGCCTTACTCAACGAACAAAATATTAGCGAGTAGATATCTTCCCGAGGTTTTCCCGGGAAATTAAACGAATAACGGGGGAAGAGAGAACAGACTAAACCCTGTCCTGATATTCGGGTAGTATTTCCCCCCGCCAGGACCTTGCCAGTCAAGCGTTGCCATTGGTTTATACAAGAGCATGACAATGGCAAGCACAACACAAGCTATACCACCGATAATGAACCAGGCGGAAATGCCCAGCCATTCGGCGATTGGCGCGGCAATCAGCAAGCCGATCGGCACTGTGGCTTGAACAAGCGAACCCATCACCGTAAACACGCGCCCCCCCTGTAATTCTGACGGGATTTTATCTTGAAAAGCGCGCTAAGTGGCCCGTTGGCAAACACGTTGGCGATACCAAAAACGCTATGAGAAAATAGCTACGGTATATCCCTGGGCAGGAAGGAAGCCAAATGCAAGCATGCAAAGACCCATCGAAAAAAAATACCCATTACAATGGTCAATATCTTGCGTTTAAAGCCACCCCCCATACGCTTAGAGCCAGTCCACCTAAAATCGAGCCCACGCCCAAAGCGGAATAGAGAAATGCCAGTCCGTCTGAGCCTTTCTGAAAAACTGGTCAACATGCAGCGGCAAAAGGCTGAAGGATGGCGTGGCGGCCATGTTAATCAGCGTCCCACCAATCATGGCGGCAAAATACCCCCCCTCCAGCTGATAACATAGGCGAAGCCGTCTTTGACATCGGTCAAGACTGTTTTGATGCTCGTGGCTACCTTTTCCGATTTCTGCTTGGGAGGTTGCGGGATTTTAACTGCAAACAATAAAAGAATAGCCATCGCTGCGGTGACAATATCAACTGCCACCACCGCCTGAATGGGTAACAAAGACATCAACAACGCGCCTAAAGGTGGTGACACAATGGTGATAATGCCGTCCACAGCATGCGAAACACCGGCCAATCGGGTGTAATGCTCTCTGGGAACCATCAGCGTAATCGAAGCACTCATCGCGGGACCCTGGAAAATCGCCCCCCACGGAACGAATGAAGAGAATAGCGTAAACATGCCAGATTTGGATTTTTCCGATAGCAAACAATATGGCCAACAAGAGCGTTGCCAAAGCGATGACACCATCGGAGATAATCATGGTTAGTTTTCTGTTCCAGCGGTCTACCAACGCGCCAGCGAACGGACCTAAGATAACACGGGGGCAAGACACCCGTGATAGTCGCCATGAGAAGCGTAATCGCCGAACCGGTTTCTTTGGTAATAAACCAAATTAGCGCGAAATGCACCAAGCCTGAGCCGAGCATGGAAAGGATCTGCCCCCCCACCCCCCCATCGGCAGGTAGTTATTAAGCCATTTTTCTGGCAGTTCGGGTTGGGCATTTGGCGTAATAATTGGTTCAGTGGCCACTGATGGCTGCTCTAAAGTGGTATTTGAATCTTGGATCATAAGCTCTCGTTTCTAAACGATGGCTATTATACAGCAAAGTCAACACGAATTGATACTTCCTTGGAAATGTTGTACTTTTTTTTACGTGCATTTGTTCAAAAACAATTTCTGTATAAACTGTCATTTCTTCAAAATTAATTCAGCACATTATTGTCATTTGTTCAATATTTTAAGTGCCCTAAAAGCGCATTTCTTCAACCTTTTCTGTTATTTGCTTTCAGAACATTCATTTTTTTTACAATTCCACATAAAATCATTAATCATTGTAAAATAAGATATCATCTCATCTGGACGGTTGCTATGAAAAGAAAAGAATTTCGCAAAGAACACCAAAAGAAACACCCTATCCACGATTTCGCACCCGCCGTGCCATCTTGCGAAACGGCATCGCATTTCTGGCTTCAATTTTGCTGAATTTTAAAGTTGAAGGCCAGGAAAACCTGCCCGAAAAGGGCCCCATTGCTCATTGTTAACAACCATTTCCACTTTTTAGACACCATCAGCCCCCCCATTCATAGCACCAAATATCCTTTGGAGTTCATCGGGGGGGACCATGTTATGCCCAACGCGCCAGTCGCCCTGAGGGTTTTGCCAAGGTTGTGGCGAACGCTTGAAATTCAGCAAGGCACCGCCAACCTGGAAGCTATTCGTGCCGCGGAGGCCATTTTGGCACAGGATGGCATTTTGGCGATTATGCCCGAAGGTCATGTGCACAAACCGCCCCTGCGTGAAGCCTTACCCGGCGCGGCCTTTTTAGCACTTCGCCTGGGCGTGCCCATTTTAGCCATCGGCACCTATAGCGAAGATAACTGGGATATTTTTGGCACCATACGCAACAAAAAAACGCAAAGCGCGCGTCATTTCCAAAATCGGCAAAGTTTTTGGCCCGCTAAAAATCGCTGACGGTGGCAACCGCCCCTCCAGAGATGATGTCAACCGCGCCCGGCACGAAATCATGAGCCAAATCGCTGCCCTCTTACCGCCGGAAGTGCGCGGAGAATTTGGCTAAGATCTCTCATTTGCTGGCTTGATATTAACGCGCTTTATACATTGATTTGCTATTATGAACATGATAATAGCTTGAATTAGCAATGGAATTAATATGGAATATAAAGATTACTACAAAACTTTAGGTGTTTCTAAAACCGCAACTGACGATGAGATAAAAAAAGGCTTATCGTGATTTGGCGCGCAAATATCACCCCCCCGACGTGAATAAAGACCCTAAAGCCGAAGAGATGTTTAAAGAAGTCAACGAAGCCTACCAGGTGCTTTCAGACAGCGAAAAACGCCAGAAATACGACAATTTAGGCTCGGAATGGCAACAATACCAACGCGCGGGCGGTCAGCCGGGTGGCTTTGACTGGGGACGCTGGCAACAACAACCCGGACAAGGCGGCGGTTACCGCACGATGACACCCGAAGAGTTTCAGGAAATTTTTGGCGGCATGGGTATGCCCGGTGGTATGGGCAGTTTTAGCGGAATGGGTGGCTTTTCTGACTTTTTCACTTCGCTATTCGGCGGAGGTTTAGTGGTGGGTTTAGTCCGGGCACAGAGACCAGCTATTCACAAGGTGGTCGCAGCTACCGTACACAAGCACCCGCCCGTCGTGATGTTGAACATGAAACTGAAATCACCCTTGAAGAAGCCTACCGTGGCACGCAACGCAGCCTTAGGTTCTCTGATGGGCGCATGATTAATGCCAGCATCCCTGCCGGCGTAGATACCGGTTCAAAAGTACGCCTGAGTGGTCAAGCCGATGGCGCGGACCTGTATTTGCTCATCAAAGTGCTCCCGCACAAAGTTTTTACCCGCAAAGGAAATAATTTGCTGTTGACAATTCCGGTAGATTTTTATACTGCCGCGCTGGGCGGTGAGGTGACGGTACCCACGATGGAGAAACCCGTTAAACTCAACATTCCATCGGGGGGGACCGATAGCGGGAAAACTTTTCGGCTCAAGGGCTTAGGCATGCCTTCCTTGCGCAAGTCAGATCAAAAAGGCGATATCCTGGCCAAAGTGCAAATACACTTGCCCAAACCACTTAGCCAGGCAGAGAAAAGCAAGCTCCAGGCCCTGCGCGATGAGTATCACAACTAAGGTCAGCGGAGCACTTAAAGTATAAAACCAGCTTTGTTACAGAGAAAGTACACGAAACCTGTCAGATATAACTGACAGGTTTCTTATTTTCTGATTTTTGTCAGTTATATCTGACACTTTCTTGATTTTTTTTCATTTTGTCAGTTATAACTGACACAAGCGAGGTGTGTCATGATTATCCGAGAGAACTATCTAAAATCGAACCATTTATTGACAAACCGATTATAAAAGTGCTTACTGGATTGCGCAGAAGCGGAAAGTCTGTTTTGCTTGAACAAATCCAGGACCGCCTTATCATGCAAGGTATTGCGCCCTCTCAAATCTTCACGCTCAACTTTGAATCCGCAAAAGCCATGCATATCCGCGACGATCAGGACTTAATCCACGAACTTCAAAATCAACCGTTTGATCGCAATAAAAAAAGTTTACATTTTCCTGGATGAAATTCAGGAAGTCCAAAATTGGGAACGGGCGGTTAACAGCTTGCGCGTTGACTTTAATTCCGACATTTACATCACCGGCTCCAACAGTTCGCTCCTATCCGGAGAACTGGCAACTTACCTGGCTGGTCGATATGTGGAATTTCAAATTTACCCCTTCTCATTTCTAGAGTTCACACAACTACTTGAACACACACCATTAAAGCTGGATAAAGACGCCGCCTTTAATTTGTACATCAATCTTGGCGGAATGCCGTTTTTGCATCATCTCGACTTTGACGTGGAACCTTCAAAACAATATTTAAAAGATCTTTACGCGTCAGTTGTGGTTAAGGACATTGTTAGCCGACACAATATCCGCGATGTTGACCTGTTACAACGGGTTATTCTGTTTTTGATGTCAAACATCGGCAATCCATTTTCAGCCCGCAGCATTTCAGCCTATTTAAAAAATGAATATCGCGCGGTCGCGCCCGAAACGGTCATTAACTACATTAAAGCCACCCTGGACGCTTGCTTGTTTTATCCTGCAAAACGACAAGATTTGCGCGGTAAGCGCATTCTGCAAATAGATGAAAAATATTACCTTGCTGATCATGGCATACGTCAGGCGGTTTATGGCGAAAACTTTAGGGATATCCATCTCATTCTAGAAAACATTGTTTTTATGGAACTATTAAGACGGGGGGGTTTGATGTAACAGTTGGTAAAGTTGGCGAAAAGGAAGTTGATTTCGTCGCGGAAAAAGCTGAACAAAAGCTATACGTTCAGGTGAGCTATATCATGAGTGATGAAGCCACCTTCAATCGCGAGATATCGCCCCCTGCTGGACATAAAAGACAACTACCCGAAATATATCATCTCAATGGATCCGATCAATCGCAGCACACAAGGCATAAAACATATGCACATTTTGACATTCTTGCTGGAGACAGAGAGTTTATAGGCTACAATAGAACAGTATGAAAACCACCTTTCGCAAAAACATCACTGTCTTTGCCGGCTCGGCAGATGGTTTACCCGAAACCCATATGCAAATCGCCTGGCAACTTGGCGAAGCCCTTGCCAAACAAAACCGCACTTTAATCTATGGTGCTGGTTCAACCGGACTGATGGGCGCGGTGGCCAATGGCGTACTCGAAAACCACGGCGAGGTCATAGGGGGGGTGGTAAACGACGCGCTCAACCTTGAACATCTCATCCATGCCACTTTGACCAAACTTGAAACGGTCAGGGATATCCAAACCCGCCAAAAGCGTATGCTCGAACTGGCTGATGGCATCATCGCCTTGCCGGGCGGATACGGAACCTATTACGAAACCGTTGAAGCGCTCACCTGGGCACAAATCGGCTTGCACACCAAACCAGTTGGCCTGCTCAATATTGAAGGCTATTTTGATCCCTTCGTGCGCATGGTTGAACACAGCATCGCTCTCGGTTACATCTATCCGGAACACCGCGGGCTTTTTATCGTCGCTGATACACCCATCGACCTTCTGCAAAAACTGGATGCATTCACCCCCCCGCCCCCCCAAAATATGAACAGGTGGTTAGACCGCACATGATGAATCAAATTTCTGTCTTGCTCATTGACCTTGACGACACCGTTTATCCCAGTTCGCTCAACATTTGGCCCCCCCTGTTTATGGAACGCATTCAAAGCTATATACACGAAGTTTTAGGGGTTCCCCCCCTTGAAGAAACGGCTGAACTGCAACACCGTCTTTTTGTGCAATACGGCACGACCTTGCGAGGCTTGCAGGTTGAACGGGGTGTTGATATGCACGACTATCTCAACTGGGTACATTCCGTGGACCTTTCGGATTATATGGCACCAGATCCCGCCCTGCGCAAAGCGCTCGAGAGTCTGCCCCCCAGCCCAAATGGATTTACACCAATGCCAGTGTCGCCCACGCGGAAAATGTTTTGGGACTGATGAACCTGCGCGACTTGTTTGTGGACATTATCGACGTCGTTGCCACCGCGCCTTATTGTAAGCCGGAAAAGGAAAGCTACCAAATCGCGCTAAATCTGATCGGTAACCCCCCCAAGCCGGAACATTGCCTGTTTTTGGATGACCGCAGCATCAATTTGGACACCGCCCGTCAGTTAGGTATTCATACCCTCCAGGTTAAGCCCGAACCCGATGGCGACCATCCGTACATCAGTCATCTCATCCACTTGCCCGAATATTTGAACAAAACACCTTATTAAATTCATCTCTTTTATTACACCTGATGTGTTTAATTTTTGTATAATTTCCGTTTTATCCGCTAAAGCCAGCGGTGAAAATAGTCCGAGTATGGTATTCTTAAGGTCTGTATATGAGCGACTTGTCCAGGCAAGTTGACTTTGGAGGTATGCATGCAAAACAAATCAAACCGCACAATATTAACAGTAATCTTAATTGTGCTCATCGTTGTCACATCCTATGGTGCTGGCGTTGCCACGGCCAGCCTTGTAAAATTCAATCCCATCCGCATCGCCTTGGGTTACGACAAACTCGGCAATACTGTTGGTGTTTCTGACCCGTGTCCTGCCTGCCTTTGCCCTGATGGTGACGGTGTAACTGAAGGACTCGAATGCGACCCCTGCCCCCCCGCCATTCAATTTGGCGCGGATGCCGGCAAGTGTTCTGAGTACGTCAGCTCGTCAACCCCACGCGAGTTACAAACGCTCTTTAAACCTTTCTGGGAAAGCTGGAATTATCTGCACAGATACTACGTGGACCAGCCCCTGGACGATGTTGAACTGATGCGTGGTGCCATTCAGGGTATGTTAGCCGCGACCGGCGACAAACACACATCCTACATGGACCCCCACACCTATGAACAAGCCAACGCCGAAATGGAAGGTTCTTACACAGGCATCGGCGCCTGGGTGAACACTTCCGGAGAGTATGTTGAAATCGTATCCCCCCCATGAAAGGCTCCCCCGCTGAAGAAGCCGGACTCAAGCCTAAAGATATCATCATCGCTGTAAATGGCGAAGATGTAACCGGAACCGCCGGCGATATCGTTCTGCAATCGATTCTTGGCCCCCCGCGGGTGAAGTGGTCGTTTTAACCATTCGCCGTGGTGATGAAATCTTTGATGTTAGTATTACACGCCGGGTAATAGAAATACCAGTCGTTGATTACGAAATGCTTGAAAACAATATTGCCTACATCGCGCTATACACCTTCAACGATAAAGCGGTAGAGCAAGTATCAAACGCGTTGAATGAGCTCATGGCACAAAATCCCAAGGGACTCATCTTTGACCTGCGCGATAATGGTGGCGGTTATCTTTATGCTGCCATTGATATTTCTGCTATGTTTATCGAAGATGGCGTTATCCTTTACGAAGAATATGGCGATGGCACCCGCGATACTTACCGGGCTGAAGGTGACGCTATTGCCCCCCCAACATTCCCATGGTGGTTTTGATTAATGGCGGCTCTGCTTCCGCTTCCGAAATCGTTGCCGGCGCGCTGCAAGACCATGGCCGCGCGAAACTCATCGGCGAAGTGAGCTATGGTAAAGGCTCAGTACAAAGCTGGATAGACCTTTCTGACAACCAGGGTGGCGTGCGCATTACCATCGCGCGTTGGTTGACCCCCCCTGATGGAAATCAGATTGCTGAAATCGGTCTCACACCCGACATAGAAGTACCTTATACCGAAGCTGACTTTGAAGCCGGCATTGACCCGCAACGCGATGCTGCCATTGAATACTTCAATAAATAAAGCCCACTTTGAAAGGATAAACCAAGATGCCTTTTAGCCCAACTTACTTCATCTTTATTTTGCCAGGCCTGGTACTGTCGATAATTGCCAGTATCGCGGTAAATTCAGCCTACAAGAAATGGAGCCAGGTGCGCAACACACGTAACCTGACCGGTCTCCAGGTCGCGGACTATCTCAAAGCCCGTTACAATCTCAATGAAATAAGCTTTACGCAAACGCAAGGCACACTCAGCGACCATTACGACCCCCCCAGAAGTAAGACCCTGGCACTCTCGCAAAACGTTGGTGCTGTGCCCTCAGTAGCAGCCATGGCGATTACCGCGCATGAACTCGGACACGCCGCGCAAGACCGCGACAATTATGGTCCGATGAAACTACGCCGTGTACTTGTGCCCGTTGTCAATATCGGCTCCAACGTTGGCATGATTTTGGTTATCATCGGACTGGTGCTGAACTTGCTCGGACTGGCAACCATCGGTATTATCTTGTTTGCCAGCACGACCGTATTCTCACTGGTTACTTTGCCCATTGAACTGGACGCGTCAAAACGCGCCAAAGTCATGCTTGAAGAAAGCCAGCTGATGACCAGCGATGAAGAACGCAAAGGCGTCAATAAGGTTCTCAATGCCGCGGCCTGGACTTACGTGGCCGGCTTGGTGACCTCAGTTCTGCAATTGCTCTATTATGTGTCTTTGATTAGTGGCAGACGCCGCAGATAAGATTTGCCTTGAACAAAACTTGATGCAAGATCCACCGCTCCTGTCTTTAGAGACAGGAGCGGTGTTTTTACCCACCGTTTTTAAGCTGATTTTGCACAGCAGGTAAGTTATCTCTAAAGAACACGGTATAATACAATTATCTAACACGAACAGGAGCAGACTATGACACCAACCCGATGGGATCTTTCTAACATTTACACTGGTCTTGACGACCCACAACTCGTTGAAGACATTAATTACATTAAAACGATTACTGCGGAGCTCACCGCAATTTACGAAACCAAGCTTGAACCCGCTTTAAGTTCTGATATCAGCGATGAAGCCCTAAGCCAGCTGCTTAACCAAGTTGTTGATACCCGCAACACAGTTAGCCTTGTTGGCAATAAAATAGGCGCTTTTTGGGTGCGACACTTAGTGTTGACTCGTTCAACAAAACAGCCGAGCAGTTATACTCCAAAGTCCAAATCGAGATGCTGCCACTCGGCAATCTGAGCAACCGCATCTCCGCCTGGCTGGGCAAACTGGGCGACCGTCTGCCCAAAGCCTTGCAATATCCTGGCTCGGCGCATGAACACAGCTTTGCCTTGCTCGAAGAAGCTGAACAAAGCCGCTATATGATGAGCGAAGCCGAAGAAGAACTGGCCAACGAACTCAGTCTTTCTGCCAGCAGTGCCTGGGACAATTTGCAAGGCGTGTTGACCTCACAAAAGAGTGTTGAATTTGAACTGGATGGCAAAATGCAGACCCTGCCTTTGCCCGCGCTCATCAACCTGCGCAGTCACCCCCCCGACGCCGACACCCGCGAACGCGCTTACAAGCTGGAAATGCAAGTCTTTGAAGAGATGAAAGAGCCCCCCCTTGCCGCTTGTATGAACGGCATCAAGGGCGAAGTGAACGTGCTCAACCGCCGACGCGGACGCAAGGACGCCCTACACAGCGCGCTGGACATGGCACGTATCGACCGCGAAACGCTGGACGCCATGATGGGCGCCATGCAAGACTCCCTGCCCATGTTCCGCGACTACTTCCGCGCCAAAGCCAAAAAGCTGGGCCACGACAAGTTGCCCTGGTGGAGTCTTTTCGCGCCAGTTGGTTCAGCCAACAAGACTTATTCATTTACTGAAGCCAAAGAACTCATTTTGGAAAACTTTGCAAAGTTTCACCCGAACTGGCAAAACTGGCCCAAACCGCTTTTGAAAGCAACTGGATTGACGCCGAACAACGCGCCGGCAAACGCGGTGGCGCCTTTTGTATGGGCATACCCGTGGTGAAAGAAAGCCGCATCATGAGCAACTTTGACGGCTCGTTTGACCAGGTCATGACCCTTGCCCACGAACTCGGTCACGCTTTCCATAACTATTGCATCTATCAAGCTGGCAAAACACCTTTCCAGTCCAGAACGCCCATGACGCTCGCCGAAACCGCATCCATCATGTGCGAAACGATTGTTCTCACCGCCCTGCTAAAAAATCCTTCATCACCGGAAGAAGAATTGATGCTGCTTGAAACCGCAATCGCCAGCGACGCGCAAACCATCGTGGATATCATGTCACGCTATCTGTTTGAGATGGAAGTCTTCATCCGACGCGAAAAAGGCACCATCCCGGCTGATGATATTTCGGAAATCATGCTGCAAGCGCAACGCGACACTTACGGTGATGGCATTGACCCCCCCGAAGTGATGAACAAATACGCCTGGACCTGGAAACCACATTACTACAGCGCTCACCTTTCCTTCTACAACTTCCCCCTACGCCTTTGGCACGCTGTTTGGAAAAGGTTTGTACGCGATTTATCTCGAAAAGGCGATGAATTCCTGGAAGATTACAAAGCGCTCCTGGCCAGCACCGGCGAAGCCAACGCCGCCGACCTGGCTGCCCGCTTTGGCATCAATATCCGCGATAAAGCCTTCTGGAAGAGTTCACTGGATACGCTAAAGCCGATGATTGAACGCTACACTGAACTTTAAAGAAGGTCTTAGCGCTTAAAGTAAACTCTCGTCCAGTAGAAAACAGGGTTTTATTCCCGGAAATAATCGGCATGGTTTTATGTATATTTACCAGCTATGCCGATTTATCATTTTTTGAAATATTAGTTGCTATGAAT
>JMBX01000325.1_pt1 | contig 12486 bp, 18 predicted proteins | sample 616521 | NCBI WGS metagenome assembly JMBX01 (sample SAMN02727906, study PRJNA239997) | anaerobic digester metagenome | biome: anaerobic digester; isolation source: mesophilic anaerobic digester inoculated with municipal waste water sludge... | place: Germany: Bielefeld University, CeBiTec ...
GGGAATAAATTCCGATCCTGAATATGCGAAAGTGTGCACCTGCTACCTGGCAAAAATTTCAGAAATAGACCTGGTGCCGGCTTCAAACCTGATTGAAGCTACCAGCGACACGGGAGTATTTATTATGAACTCAGCGGCTATTAAACGGCTGGCAGTGAAACTGTCAAAGATATGCAACGATCTTCGTCTTCTTTCATCGGGGCCTAGAACGGGATTAAACGAGATCAACCTACCTCCGATGCAGCCTGGATCGTCAATCATGCCGGGGAAGGTAAACCCGGTAATTCCGGAGGTAGTTAATCAGATAGCCTATAAGGTTATAGGTAACGACCTTACGGTGACCATGGCCTCTGAAGCAGGGCAGTTGCAGCTTAACGTAATGGAACCGATTATCGCTTTCTCACTTATGGAGAACATTGAAACACTGATTCAGGGAATACATACTCTACGCGAAAAATGTATCACTGGCATCACAGTAAATGCAGATAGGTGCAGGGAGATGGTAATGAACAGCATAGGGCTGGTGACGGCGCTGAACCCCCTATCTGGGCTACGAAAACTCGACCAAACTAGCGTCGGAAGCATTGAAAACGGGAAAGGGCATTTATGAGTTGATCCTTGAATTACGTCTGATGGATAAGGAGCGGCTCGATGATATTCTTAAGCCGGAAATATGATCAGTCCGAGAAAATAATAAAAGAGTGATCATATCTTATTTCGCTATGACTTACTGATACACTCACCGGAAATAATCATTATATGCACCGTACTGATTGAGCCTTTACCGGCAAATTGTCATCAGGTATAAGGGCTAAATATCTGTTCAACCGGACAAAAATAAACTTTATTCAAAATGGTGGCTCTGCTTAGAAAGCCACATATAAAAAATACTTATAATGCATTGAATATCATCATATATTTTGGTCCTATTGCAACGAAAGTGCTTCAAGGGGCTCGAATGGTTTCAATTATAAAATAATTGAAGATACTGGTACCGAAATATTATCTTCAATATCAATCAAAGCATTTATCAGATATACCTTTTGGTACAATGATAAATCGTCAATCGTTATCTTTTTTTTCTCTGATAATTCCGTTTTTCAGTAAAAATTTCCGTTTGGTCCCCCCCTCAAGCAGATATGTTTCCGGAGTAAACAACGCTCCATCTGACGATTCAAATACAAGGTTGCTAAATGAGCTGTCGGTAATATTCCCATTTTTTGTTATTATAATATCATCGGCTGTTTTTTTTGCATAAGAAGATTTTGCAAAGCATCTCTGACAACAGATTTATAACAATAGGTGATGCTGTTGTCTTCAATAACCTGCAATGAACGAATTGTTTTAAATTCATAAGCGAAAAATTCTACAGATATGATATCCTCATCATACAAAATTCTGCATTTAACTCTTTTCCCTTTTAAATGAGAAGGTATCAGAGAGGTGTTTATATCTATTTCCGGCTTCGTACCATAATGCAAGAAAGCGGTTTCATGCACTCTCTCCCGATGGAGATTGAGATTGTAAATAACTCCCTCTTCAATTCTCAATGTTTCAATGAAAACAGGCCGTTTCATACAAAAGGCAGATACACTTTATTCAATACTTCCTGATATTCTTTTTACAAACACTATCGATGGTTATTCCCCTCCACTCCTAAAATAAATTTATTACCATCTTGTTCAACAAAGCGAATTAAAACAGCCGAGTCCAGATCTTCACCATCAAAATAACCGGCAACTCCACAATAATAGCCTCTTTCAACTCCTTCTATCTCACCCAATATCTCCAATACTTCGTGTTTGGGCGTTCCAGTAATAGAGCCTCCGGGCAAAAGAGAGAAAATAATATCGCCTATATGTTGCCTGTAATCCGCCGGAAGCTCTCCTGCTATCTCCGAACTGACCTGCAACAGATCCTTTCTGTTTGTATTCAACCGATCAATGTACCTGAAGCGCGACACATGAACATTTTGGAGATCGCACCCAGCTCTTTGCTCATTAAAGCTACGGTTGCCTTATGTTCGTTTATCTCCTTTTCATCCTCCAACAGAATTTGTTCTGCATTTGCAATACCTGCATCAATTGTCCCCCCCTTCATGGGATTGGTAGAAATTATTCCACTGGCAATTTTGACAAAGCGCTCAGGAGAAAAACATACAAACCTGCCGGGTATATAAATCTGATATCGAGACTCACTCAAAGCAAAAATATTTTCAAGTGAAAGTTCCGTTTCAATTTCTGTCCTTTCAGTCAGATTTGCCAAAATATTTTCTGCTGCATCAGATATGTTTGTAATTTATCGAATCTCTTCTTATATGTTTCAAAATTATTGGGGATTATATTGAAATATGTATCTGTCGGGGAAAAAGAAAAAGGTTTTCTCCCGGCTTCTGGAAACTTGAAAAATATTTCGTCCTGATAAAGCGGATCGGACACGATATAACCTTCTGTCTGTTCATAATTAATAACAAAGAAAAAAGGCTGTCCCAAGGCAGCCAATTTATTCATATCATCTTTTAGAAGTATAGTGCTTGAGTATAACATGTTTATTTTTTTTATTGCCTTTCTATTCTTTGCTGTCCCATAGTTTCAGCATTGGTATCATATCACTGTATTGTTCTGCATATTGTGTCTTTGGAGAGTCGCAAATGCCCGTTTTTGACTGCCCATGAACAGAAGTCATAGCAATAAAGACAAGCACCGCAGTAAAACAATATTTTTTCATTAAAATTATGAGTATTAAAAATAACACTGAAAAAGTTATTTATTAAACAAATTTACAATAATCTTCAATGCAATATATACAATATTCATAATATTTATCAACTGTTCTGTAAATCACTACCTAAAACCATATTGTTACTCGTGATAGCACTAATACCTCAGTGAGATACTTGCCAATCACTACCTAAAAAAAACAAATTTTACTCCCCCCCGATTTAATTGATGAGTCTGCTCATAAGACCTTAGTATCAAAAATAATTACTTATAATGCACTGAATATCAATATATGTTTTGGCATGATGATGAAAGAGACTTTTCGGAGGGAATACATCGATATATTCAAAAGCGCAGTACAGATGAAATAATGATGTTTATCTGCCTGTTGTAACGATATCTGTTGTAATGAATATGCATTTTGTAACAATTGTTTTTTTTCAACACCTTTCGTTAACATTGGCTTACCAAAACCTCTTATTACCATTGGTTTACCAAAACCCGTAATTAACATTATTTAAGGGTGTCATATTCCAAAAAGTAAACTATATTTTTACCTTTACTTAATTATCGCATCTATCCCTGCTATATGCATATAGCTAAATAAAAGATGTTTATACGTTTTAATGGCACTTGTTGCATGCGATAAGCATTATGCTCTTTTAGCGATTACAATTAAACTACTCTTTTAGGTATGGAATAACACCGGTGCAAAAGGAAGAAAGATGAATAAGCTATGCACTCTATCTATTGCTTTTGGAGTTTCTTGTTGCCTATTCGCACAAGAGAAAACCGATTCAGTTTCCATAAAACAACCGGAAACTGAAAAATCACCGGTTTCGTTTGGCGGACAACTCTCCTGTTGGTCGGTTTTTCAGTTTCCCAATCCTGTTAAAATGCAATTAGGCACACGTTTCGTACCTACATTTATAGGAAATTACGGGAAATTTGATACTGCTGTTTCAGCAAATTTACAATCGGAATTTCATCTTTCGGGGGGACTAAGCACGATTCCACCGTATGTACCCTGAAACCCTACCGTGCCTGGTTGCGCTATTCAGGAAACAATTGGGAGCTGCGCGGCGGTTTGCAAAATATCAAATTCGGTCCGGGAAAAATGTTCCGCCCGCTAATGTGGTTCGATCGCATAGATGTGCGTGATCCGCTCCAGCTAACCGATGGAGTTTATGCACTGTTGGGACGGTATTTTTTTCCAAAATAACGCCAATATTTGGTTCTGGTCATTAATCGGTAACGACAAACCTAAAGGGTTTGAATTTCTGGGGGGGTCGGTGCGATGGATTCCCGAAACAGGCGGAAGACTCCAGTTCCCTCTCGGGCGAGGAGAAATAGCTCTTACAACGCATTATCGCAAAACGGATGTAAAAACAGCTCTTCCGTCAACTGCCGGCAAAACCCGTTTCAACGAAACACGCATAGGTATTGACGGAAAATGGGATGCTGTCGTCGGTCTCTGGTTTGAGTCGAGCACCATCATCACACAAAAAAATAATTATAACTTACCTCACCATCAGGATTTTCTGAATATCGGAGCCGATTATACACTTCCCTTTGGAAACGGATTGGGCATATCGGCCGAATATTTTCGCTACCATATGGGCAACAGTTTTTTTTATCAATGGCAAAAGTATTGTAATTGTGGGGGGGCAATATTTAACTATCCGGTTTCAATCCTCGACGACGTATCCGCTATGTTTTTTTTACATCGACGAGCAATGTTTATGGTTTAATTACCTTAGTTACAAACGAGCGTATGACAACCTTGATATTTATCTGATTGGTTTTTGGAATCCCGAAATCGATCTGATTGCCGCTTCAATGCAAGTCACACAACATAACCTGTTCGCAGGAAAAGGTGTTCAGTTAATGGTGAATTATACTTTTTAAGATATATCAGGCATTCAATGCAACCTGTGACATCAGTATATTATTGAAAATATAAAAAAATATTCATATGGAAAATATTGTTGAAGTTTCACATCTTGTTAAAAAAAATATCCGGCCGGGAACAGTTTTTTTCACCGCGTTGAACAACATAAACATCGCTTTCAACGAAGGAGAATTTGCTGGGTTGGTGGGACCAAGCGGTTCGGGTAAAACCACCCTCCTTAACATTATCGGGACTTTAGACAAATCTACAGAAGGTAGTGTTACAGTCCTCAACAAGAGCGTGAATAACCTCACGCAAGTTCAAGCAGCTCAATTACGAAAACATAAAATTGGGTTTATCTTCCAAAGCTATAACTTATTACCCGTATACACTGTTTTTGAAAATGTTGAATTTCCTCTCCTTCTCCTCAACTTGTCTGCCGAAGAACGAAAAAAAACGAGTGCTGGAAACGATTGAATGGGTAGGTTTAAGCCAAAAGATAAACTCCCGCCCACCGCAACTTTCGGGAGGCGAGTCGCAGCGTGTCTCTGTTGCCCGCGCCATGGTAAAGCGTCCTCAGCTGGTGCTTGCCGATGAACCTACTGCAAATCTGGATACAGAAAACTCGCACCACATTCTAAAAACAATGAAAAAAACTTAATGAGGAGCTGAAAACTTGCTTTCTGTTTGCTACCCACGACGAAAAAGTAATAAGCTATCTCAAGCGAATTATCCGATTGGAAGACGGGCAGGTTGTAAAAGACGAGAAAGTAATGCAATGAAATTATTCAAACTTACCATACGGAACATTTTGGCTAACGGATTGAAAACGTGGCTTACGGTTTTTGTTCTTTCCATCGCTTTTATGCTGATCATATTTATGCAGGGAATGATGCAAGGATGGGACCGGCAAGCTATATACGACACAATAAAATGGGAAATAGCAGGCGGACAGTATTGGAGCGCCGCATACGACCCTTACGACCCGTTCACTCTAGATAGTGCGGCAGCTCTAATTCCCTCGGAATTACAATCTGCGGATAAAAAAAGGGCTGTTGGAACCCATATTAATTGCGATCGGTACAATTTTCCTTCGGGTCGAAGTATGTCGGTGCTAATAAAAGGTATAAGTCCCGGACAGCAACTGCTGGCACTACCGGCTACTTTACTGGAAAGCCAACCTGACAGCGAAGTTATTCCGGCCATTATCGGCACAGGAATGGCACGGCAAAGCGGATTGAAAAAAAAGGCGATGAAGTGATTTTGCGCTGGCGCGATGCAAACGGCACCTTCGAAGCACAAGACATTCAAATTACAGGTATCTTCAAAACATTTGTTTCTTCTGTGGACAACGGACAGATATGGATCTCAATTGAATCACTCCAGAAAATGTTATTGAAACCAGGAAATGCAACAATAATGATAAAATCAAAAAAAATATAAAAGCAGAACAAATAGACGGGTGGGCCTTTAAAAGTGATGAGGAGCTTACTCAATCGCTGCGCGAAATGCTTCAAACAAAAAAAAGTAGGCCAAAGTATTTTTTACATTATTTTTCTTCTGTTGGGCTTGCTTGCCGTTTTCGACACTCAAACACTTGGCGTTTTCAGGCGCCAACGCGAAATAGGAACGTTTATCGCCTTAGGGATGACCAAAAAAAGAGGTCGTGCACCTTTTTACGATTGAAGGAGCCATCAATGCCGTATTGGCGATTTTGCTCGGCGCAATATACGGAATTCCGGTGTGTCTGTATTATGCCATCAACGGAATACCAATGCCTTCAGGATCGAGCGATTTCGGCATAACTATTCCGGATAAGATCTATCCTTTTTTTCGCTTGACCTCATTATGGTATCTATTGTGTTTATGATAATAATAACAGCATTGGTAAGCTATCTCCCTGCAAGAAAAATTGCAAGGATGAACCCTGCAGATGCCATTAAAGGAAAAGTTCAATGATAAAGTTTTATTGAAAGGGTTATTGCGAGACCCCCCCAACCGAAGTTTATTCCCGCTTATTGTGGTAGCTTTAGGGTAATGATTACAGTTTTTATGCAAGCATACGTTGGAGGTGTGATGGGCGAAAGTCTCGAAAAAAAATGCTGCTTTCAACACTGGTCACTTGTGTGTTGAAACACGTGGTTATTCAGCCAATAAATCACAAATGCCTCTCGACTTTGCATTAATAGACGTAAATATGCTGAAGACCAGCTTACAACAACAATATCCTCAATGTATTTGGACAGAAAGAATTTTCTTTAGCAGCATACTCGATGTGCCTGACAGTCTTGGGAACACGCTCGTTCAGGGAAATGTGAAGGGGGGGATGGCATTCAACTTGATAAACTCAAACGAAGAGATTAACCGTATGGAGCTGCATTCACTGTTGAAAAAAAGGGCGTTTCCCCCGAAAAACGGGGGGGAGAAACACTGATTAGCGACGAACTGTTCACTAAGATGTGCCTGAATATTAATGATACCATAACGCTCATATCTACAACAATGTATGGCGAATTGTCAATGTACAACCTCTCGGTTGCCGGCACGTTGCATTTTGGTGTTAATGTACTTGACAAGAGTATGATAATGGTCGATCTGAATGATGCACAAGAAGCATTGAATATGGAAGATGCGGCAAATCAGATCCTTGGTTTTCTGGGGGGGAACAGCACTTATGATAACCGTAAAGCAGGAAAAATAGTATCGGATTTCAACAAACGGTACGCACGCCAACCAGGCCAGTTTACTCCTGTGATGTCGAGGTTATCAAATTCAAACATTGCAGGAATGTCTTATACAACTATTAACAATCTTTCCAATATTATAATTATAGTATTCATATTTGCAATGTCTATAGTTCTATGGAACACCGGATTGATAAGCGGGTTGCGCCGCTATGGCGAGTTTGGGCTTCGCCTTGCTATTGGAGAAAGCAAGGGGGGGAGATTTATCGCTCATTGATAATGGAGACCATATTGGTGGGTATTGCCGGATCGGCAGCCGGCACTGCATTAGGCTTTTTTTCGCCTGGCTTTTACAAACGTACGGTTTAGATATAACCAATATATCTAAAGGATCGAATTTGATGATTTCCAATATTATCCGTGCAAAAATAACACCGGCTACCTTGGTTATCGGTTTTATACCGGGACTCATTTCCACTGTTGTAGGTGCACTACTTGCAGAAGCGGGAATTTACAAACGGCAAACGGCAAAATTATTCAAGGAATTGGAAAATTAGACAGGAAGATATTACATTTAGACAATAAAATAACATGCGAACGCACTCTCTGTTGTTTATGCTTATGCTTACTATGGCAGTAAATTCACAAACACCCGATGCTAATACAATATTAGACAAGGTTGATGAAAACATGTCTGCCCAAACACAGATAATGACTGCTACGATGGAGATATATTCCGCTCGAGCAACCCGAACCATGGAAATGAAAATATGGACGGAAGGCGACAGAAAATCATTCACCGAATATCTCGCACCAGCTCGTGAAAAGGCACGAAGATGCTCAAACTTGACAAGCAGCTTTGGGTATATTCACCTACAACTGACCGCACCATTCAAATTTCTGGGCACATGCTGCGCCAATCGGTTATGGGAAGTGATTTAAGCTACGAAGATATGATGACCGACAAGAGACTGATTGACCAATACAAAGCTGAGGTTACGGGTGAACAGACCATTGACGGGCGGGAATGCTGGGAGCTCACTCTGACTGCAATCGTCTCTGATATCAACTACCATTCGCAAAAAAAATATGGGTAGACAAAGAACGTTTTGTAATGCTACAGGCACAATTATTTGCAAAGAGTGGCAAGCAGCTTAAAGAAATCACCTTTTCCAAGGTTCAAAAATTGGAGGCCGATGGTTCCCGATGTCATTTCTCTATAGAGATGTTCTTAAAAACGGCAAAGGTACACGAGTGAATATTACAAAATACTGTTTAATGAAACTATCCCGGATAATATATTTAACAAATCAAGTTTACGATAAACATTAATTTGAAATAATATTTTCATAACGAAAAAATTTTCATTTATCTGAATAAATATATTTATCTTTACAATTAGTTTTGATCTCATTGAAAATGTCTGGAATCAGAGTTTTAGATAAATAGCTTACCGGTATTTTAAAACTGTTTTATAAAAAAAAGTGACTTTTTCGGGTGGGTTCAATTTTTATAACCGGAAAAAAACCACTCAGTTATGATATGCATACGTATATGCGTTGGAAGTTCTTGCCATATTAAAGGCTCTTATGATGTAATTACAAAAGCGAAAGAACTCCTTAAAAAATATAATGCAGAAGACTTTATAGAGCTGCAAGCCTGTTTTTGCCTCGGCTCATGTTCCAAAGGAGTTTCAGTGGAGGTAATAAAAGAGCCAAGAATTGAAAACGGGAGAAAATTTTTTTGCACAATGTAAATTCAAAAAAAATTTCGAAGCGCTCTTCGTTAATGAAATTTATCCAGCAATATCTATTTAAATCAGAAAACTCTATGTTTGAATATCTTGAATTTAAGGATGCAAAATGCAAGGATTGTTATTTATGTTTGCGTGAATGTCCCGTTAAAGCTATAGATATCATTAATCATCAGGCAAAAATAATAAAAGACAGGTGTATTTTATGCGGAAAGTGTACGCTAGTGTGTCCGCAGAACGCTAAAATTGTACATAGCGAAAGAGATAAAGTAGAGATTTTATTAAGGACCAATTCTAAAGTCATAGCTAGCGTAGCTCCTTCATTTGTTTCAAATTTTGATGTGACTGATTTGAGCCGTTTCGTATAGCATTGTGTAAACTGGGATTTTGCGATGCCCATGAAACTGCAATAGGGGCAGAAGCCGTAATAAAAGAATATGAAAATTGATGGAATCGGGCAAGTTTATAAATTTTATTTCTTCTGCTTGCCCTGCCGCCTGCAGTATGATACAGATGTATTACCCAAAAGCATTAAAATATTTAGCACCTGTTGATTCTCCCATGGTTGCCCATGCCAAAATGCTAAAAATGGCCATACCTGGCGCAAGTATTGTTTTCATTGGCCCTTGCATAGCAAAAAAAACGTGAGGCCAGGGAGAGCGGTTTTATTGACGGAGTACTCACATTTGAAGATATCGATGTTATGTTTAAAGAGAATAACATTGTTCCGAAAGAGATATCTCATTTTGAATTTAACGAATCCGCCGACAATCATATTAATTTATCAAAATCCTTCCCGGTAAGTCAGGGAATCATCAAATCTTTTGAATCCCTACCCGAAGGTTTCGAATATATTTCGGTAGATGGAGCCGATAGATGTGTACAGGTTTTGGAGAATATTGAAACCCTTTCGGGTGTTTTTCTGGAGTTGAGTACCTGTCAGAATTCCTGTGTAAACGGTCCATGTATTCTTAAAAGTAAAGGAGGGAGCATAAAAGCCACGCTGGAAGTAAAAAAAATATGTTCAGAAAGAAAAAGAAAAGATTAATTCATCTACCACTAACGATAATCAGAATACAGAGAATATCAGTTTTTTTCAAAATTATCCACGCATAAGGGACAAGAGTAAGATTGGAACAGAGGAAGAAATTAAAACTATTCTTGCCAAAACAGGGAAGTTCGGTCCTGAAGACGAGTTAAATTGTGGTTCTTGCGGATACAAATCTTGCCGGGATAAAGCGTGGGCAGTTCTTAATGGCTACGCCGAAATAGAAATTTGCTTGCCATATATGAGAAAGCGGGCAGAATCTATGTCGTACGAAATCATTCATAACACTGCCGATGGAGTAGTAGTATTAGATGATTCCATGCATATTTTGGAAATCAACAAAAAGGCAAAAGAGATGTTTGGCATTGAAGAAGAATCTCTAAAAGGCCGGTTGGCCGTTGATTTCTTCAATACAGCAGATTTCATGAATGCATACAGGGAAAATAAAAATGTAGAGATATTAAAAGATTTTATCCCCAAAACCCAATTATATGTAGATATTTCTATTAATATCTTAAAAGAACACCGAGCTCTTTTTGCCATGATGAGAGATGTTACCGCTAAAGTGGAATACGATGATAAGCTTACAAAAATGAAGTTAGAAACATTTGAAACAACCGATGCCGTAATTCGCAAACAGATGCGTGTGGCACAGGAAATTGCATCGCTACTGGGAGAAACAACAGCGGAAACAAAAGTAGCATTATTAAAATTGAAAGATATTTATAAGAAAGAATAAAATTTCCTATGTGTTTTTATCTTGAAACAGGTTACACATCTCTTAATAAAACAGGAGAAGAGCTGTGTGGCGACAAAGTAGAGTCGGTTCAGAAAGATGGTTTACCACAGTTGTCCTCGCTGACGGCCTGGGTAGCGGGGGTAAAGGCAAATATTCTGGCAACACTTACTTCGAAAATTCTATGCTGCATGATTTCCAACAATATATCCATAGAAGAAAGCATAGAAACCATTATTCAATCACTCCCTACATGCAAGGTGAGAGGAATTGCATACTCCACCTTTTCCGTTATCCATGTAAACCAATCAGGGGGGGAGGGCTTCCTGATGGAATTCGACAATCCGCAAGTTATTTATTATCATAATAAACGATGTGAGGATTTGAAGCGGAATGAATATATTATTTGCGACAAAAAGGTTTACAAAAGCGAATTACACATGGTAGAAGACGATATGGCAATTATGATGTCCGATGGTGTACTGCATGCGGGCGTGGGAAAATATTGAATTTCGGTTGGGGGGGACGTAGCGATATTATCAAATACATTAACCGAATTGTTGACTCCCCGATGTCGGCCCGTTGCGTCGCATGTAATATTGCTGCAGCTTGTAACGATCTTTATCTTGACAAACCTGGCGATGATACCACCGTAGCAGTAGTAAAAGCTAGAAAAAGGAAGCGGGTTAACCTAATGGTGGGACCACCGGTAGACAAAGAGAAGGATGATGCTTGTGTAGCCATGTTTCTCTCGAAAGAGGGTAAAAAAAGTAGTTTGCGGTGGCACCAGCTCCCAAATAGTTGCGCGATATTTAAATAAACCGTTAAGGACAAGTTGTGAATTTCACGACAAAGATGTTCCACCTATCGGATATATTGAAGGAATAGATTTAACAACAGAAGGAGTACTCACATTACGCCGTTTACTCGATTTGTCAGCAAAATATTTATCAGTAAACGATTTAACACCTAAGCACAGTAATAAGAAGGATGGTGCTTCACTCTTGGGCAACATTCTTTTTGAAGAAGCTACTGATGTGGAATTTTTCGTTGGTCAGAGTATTAACCAAGCTCATCAAGGACAACCTATTGATTTAACCATGAAGTTGAAACTAGTTGAAACATTATCTGAAAATCTCAAAAAAATGGGTAAACAGGTTATCGTGAATTACTACTAATTTCTTATAAATCTGCAATATATTTTGTTCAGTGCTATTTAATACTCCCTATTCCATGTACCGATCAAGCGGAGTTTTGACTAAAATATTTCTCTCAATTTTTTTATGCTTTCGTGCTTCTGCATATACAATTGTAGAGACCTTTTGTGATATGGAGAAAGTTTTCTGTAACAACGATAATTAATCCAAGTGTAATCAGTAACTTCGCATATTTCAACATTTTTCTCATACTTTAAATAGAAATTCATTAACTGAGAGTTATTGTGGTGAATGTATATCATCAACACTTCGGCAATTTATTAAAACGATTCTTATAATTCGCTGAATTTCAGCAGAATATGGTACTTTTAAGGATCAAGCGTAACTTATTGACTATCTTTATTATAAATGAAGATTTAACGAGGCATTATATCATACAAGATGGCAATTAAACTTTATATGCTTAACCCTGTGTCCCGGCAAATTTTGTAATACCA
>JMBX01000326.1_pt1 | contig 12446 bp, 16 predicted proteins | sample 616521 | NCBI WGS metagenome assembly JMBX01 (sample SAMN02727906, study PRJNA239997) | anaerobic digester metagenome | biome: anaerobic digester; isolation source: mesophilic anaerobic digester inoculated with municipal waste water sludge... | place: Germany: Bielefeld University, CeBiTec ...
AGAATGAAACAATATCTTGATTTATTGCAAAGGGTGCTCGATGAGGGTGTCAGTAAGGATGACCGTACCGGTACTGGAACAATCAGTATATTTGGCCATCAGAGCCGGTATAGGATGAGCGATGGATTTCCTGTGCTCACAACAAAAAAAACTCCATTTAAAATCTATTATACACGAATTGCTCTGGTTTCTGAATGGTGATACCAACATCAAATACCTGAACGAACACGGAGTAAGAATATGGAACGAATGGGCGGACGAAGATGGTGACCTGGGACATATCTACGGTTATCAGTGGCGATCATGGCCCGACTACAACGGTAGCCATATCGACCAGATATCACAGGTAATAAACACACTCAGGAAGAATCCGGACTCACGCCGAATTATTGTAAGCTCGTGGAATGTGGCCGATTTACCGAAAATGAATCTCCCACCCTGTCACACTTTTTTTTCAGTTTTATGTTGCCAACGGTAAACTTAGCCTACAGCTTTATCAGCGCAGTGCCGATATATTCTTAGGTGTACCTTTCAACATTGCGTCTTATGCATTGCTCCTGAAAATGATGGCACAGGTTACAGAGCTGGAAGAAGGCGATTTTATTCATACTTTTGGCGATGCCCATATATACCTTAACCACCTGGAGCAGGTTAAGCTGCAACTCACACGTGAGCCGCGCGCACTGCCGCAAATGATAATTAACCCTGATGTGAAGGATATCTTCAGCTTCAGATATGAAGATTTTGAGCTGGTGAACTACAATCCCTATCCACATATAAAAGGAAGCGTTGCCGTATGATGAATAATGCCGTAAAAATTGCTATTATTGTTGCACTCGACGAAGATAATGGTATCGGTAGGAAAGGAGGATTGCTTTGTCATCTGTCAAACGACCTTAAGCACTTTAAAAGATTACTACAGGACATACTGTAATAATGGGCAGGAAAACATATGAATCGCTACCAAAAGGAGCTCTGCCCTACCGTACAAATATCGTAATCACTTCAGAAAAAGCAGAAAATTTTCCCGGCTGCATTGTGGTTCATTCTCTAAAGGAAGCAGTTGAACATTGCAACAAAGAAGGTGAAGCCTACATCATTGGCGGAGGACAACTGTACCGCTCTGCTATGCCTTTGGTGAAAAAGTTATATCTTACCCGTATACACCATACTTTTGAAGATGCGGATACTTTTTTTTCCCGGAAATAGATTTCAATGAATGGAGACTGATCAAAAAAAGAAGAACATAAAGCGGACGAAAAACATAGCTATGACTATTCTTTTCTGACCTAATTCAAAAAAAATAAATCGAAGAAAATGAGTAGAGAAGCCTGGCAAAAATTCCTGAAAGGAGACGAAAATGCATTCTCAGATCTTTATAGTTTCTACTTTAAAGAGCTTTTTGCGTATGGACTTAAAATAGGATTCAATGAAGATGAATGTAAAGATGCTATACAAGATGTTTTTTTTAATATCTACATTTCCAGGAAAAAAACTGTCACATGTACAAAATATTGAATTTTACCTGCTTCAAAGCCTGAAAAATAAATTGTTCGACTTTCATAACCGCGAAACAAAAATCAACCGCATAAACTATGAGGATATTTTTATAAATAACGAAGATGGCATAGTTGAACAGATCATCAATAAAGAAAAACAGCTTGAAATTAAGAATATTATTTCTCAATTTCTACAAAAGCTGCCGCCAAAACAGAGAAAAATTATCTATTACCATTATCAGTTGAATCTTAATATTGAAGAGATAGCCACAATTTTAGAGATGACAACACCAGCAGTAAAAAAAATCACTCATACAGGCTCTACAGAAAATAAAGGAGACTTCATCAGATATAACGCAAAACATATTCACTCATTTTTTTAACCATTGTTGGTTAATCTTCCTTAAATATGTCTTTTTTTATTATTCCCGGTCTTTGTATTATAAAGCCTAAGGTAGTTTGTGTTAAGAGATCTCTATAGTGTTTTTCAAAACATTCGAGACAAGAGTTCCCTTACAAAACGTTTCTACCATTGCAATTAGGTCAATTTATGTGTTGATAAACTTTATATTATGAATATTTATTATTGATATTCAGTTTTTTTAGAAGAAGACTCGTAATAATAAGATTAAGATAAGACAAGATGAGCCATAATGATTTTTTTGTGTGACGACCTTTTTATTTATTGGAGATTACATCCAACCAAAGAGCTGGACTCCTTTTGGGAAGAATATCTTCTTGAGAATAAGAAAGCCAGCGTCCCATTCAATGAAGCTATCGAAGCTTTCGAAATGATAAGGAACGAACAAAATAATTATCATTTCGACGAATCTTCCCTACGAGAAAATTGAATGAGAGAATTAAAAACATAAGAATAAAAATATTTATAGAATATTTGCCTCATCTGCAGCTGCCATATTACTAGTTACATTGATATCCACTTTTTACGTTCTTAACAGAATGGGTGATAGGGAAGGAACTGACATATCCTCAACGGGAGTGATGATCAACAATAGCAGTGTGCAGCTTGTTACTGGAAACAAAGTACTGGAAATTGACAACAACTCCACTTTAAATCTTTCTGAAAAAAACATAGCGCATTAATTACTAATTCGCTTGCACATAAAGAGATCGATTTAAAAGACAACCAATCTAACAGACTAATAGTACCGTATGGTAAGAGATCGACTTTGGTATTGGCTGACGGATCTAAAGTACTTCTGAATTCCGGAACCAAAATGGAATTTCCTTCAATGTTTAGTGGGGGGGAAGACAGAGAAATAAGAGTAGAAGGAGAAATATTCATCGATGTTGTAAAACAAGACAATGTACCTTTTATTATTCAAACACCTAATTCCAGAATAACTGTCTTCGGCACCTCATTTAACGTCTCTTCATATTCCGATGAGAAGAGTGAATCGGTTGTTTTGGTTGACGGTTCGGTTGAGGTAAGGAGCGGAAACAGCGCTTTGATATTAAAGCCAAATGAAATGGCAGTGATTGAAGACGGATATATTGAACATAAGACTGTTGATGTGTTAAATTATATATGCTGGACTAGTGGCTATATGCAATTGAATAAAACTCCACTAAATGATGTATTGAGAAAAATTGAAAGATACTATAATGTAAATTTTCAATACAATGATGATTTAAAATTAAACGTTCAGACCTGCTCGGGTAAATTATTTCTTTCTGACAATTTCGACGATGTACTCGAAGCGTTTTCAAAAATGACCTACTTGCAATATGAAAAGCACGATGATAAATCTATATTCATCCATAAATAATCAAGTTATTAACAAAAAAAAGATAAATATATATGCCTATGAGAAAAGATAAATGAAAAAAAAGTCGGATAGTGCCGCAAACACTATCCGATCAGAGTTGATTTTGATGTCAAACAGGAGCAAAATTTGTATGATTATGCCTTGCGACAACAAATCTAAAGTGAATCATAATTTATTGGTAACAAATTAAAATTCAATACAAAGATATGCAAGAAAAGTATAAATGTAAACAATTTGCCACGAAAAGAAACAAAAAGTTTTTAAAATCATGAAAATCTATTTTTTTGATAACTTTCCTTTGCATTTTTTTCCGTTACGGCAGAAAACACATACTCCCAGTCGAAGGAGGTAAGTGCTGAATTGAGAGACGTAGCGTTAAAAGATGCATTTCGTGAATTAGAGAAAAACAGCGACTATCTCTTCCTTGTTATGGACAACACAGAGAGTTATTTAACAACTAAAGTTAACATCTCAGTCAACAATAAATCAATGGTAGAGATACTCGATTTGTTGCTTAAGAATACCAACCTGACCTACTCAATTGTTAACAGACAGATTACAATTTCGAGAAAACCGGGTATTGCTGAAAATAAGGAGATTGATGTAAAAACAAGCATCAAGGAAGTTCAACAGACAGAAAAAAACAATTACAGGAGTGGTTACCGATGCGAATGGAGAAGCCATTATCGGAGCCAATATAATTGAAGTGGGAACTCCTTCCCATGGAACTATTACCGACATTAACGGAAGATTTACACTAAATGTAAGCAACAATGCATCCATTAAAGTCTCATTTATAGGATATCTGAGTCAAACAATCAATACTATTGGGAAGACCAGCTTTAATATCACCCTGGCTGAAGATACTCAGGCACTTGAGGAGGTGGTGGTGGTGGGCTATGGAACACAGCGGAAAGCAAATCTTACAGGTGCTGTATCTTCAGTAAACGTTGACGAGGTGCTGGGCAGCCGTCCGGTTGCCGACGTGGGGGGGAGAGGGCTGCAGGGGGGGACTATACCAGGGCTGTCAATTGTTGTCCCAAGCGGAGAAGTAGGTTCTAACCCAATTATGAAAATTCGTGGACAAATTGGCTCTATTGCAGGGTCAAGTGATCCGCTGATATTAGTGGATAATGTTGAAATACCGAATATTCAAATGATAAATCCAAATGATATAGAATCGATATCCGTTTGAAAGATGCCGCAGCAAGTTCAATATACGGATCGAAAGCAGCATTTGGAGTAATTCTTATAACCACAAAAAAAGGAGCTAAAACTGAAAAGACAGATATAACATATTCAACCAACTTATCCTGGCAAAAACCCTTTAAAAAGATTGATATTGCAGGTATAGACGGACTGGAGTATACACTGGAAGCTCATGAGAATATGAAAGCCGGAGGTCCTGCAGGCGGTTTCTGGCGAGTAAACAGGGAAAGTTTTGAAAAAAATAAAAGAGTGGCAGGATAAATACGCAGGAGTTGTAAATACAATGATCCTGTAATTTATGGAAGGGACTGGATTTATGACGGAACTGATAAATTCGGATATAGAATTTATGATCCTGTAGAGGCCATGATCAAAATTCAGCCTTTCTCAAACACACAACCTATCACTTAACGGTAAAAGAAAAGATACTAATTATACATTAAGTGTAGGTTACCTTGGACAAGAGGGTATGATGAAACCAGCTGTTCATGATGATTACAGTAGGTTTACAGGCAATCTGAATTTATCTACAAAGCTCACAGATTTCTTAACAGTCAGGGGGGGAGCAATGTTTACCGATGCAACCAAAAGATACCCAAACTCGGCAACTGGGTTCGTTGCAGACCCATGGTTATATCTTTACAGATGGAGCCGCCTGTTTCCTACCGGTGCCCTTGAAAACGGAGAAGAGGTGAGAGACCCCTATTTCGACACCAAAATGCACATACAGCGAAAGATAAGAAGAAATACACGAATCTGAATATAGGAACCACCTTTGATTTCAATGATAACTGGAACCTTCTTGCAGATTATGCATTCAGTACCCGATTAGATCAGTCAACATCGTCCAGACCCACTTTTAGCGGACGTGAACCATGGTACACACCTGTTGCCTGGAATGATGCCAACGGAAACCGTATTTATGTGGATGAAAACGGCAACATTACAAATGACGAAGGAATGCCGGGATACAGGCTCCCTTATGTAAATTATATTACATCTGATAAAACCTATTTTTACAAATACTCCTTTGTTTCCGAGAAACACACTTTCAATGCAGTGACTAATTATAATTTAAAACTGGCAGAGGACCATAATTTTAAATTTATGGCAGGTACAAATATAGAAAGTTATAAATGGGACAGTCACTGGTCTAACAAAACTGAATTAATAGATGAGAAAAATCCACAGTTTAATTTTGCCGTAGGTACTGAAACTGTAGGAGGTGGTGCCAACTGGGACTCACAGGTAGGGGGGGTTTTCAGCCGGATAAATTACTCTTTTATGGATAAGTATCTGTTAGAGACGAACCTGCGCTATGATGCGACTTCTAAGTTTCCAAGTAATCTGAGATGGAGATGGTATCCGTCATTTTCCGGAGGATGGGTAATCACTAATGAATCGTTTATGGCTCCATTGGATCCGATTTTGAGTTTTGCAAAAATACGTGCATCATGGGGGGGTAAGATTGGAGATCAATCAGTTTCCAACGCATTATACCTGGCAACAATGGATATTAATAAAAATTCCTGGCTCTCTTACGACGGTGAACAGTATTTTCAGCTTAGCACTCCCAATCCTATTTCTGCAGGTATCACCTGGCAGGATATAGAATCTTTAAATATTGGTTTGGATTTGCGTTTTATCAACAATAAGATGGGGGCTTGTGTTTGAATGGTTCCAGCGCGATACAAAAAAACATGATTATTGCCGGTGACGCTCTTCCAGCAACATATGGAGCAAACGCTCCACAGGGAAACTATGGTAATCTGCGCACAAAAGGCTGGGAAATTGCTGCCGACTTCAACCACCGGTTCAGTAATGGATTGGGCATAAATGTAAATGCCAATATTTCAGATGCTATTACTGATATAACAAAAGGTGCTGATTGGAATACACCATGGGAGAATCGCTTGATACATAACAATTATGCTACTGGCAGGCGCTATGGTGATATATACGGATATGTTACTGATCGCCTATTTCAGAAAGAAGATTTTATTTACGACGACAACGGTAACATCCAGCAAACAATAATCATCTGGGAAGGCACTGCTAAACGAACCAACCAGCTTGCAGGCAAAAATCCGGTTTATCAGACCTATTTTGAGGATGGCAACCAGGTGTTACTGGTAGGCCCCCCCGGTGATGTTAAGTTTGTTGATGTGAATCGTGACGGATATATCACCCCCCCTGGTAAAACACTTTTGGAGATCCAGGAGACCAGGTTGTTATTGGGAACTTTACACCCCCCCGTTACGAATTCGGATTACGTCTGGGAGCCGATTATAAAGGTTTTGATGCTTCAGTTTTTTTCCAGGGAGTGGGGAAGCGAAAAATTTGGGGTGCCGGACAATTGGCCATACCCGGATTTCACGTGAAAGATGGTGCGATGCCACAAGCAATAGCTAAAGATTTTTGGAAAAAGGACAGGACAGATGCTTTCTACCCAAGGGCATGGAATTTAGGCGGTTCGAATGAAGGATTCGTGATGCGAAAGCAGTCGCGTTATATGCTAAATATGGCATATTTAAAAATTAAAAATATCACATTGGGTTATACTGTACCAAAAGATATTGTAAGCCGGATGTATTTATCGAATGCGCGCTTATATATATCATTTGAGAACTTCTTTACTTTCGACAAGTTAAGGGGGGGTCTTCCGATAGATCCGGAAGCAATTTCCGGACATTCTATGTTATTGACCAATGGAAATTACAACCTTGGCCGAACCGGGACTTCCAATCCTACATTTAAATCAGCATCTGTAGGTTTTCAAGTTAGTTTATAATCAATTAAATTAATATTATGATGAAATTCAATAAATATAGTTTTGCCATTTTATCCTTGTTAATATTTTTCTGGGGGGGTGTGACAGTTTTCTTGACAGGCCGCCTCTTACTCAAGCAAATGATGAAACAGCCTGGGTAAGCGAGAATAATTTGAGATTATATGCCAATAAATTCCTTCCTGATTTTTTTATAGGGTATGGAGTAGGATGGACAAATTCCAGTGCACCGTTAATGGGATATCAGTTCAGTGATGACATTGTGCATAATGGCAATCAGGGTAACTTTACCCGTGCCGTACCCAACAGCCAAATATGGAACATGAGTCTTATCAGGTCGATAAACATTATGCTTGACAGAATTGAAAACAAGATGGGAGATGTTCTTACATCTGAGCAATATTCACACTGGACTGGTGTTGGAAGGTTTTACAGAGCGATGAGATACTCTACTCTGGTATTTGCCTATGGTGATGTACCATATTATAACCACGTGGTCTCAGATACCGATATGGATGATCTGTACAAGGCCCGTACTCCACGCAATGAGGTAATGGATTCGATATATTATGATTTGAACTATGCATTTGAAAACGTTCGGGTAAACGATGGGGGGGAGATGAATGTAAACAGATACGTAGTTGCCGGATATATTTCAAGAATTGCGTTATATGAAGGGAGCTGGCAAAAATATTATTATAAAAACAATGAGCGGGCTCAAAAATTCCTCGAGCTTGCAATAGAGGCAGGCAACTACATAATAAACAGTGGCAGATACGATATTGTCAGCGAATTCAGAGCTCTCTTCACATCAGAAGATTTGAGAGGGAACAAAGATTGTATTTTTTTACAGGCATTATGATCCTGCTGTTGGCATTACACATAGTGTAGCATCGAACAACAACCTATCGGAATCGATCAATTTCGGTCCCACAACTGCTCTGATCAAGTCGTTTATTATGAATGATGGTGATGTGTGGCAAAATACGAGCATGCCTGGAGCAAAAAAACTTTGAACTGGCAAATATGATTAAAACCCGTGATCCAAGGCTGGAAGCTACTTTTTACGATAAGCCTACTCCACGGAACAAAGGATCTTTCTGGTACATTAATAAATTTTGCCAAGAAGCGTTGCCAAATCAGTAGAAGAAGGGAATACACCTCCGGTTGAATTTACAAGTACCAATAACCGTACAGATTATCCGGTAATGAGATATGCTGAGGTTCTTCTTAACTGGATTGAAGCAAAAGCCGAACTGCAAACCATTGGCGGTGCTGCTGTAGATCAGTCAGATATTGATAAAACAATAAACAAGATAAGAAACAGGCCGATAGCTTCAGAAGCAGCGGAGATGGGAGTACAAAAAAAACCTCTCCTTTACTATTGGGTGAACTGCCTGATGATCCTGAAAGAGATGCCGATGTTTCTGCACTGATATGGGAAATAAGGAGAGAGAGAAGGATTGGAGTTTGCTTTTGAACATTCACTGTATCGCCGATTGGAGCGTTGGCACAAACTGGAATACATGGATACAGATGCTGAAGAAGATCTACTGCATGGCGGATGGGTAAACTTCCCAAAAGAGCTTGCCGATGAATTAAATGCAGGAAATACAGGAAAATTTTCAGTGTTAAAGCTTAATGGCGATGAAGTAACTTTTAACGGAAGCAATAAAGCCGATATGGTGGGTTTCTACAGAAGTTCATCTACTAATGGACGACAGCCATTCCTGAACCAGGTAAACGTTAATCCTTACTTGTCTCCCGTAGGCAAAACACAGATTGACGATTATGCCAGTAAAGGTTATCTGTTAAAACAGACCGAAGGATGGCCGACCAACTAACAATTATAATGAAAACAGTATGAAACGAGCGGGTAAACGGTCTGCACATATGTACATGATTAAAAGCAAGTTCCATACAATACAGTTGAAAGTCAATAATTTTAATAGTATGAAAATAGCAGAAGATAAATTAAAATATTTTGGATTATTTGCCATATTAACGATATTCTTTTCGTTTCTTGTGGCGATGATCTACCTGTAAACGTAGAATCACCTAACGAAACAGTACTTAAATCCATTAAGATTTTAAATGCTGGAGAGGGTGGCAATATAGTTATTGATGGTGTAATAGATGAGAATGCCAAGACCGTCTGGTTCCCCAGAGTTGAACCGGAAACAGATGTAAATGCCATTCGTTTTCAAGTAGAATTATCTGATGGAGCAAAATTAGATAAGGATAGCTACAGTTTCGATTTTGAAGAGGGCCAGGATGCCGCAACCATCGTAATAAAAGTGGTCAATGCGCCACGTTTTCGTGAGTACTTTGTTACTCTCAGGCTAAATGTCCCTGTATTTGGTGCAGATTTCGAAAAGCCGCAAATATATGACAACACAGCAAATGAATTGGGCAATCCACTCTATCCTACCTTTGTCTCTTCCTCGACAAGAGGCTCTGGCTTCGACGGGAAACACGTTCTTATTGTTACACGTGCCGCCGGAGGTTCACATCTTTTGGATGTAAATGATCTTAGAAAAAAATGAAATAAAACCAATTCCGCTGAATCTTACAGGAGTTTCCGGGGGGGAACATTCCCCGTAAATCTGGGAGCTCAGATCAATGGACATACCTACATTGCCAACCTTTCAGGTGGCCTGGTATCGCCATTAAAGATCTACCATTGGTCTAATCCGGAACAAGAACCACAGGTAATCGCCAACATCAACAAAAGTGAGATCCCCGGTGCAGGAGCACGTCATGGCGATAACCTCTCTGTGAATTTAGATGAGGATGGAAATGGACACATATTTTGGAGATAATGCCTCTACACAAATTTTGAGATTAAAGGTCACAAATTATACTGAAATAACCGACCCAACAATAATTGAAATGCAGCCTCGCTTACTGGAACCGTTCATGAATATGAATCGGGTAGGAACATCGGATAATTATCTGTTAACCGGCCATGCCGCCCCCCCAATCATGGTGGCAAGTGTTGAAGGAACCATTGGCTACAAAATGGCTAATTCTTCCATTCCCATCAGAAGTTGCGACCCAAGGGTTGTTTACTTCAACGGTGAAAGATATCTGCTCGTGGTTACTGCTGCAAGAGGTGCGGGAGATGCCGTTGTGATGTATCTTTATAACATAACAAAAGGCGAAACCATTACCGAAGCGCTGGAAATTTTTGAATCGGGAAATATGACGCCTATTTATCAATATCCGTTACTTGGGCCCGTAAATACGTCTCCATCCACTCAAACCGGTTGGTATGTAACAAAGATAATGAAGGGAATGATGATACACTCATGCTTTATGGCGCCTCAAACGATGCCGGTTTTGTGCTAATTGAGTTTCCTAAAAAAAACGTTGGATGATTAACAAAACGGATGATTTTAATATAAATACTTTAAATAACTTTGCCGGATATTTTCGGCAAAGTTATTTGTTTCTGTATTATTAACAATACTTCGGTAATTTATTTAAAATGAAAAGTCACTATTCTACTATATCTTATTTCTGTTTGCGGCATTTGTAGTATCATGTAATGATGATACCCCCCCAGGTACAGATAATAATGACGAACCTGAACCACCACCATCCAAACCTATTTTGAAGTTTCCCAAAAAAAGAGATGCGGTCAGTATGGATCACTACAGCATGGGAATTGGACTGGCCTATGGGAAAATATGATGCCCAGTCACAAAAAAAATCAGTACATCCAATATCTTGACAGATTTAAAGAAATAAATATAAATTCGGTAATTTTTCAGGTAAAACCTATGGGGGGGATGCTTTCTACAATTCACCATACGAGCCGTGGAGTAAATCGATAACCGGAACAAGAGGAAAAGATCCTGGCTATGATGTGTTGGCATTTTTGATTGATGAAGCACATAAACGCGACATTGAGTTCCATGCCTGGATGAACCATACAGGATTGCAACACGTGCAGGCAATAGTACGCCATACCCTCCGTTGCATGCATCGATAAATCCGGAATGGGTAGTAAATCACGAAAAATTCAAATCTACAATCCCGGGTTACCCGAAGTGAGACAGCGACTTGCTGACATAGTAAAAGATCTGATCACAAAATATAATGTTGATGGAATACATTTCGATGACTATTTCTATCCCGATCCATCTTCTGCAGGAGTGATGGTTTCAGATGCAGAAGACTTCAGGAAATATGGTGCTGGTTTTGCAAAAATAGAAGATTTCAGACGCGAAAATGTGAATAAGGCAATAAAGGCTGTGCATGATATCATTGTCACAAACAAGCCGGATGTTGTCTTTACCATCTCTCCCACAGCGAGTCCCGATTATAATCTGAATACATTATTTGCCGATGTGACTAAATGGTGCCGTGAAGGATGGATTGACGTGGTAATGCCTCAGCTATATCAGGAGATTGGAAATCAGTATAACGATTTTCAGGCCAGACTGGGTTGGTGGACACAGTATAACTACAAAGCTGTACCAATGGTGGGGACATGGATATTATAAATTCGGAGATCCGCAACAGCCGGCAGCCTTTCAGTCGGCACTTGAACTGGAAAGGCAGTTTGAATTGACACGAAGAAATCAGAAAGTATTGGGAAATGCAATGTACAGTGCTAGATATATTCTGTTCAACAAAATAAACATTACCGATAAATTGGCTACAATATACAAGAACCCTGCAGTTATTCCATTCCTGGGACGTGAGGTTGCACCAGCACCTGTCAAACCGCAGAATATAAAATAGAAAATAACATGTTATCATGGAACAGACAGGGTGATTTGAGTTCTGTTGTATATTATTTCCCGGACCAGACAAAAGAAGGTGTTGTTTTGTCGATAACAAAAGATACAAGCTTGCCGGTTTCCTCTTCGGGATTCTATTGTGTTACCACCATCAACAAAGACAATAAAGAGAGTGAACCATCCGATGCAGTAGAGAAAAAAATAAGACAGAGATTTGCAAAAACAATTATGCCAATTGTCAGAGTTTTGCTATTTTTACCGTTTTATGATTCTATTACAAAACAATAGTTCGGTATTATTTCATAAGATCAACCATAACTGATTGGTTGTTAATAACAAATATAACTTTATAAATAGCTTTAATTTCGTGATTATTTGAATATCAAGTAAAATATAGCCGTGCAATCAT
>JMBX01000327.1_pt1 | contig 12428 bp, 22 predicted proteins | sample 616521 | NCBI WGS metagenome assembly JMBX01 (sample SAMN02727906, study PRJNA239997) | anaerobic digester metagenome | biome: anaerobic digester; isolation source: mesophilic anaerobic digester inoculated with municipal waste water sludge... | place: Germany: Bielefeld University, CeBiTec ...
TCTACACTGTGAAATCCTTGACTTAACTGGTTTTTATGCTATTCTTAAGGTAGCGATTTAAAATTTTAAACAGCATCACTCCGAATTTCCGTCGGAAAGCGGGAGACCCAAATTTTTTTGGGGGTGAATCCTGTGTGCCAGGTAGGGTAACTTGGGAGCCCGAACCCGTCAGCTAACCCCCCCGTAGGAGTACCCCCCCAAGCGTAGTGTCTATTGCCTTTTTTTTGGCGGCCTGCGCTTTTTGAGTTGCGTCTTTCTTTATGTTTAGATCTTACTCAACGGGGGTGATTTTTTTTGAATAATCGATGGCGAAATCTTCCAGGCGATGTGACTGGCGGCTTGACCGCGGCCGTTGTGGCCCTTCCTTTGGCGCTGGCATTCGGCATTGCCAGCGGGGGGGCGGGCCCGTTGGCGGGACTATACGGTTCTATCTTCGGCGGCTTCGTTGCGGCAGTCTTTGGTGGCTGCGGGGGGGTACAGATTACCGGGCCCACCGGAGCGATGACAGCTGTTTTAGTCAGTATCATCAGCCAACACGGAATTGGCGGCATGCTTTTAGCCGGGGGGGCATTGGCCGGGCTGATGCAGATTTCCTTCGGCGTTCTGCGCCTGGGCAAATTTGTGAAATATTTACCCAGCCCGTGATTGCCGGATTTACGAACGGGGGGGTCTCCATTTTGTTCTTCCTAACCGCGGTTGACGATGCATTACAAACAATTTCAATTACACTGATTACCACAGTGGTAATTATCTTGGCCTTGCGCTACCTAAAAAAAGATTCCCGAGTCCCTCTTTGGACTAACGGCCGGGCTGCTCGCCAACGAACTATTCATCCACAGCCCGCATGTGGTTGGTAATGTAAACTTTAAACTGCCCCCCCGCCTGGTTTTGGGCAGCATGCCTTTAGACCGCATAGGTTCCCTACTGCTCCCCCCCGCCTTTACCATTTGTTTGTTGGGCAGTATCTCCGCGCTTTTGTCGGCGGAAGTGACCGATGAGATGATCGGCACTAAAAGCAACAGCAACCGGGAATTGATTGGGCAGGGATTGGGCAATCTCGTTTCTTCGCTCATTGGCGGTGTTCCGGTTTCAGGGGCGGTGGCCCGCTCGGGCGTTAACGTCCATAGTGGAGGCCGTACCAAGCTTTCCAGCATCCTCCACGCCGTTTTTCTCTTACTCATGATCCTGCTGCTGTCACCCATTGTGCAGCGCATACCGCTAGCATCGCTGGCTGCGATCTTAATGGTTGCCTCTGTGCGCACGGCGGATTGGAAGAGCATGAGGCGCATACCCAAGGCCCGCTGGAGCTACGGGGGGGCAATCATCGCCTTGACTACAGTATTGACAGTCGTCAAGGATTTAACCGTTGCAGTGATAGTGGGCGTGATCGCCGCCGGTGCAATCTCTTTATGGGAAATCAGCCGGCAAACGGGCCGAAAAACGCTGCGCTTCGCGGGTACCGCCGGGCATATAAAAAAACGGAGAGCCGGACATTGAACTAATTGCTTTTCCGGACCATTGTTTTCACCGGCATGGAAGAACTGCGGCAGCGGATTAAAGATACAAGCAAACCCACTGTTATTTGTGATTTTTCCGCTGTACCCGCCATCGATGAAAGCGGGGGCGCTGGCCCTGAAAAAAACTGTTCGCTGCGCAAAAACGACTGGGCAAACGCATCTATCTGGCCGGCCTGCGCCCTCGGCCTTTAGAGATATTGACCAGGCTGGACGCGGTCAATCCGCGAGAGCACGAATTGGTCACAGCTGATGCGGCGCATGTTGTAAAACACGTTTCCCGTATTTAGAACAAGTTCTTGAAGAAGGTGGTTTAGCGTGAGTAAACGGTCGTTAGCCCTTTGTATTTTACTTTTGGCCTTTTGGCTCGTGGCCGCGGGCAGCTTGAGCTGGCAGCATATTGCGGCAGGCCTTGTACTGGCCTTCATTACAGTCTGGTTTTGGCATGATTTGGGGCCACAGCTGCCCAGATTGATGTCCTGGGGGGGTGAATTTGTACAGCTAATGCGCTGCCTGGCCTTGCTAGTCTATTATGTACTGCAATCCAATATTACGGTAGCAAAAACGCTATTATTTAACGTCCCCAGGGTAAGCCCCCCCGTCTTTGTGGTGATGGAACCTCCCTTAAAGACCAATTGGGGGCGGGTGCTGCTGGCCACTTGCATCACCCTGACACCGGGTACGGTAACGATCGATGTGGACCCTAAAACGGGCCAGTTTATCGTGCATGCCCTGTCGGACGAAATGGCGATCAGCCTTTTTTTTATTGGAAACTAATCGATGAAATCAAGACTTTAGAGACATACAGGCAGAGGAGGACAGCCTATGTGGTGGATACTGGCGGGGGGGCTTATGGCCCTGATTCTCGCAGTGCTCTTGCGGGCGATTCTGGGACCGACAGTCATTGATCGCCTGATCTCCATTAACGCCATTACAAGTAAAGTCAGTGCAATGATCCTACTCATCGCCTTTGCCCGGGGCGAATACGGCTTTGTGGATGTGGCATTTGTGTTCATGCTGTGTGGGTTTGTGGGCGGACTTTGGATTCTCAGGGTGCTCACACCGGGTGACTGGCAGTTGAGAATACCGGGGCTGACCGGATTTGAAGGTAATGGCAGGGGGGAAACGCCCCCCCATGATTAAATGGATAGTGAATCTCTGTTTTGCAGGTGCGTTTTTGGCCTACGGGCTAGGGACTTTGGGACTTTTTAAATTTCCCGATCCTTACACACGCATGCACGCTGTTGCAATTAGCGATACCTTGGGGATGGGCCTGATAGGAATAGGGCTTTTACTGCTCAGCCCCCCCACTTGGCTGCTGCGGCTTAAACTGATCGTTATTCTTCTTTTATTTTGGTTGATTAACCCTACCATGTCCCATTTGGTTGCCAAAGCTGGTTTAATTCACGGAACTGAGCCTATTGAAGGCACCAGATTGAGAAGGGGGGGGTAAGCATATGCATTTTTTTTGCCTGTAGATTATTGGATCATGGCCTTATCAGCCATTCTGATGGCCGCTTCGTTAGCCATGTATTTTATCAAAGACCTGGTACACGCGGTTATTGTTTACGGCGCCTATACCGTGACGATGGCAGTAGTCTGGCTGCTTATGAACACCCCCCGATCTGGCCATTACGGAAGCTGCCGCGGGGGATTTGCACCACCGTTTTAATGATGGTAGCCATCTTCCGTACTAGCCGGAAGGAGGAAGAGTAATGAAATTTAGAAATCTAATCGTTGCTGCAGTCGTTCTTCTAGCCGTATTCGGAATGCTCTTAACTGTAGCCGAACTGCCTCCGTACGGCCGCTCAGACAATCCCGGGCACAACCTGGTGCTGAACGTTATATCCATGGTGCGCTGGAAGATACCGGAGTACCTAACATGGTGACCGCAATCGTCTTGGATTACCGCGCTTATGATACCATGTTCGAAACAATTGTACTCTTCACCGCGGCTTTAGCGGTGGTTATCACCTCAAACCGCGAAAAAGGAAGGTGACGATCTGTGAGAGATTTCATTTTAAAGCGCATGATCGCCATACTTTTGGCCTTTATCTTTATTTACGGTTTCTATGTTATTTTACACGGCCACATCTCACCGGGGGGGGATCATTTGCGGGCGGTATCATCGTTGGCTTAAGTTTTATCGCCTTTTCCACCGTTTACGGCATCGAAGCGGGCAAAGCCAAGCTGCCTGAAAAATTCTTGGTCTGGGTGGAAAGCTACGGCACCCTGTGGTACGGAATTATGGGTATGGTCGGTATTTTCAAAGGTGCCCCCCCTTTCTTAGCCAATAAAATGGCGGGAATCGATCTAGGCCTACCCGGCGCCCTTTCCTCGGGAGGCCTGATTGGCTTGATCGGCTTGGGTGTGGGCATTCGAGTTGCCAGCACCATGATCACCCTATTTTATACATTGATGGAGGAGGGGGGGCGTGAAAACATTGCTGCAAAAGCTGATTGTTAATTATCCCTACGTTATCTCGGTAATCTTATTTATTATCGGTGCACTAACCGTTTTAACGCGCTCCAACCTGTTTAAGAAACTACTCGGCATCAATGTCATGGAAACGGCCATTTTCCTGATGTTCATCGCCTCAGGCAATATCAGGGGCGGTGCTGTGCCCATCTTAAGCGAAACTGAGGCACCGTATATCAACCCCCCTGCCCTCCGCGCTAATGCTCACCGGCATTGTGGTCAGCATCAGCGTGACCGCTTTTGCCTTGGCGCTGATCCTGCGCCTGTATAAATCATACGGCACGGTCGATGCCAACCGCATCGCCCAGCTAAGAAACGGGGTGCCCAAGGAATGACTGCTGTTTTAACTGAACACTTACCGGTTTTCGTTGTCATTGCTCCCCCTGTTCGCAGCCTTTATCCTACCCACCTTGGCCCGCAGAAGCCGCCTGGTGGAAAATCTGGTCATTCTGGTTGAAATCATAAGCCTTGCGGGTGCGACCTATTTAGCTGTCCTTTAGCCGGGCAAAACGGCGCCCCCGTTTACTATACCATGGGGGGGCTGGTCCGCACCCTGGGGGGGAATCCGCCTTATTGCTGATAATTTGGCCGCTTTTTTTTCTGCTCGTTGTGGCCATCGTCGGCCTGCCTGTTGCAGTTTTGCCAAGGGTAATCTAGAAGAAGAAATTGGCGGCAAGGGCCGCATTGCCCGCTTTTATGTTTTATATCTGCTCCTAATGGGGGGGCTCTGGCAGGCATGGCAGTCACAAACGACCTTTTTAACGTGTTTGTGCTGGTAGAAGTAGCCACCCTCAGTGCCTGTGGCCTGGTAAGCGCCCGCAATCACCCCCGGGCGGCCGAGGCGGCCTTTACGTATCTGATCCTGGCCACGCTAGGTTCCACGCTGGTTTTGGGCAGCATTGGTTTTTTTGTATATCACAACAGGCCATTTGAATATGGAATTTGCCTCACTGGAGCTTGCTAGAATTTGGCAGAGCAGCCCACACACCGTTTGGATGGCCGCCAGTTTTATGCTCACGGGCTTTGGAGTCAAGGCCGCCCTTTTCCCACTGCATATCTGGCTGCCCGATGCCCACTCCATGGCGCCCACCCCCCGGCAGCGCCGTCTTATCGGGCCTGGCGGTAAAGGGTTATTTAATCTGCCTGTTAAAGGTCTTGTACAACGTGTTCGGGCAGACATTAATGCGCCAGTTCACCGTGCATCAGGTCCTGACGGTAACGGGCATTGTGGCCATCTTAGCCGGTTCAATTCTGGCCTTAAAACAAGATGAATTAAAGCGAAGATTGGCCTATTCCACCGTGGCCCAAATAGGTTATATTGTGCTGGGTTTTGGTTTCGTTAATGTCAGAGGCCTGGGCGGATCCCTTTTCTATTTGGCCAGCCATGCCCTGATTAAATCGACGTTGTTTTTGGCCGCCGGCGCCCTAATCAGCGCTACCGGCAAAAACACATCAGTGAACTGGCGGGTGTGGGCCGTAAACTGCCCGTTACGATGGCCGCCTTTACAACGGCCAGCCTGGGGGGTTAGTGGGCATTCCGCTTTTTCCGGTTTCGTGGGCAAATGGCACCTGCTCTTAGGCAGCCTTGATGCTCATAATGCGGCGGCCGCAATCGTAATTATCGTCGGCAGTGTGCTGTGCGCCACATACCTTTTCCCGTTCTGCGCATCGCCTATTTCGAGCCGGCCCCCCCGCCGATCAGACTGGCACGATTCCCCCGGATTGGCCCAAAAACCGCCCTTATTTTCTGGCCGCTGCCATCATTATCTTCGGTATCCTACCGGAACCGCTGTTGAATCTAGCGCAGCGCGCCGCGGCGGATTTACTGTTACTGCACTAAGGGCGAGGGGGGACTAATAAATGCTTAATCTTATTCTAGCCTTAATCAGCGGTGTGATCGGCGCGGTGGTCGTGGCCTTCATCCCCCCCACCGAAAAACACCGCCTGCGCAATACGGCCATGTTTGCTGCTTTGGCCTCTGCACTTATCTTCAGCTGGCGCACCGCCATACTTGTCTTTGCCGGGGCAGATTTAGAGCTCGCCTGTGAACTCGGAGGTCTAAGCTGGCGCTTGCGACCCGATCCTTTGGGGGCAATGTTTGCCCTTATCGCTTCGACGCTTTGGTTTTTCGCGGCACTTTACTCGGCCGGTTACATGGCGGGAAAAAAAGAATTTGAAGACCTATTACTCATTTTTCTTGCTGGCCAATAGCGTCACGCTGGGGGGTGGCTTGTGCGGGCAACTTAGTGGCTTTATATCTGTTCTATGAACTATTGACACTGGCCACCTATCCTTTAGTCATTCACGAACGTTCACCGGAAGCGGTCAAGGCAGGTTCTAAATATATTATTTACAGCTTTTCGGGCGCGGGCGCGCTGTTAATCGCCATCGTCATGACCTACGCCCGGGCAGGACACCTTGATTTTTTCACGGGCCCCATTTTGGCCGGGCAGGCCGGCCAGGGCCTCAACTGGCTCTTGGCCCTCTTCGTTGTGGGCTTCGGCGTTAAAGCGGCCATTATGCCGCTCCACCGCTGGCTGCCTGCGGCCATGGTAGCCCCCCCACCCCCCAATCAGTGCCCTGCTCCATGCGGTCGCAGTGGTTTATTCGGGTGTTTACGGTATCCTGCGCGTCGTTTTATCCGTTTTTGGGCCGGAACTCATGAGTTCGCTCACACTGGCCAAGGCACTGCCCTGGATTGCTTCTTTTACGATCCTGGCCGGTGTTACCATGGCAACTAGGCAGGATGTGCTGAAAAAAACGTCTGGCTTACCACACCATCAGCCAGCTGTCCTACATTCTCTTAGGTGCGTTCACGCTGCAGCCCTTGGGGCTGACCGGGGCTATTTTACACATGATCAGCTATTCACTACTGAAAATCACACTCTTTTTCTGTGCCGGCATTATTGCTGAACAAACAACGGAAGTAAACGTGAGTCGAATGGAAGGCGTGGGCTGGGTCCTACCTAAAACAATGACCGCCTTTGGCGTGGCCAGCCTCGGTATGGTGGGCATGCTGCCTTTGAACACTTTCTGGAGTAAATATTACCTAATGCGGGGGGGCGGAGTTGCCTCAGGCAGTTGGCCGCTGGCTTTGGTCTTGATCATCAGCGGCATCATCAACGCCATTTGTTTCATCCCCACCGTAATCGCGGCCTTTAAGGGAACGGCACCGAAGCGGCCCCGCCTAGAAACGAGCGGTAGGGTTTCGCTGATGCTCATTCCCACGCTGCTGTTGGCGGGGATTGCGGTATTGATCGGACTTTGGCCCGGAATTGTGTGGCCCGGGGTGCAAGCTGTCGTTAACTCGTTTTTCTAATGGAAGGAGATCTGGCCATGCTGCTTTTATCGCTTATTCTGCTTCCCTTGGCGGGAGCGCTGGTCTTGCTGTTAAATAAAAAGAAGTCTAGTAATGTGCCTTTACTAACCTGCAGCATTGTCCTTGCATTGGCCGTTTTCGGATTACGGCCCGTTTTTGGAGGACAAAATTTGGCATTTCGGCTATCCCTGCCCGGGCCCTTTTCCCCCCCGGTATTGCAGGCCGATCCCCCCCTTTCCGCCGTGTTTGTTATTCTGGCGGCGCTGCTGTGGTTTGCCATTGCCATCTATGCGCCTAAATATATGGTGCATGAGGGCAAAACAAAGGTTTTTGAGCTGGTCACCCTGCTGACTTTTTCAGCTGTTTTGGGAGTGTTTTAGCAGGCGATCTAGTCACTCTGCTGCTCTTTTTCGAATTAATGACCATTACGTCTTTTTCTGGGTAGTCCACCGCTGGAACCGAGAGGCGATTAGGGCCGGTTATTTTTATCTATTTTTAGTATTATCGGCGGATTGCTGATTGCCTTGGGCATCGTCCTTATGGGCGCCGCGGCCGGACTACCCCCCCTTCCCATCGCTGCCGGCCCGATCATCCCGGACAATGCGCCGCTGTTTGGCTGGGCCCTAGGCCTTTTAGCAGTCGGATTCGGCATCAAGGGCGGCATGGCTCCACTGCATTTATGGCTGCCTCACGCCCACTCCAACGCTCCCACACCGGGCAGTGCGCTTTTATCCGGATTGTTAATTAAGGTAGGTGCCTACGGCCTAATCCGAGTCGGCGAATTCGCCGGTTGGGGGGGCAGGCTTTGGGCGCGGGAGTAACTTGGCTGGGTTCCGCCCTGACCGTGCTGGGCCTTTTAACTATGCTCATCGGTGTCATCGCCGCCTTATTACAGGGCGACGGCAAACGCCTGCTAGCTTACCACAGCGTGAGCCAAATGGGCTATATCATCCTGGGGGGGCTGGGCATCGGCCTTTACCTTGGCCCCGTAGGGGGGGGCTGGGGGGGTTGATGGGCGGTATTTACCATATCGTCAACCACGCCCTGTTTAAGGCAGCGCTATTTTTAGGAGTAGGCGTAATTTACATTCATACAAAAGAGACAGACCTTTATAAATTAGGCGGCCTCTGGCGCCGTTTTCCCGTGACCGCTATCCTAATGCTCTTAGCTGCCATGGGAATTACCGGGCTCCCGGTTTAAACGGCTATGCCAGTAAAACGGTGCTCCACCATGCCGTCAGCACCGCAGCGGCGACGGGCCTGCCCTGGCTGATCTGGACGGAGCGGCTTTTTTTCACTGGTGGGGGGGATCGGCACTGCCGCATCATTTGCCAAACTTTATTATTTAATTTTTCTCGGCACACCCACTAAACTGGAAGTATCCGAAATGAGTCGCCCCGCCTGCAGCTGGCAATGGGAATTTTAGCAGCGGTTATGCTGGTTATTGGTCTTAACCCACAGCTGTTTGCGAACGTCATGGCCCTGCCCGCGGCGGAAATGTTAGGGTTTAGCGGATTGACGCCGCTCACCCCTTCCCTATTTTGGAACTTTGCCGATCTCAGGGGGGGAATCGTAATCACATTAGCCCTAGGCATCGGTGTGTGCTGGGCGGGCCTGAAAACTGGGGGGGCCTTCCACTGGCATCCGCCGCTTTGGCTGACCCTGGAGGGCCTGGGCGGGCAGGTGTATTTGGGTATAGCCGCCATTTGGACGGAAAGCATCGCCTTTTTCCAAAACTGCACCAAGGCCGCGCACAGGCTGGCCAAGAAACTCAGCGAAGGGCTGGGCATGGCCTACGATAGCCTTGTGCACCCCCAAAGATGGTGCCGCCCTAACGGGTATCAGCGCCGCGGCAGCTTTACTGATTGTGACGCTGATGGCCCTGATCGCTTGGTACACCATGATTAATCCGGGCTTGGGTGTGCTCAAGATTTCAACGCCTGGCTGCAGCACTGATGAATAAGCTAAAACTCCCTTGAACCGAAATGAAATCATCAATAAAGGCCTGCTGCATGTGGTCAAAGCCGAAATCGAACTCCTTGTAGGTGCGTACATGAAAATAGGGCAGTATGCTTTGGATTGACTTATTGATTTTGCCAATCTTTTTGATCGGATAGCCCAAATCATGGGTGAGGGCCACCACGCATCATTTGGCATCCTCATGCCGCACAATTCCGGTTAAAACATCATAGACTGCGTAAAATCCCTCAAATTCACCTTGCATTTCTCAAACCGGCCCTGCCAAGCCGTTTTATTGACAATGAACACTGAAATTGATACAATAACAATGATATGCATCAGCTGTGAACAGGAGTAGTACGGAAGTAAGTGCGGACAGAGAGTTGTTGGACGGTGCAAAACAACACTTTTCCGGAACTCGCCTGGGAGCTGTTGGGGGTGAAGATTAACTAGCCTCAACCGGTCAGACCGTTAACATGTTAAGGGGTGGCTTAGGCCGCCAACTAGAGTGGTACCGCGGATCTTTCGTCTCTAATTGAGGGGGAAGATTTTTTTTGTTACAGCAGGCAGAATTAGGGAGGCGACCATTTTGACAAAATACAACCCACAGACGCTGGAGAAAAAAAATGGCAGGATATTTGGGAAAAGAAACGGACCTTTCGCACCGGCGACGATTATAATAAGAAGAAATTTTTTTGCTTTAGTTGAATTTCCCTATCCATCGGGCGAGGGTTTGCATGTGGGCCATCCGCGCCCCTACACCGCCATGGACGTGGTGGCGCGCAAAAGGCGCTTGCAGGGCTATAATGTCCTCTTCCCCATGGGTTGGGACGCCTTCGGCCTGCCGGCCGAAAACTATGCAATTCAAACCAAGATCCATCCGGCCATCGTCACTGAACGCAATATAGCGCGTTTTAAAGAGCAGCTTAAATCCCTTGGTTTTTCCTTTGATTGGGCCCGCGAAGTAAACACCACGGACCCCAATTACTTCAAATGGACCCAGTGGATCTTTCTTAAGATGTTTAAGAAAGGATTGGCCTACAAGGCGGAGATGCCCGTCAACTGGTGCCCGAGCTGCAAAACGGGTTTGGCCAACGAAGAAGTGGTAGACGGAGGCTGCGAGCGCTGCGGCCATGAAGTGGAGATGAGGGTCAAAACCAATGGATGCTGAAAATCACCGCCTATGCGGAGCGTTTAATTGAAGATCTGGATCTGGTCGATTATATTGAGCGGGTCAAAATCCAACAGCGCAACTGGATCGGCCGTTCCGAAGGGGGGCGGAAGTAATTTTAAAATCAAGGATTCGGACGAAGAGTTGGCCGTATTTACTACTAGGCCGGACACTTTGTTCGGGGGGGCCACTTACATGGTTATTTCGCCCGAGCATCCCATCTTGACAGAGCTGCGAGAACGCATTACCAATCTAGCACAGATTGAGGCCTATCAAAAAGAGGCCCAGAAGAAAACAGAATTTGAACGTTCAGCGCTCAGCCACGACAAGACAGGGGGGGTGCGGATTGAGGGGGGCTGGCCGCGATTAATCCGGTTAATAATGAAGAAATCTCGGTCTGGATTTCCGATTACGTGCTGATGGGCTATGGTACCGGCGCAATCATGGCCGTTCCCGGCCATGACGAGCGGGACTGGGAATTCGCCAAGCGGTTCGACCTGCCCATCATCGAGGTTGTCCGGGGGGGCGGTGACGTCACGCAAGAGGCGTACACCCTGACAGAAACGGGGGGGCAGATGGTCAATTCGGGTTTCCTAAACGGCATGGATGTAGAAACGGCAAAAAAAAGGAGATTACTGCGTGGCTCCAATCGAAGCAGCTGGGGGGGTACCCAAAGTAAATTACAAACTGCGAGATTGGGTGTTTTCACGCCAGCGCTACTGGGGGGGTGAACCAATCCCCTTGGTGCACTGCGAACAATGCGGCTGGGTCGCGGTTCCCGAAGAGGAGCTGCCCATACGCCTGCCACAGGTCGCCAATTATGAGCCAACTGATACGGGTGAGTCCCCCCCACTGGCCAAGATCAGGCATTGGGTAGAAACAACTTGTCCGGAGTGCGGCGGCCCTGCTGAACGGGAAACAGATACAATGCCGCAGTGGGCCGGTTCTTCCTGGTACTTTTTGCGCTACACCGATCCCCACAACGACGCAGCTTTGGCCGAACGGGAAAACTGGACTACTGGCTGCCTGTGGATTGGTACAACGGGGTATGGAGCATACCACTTTACACCTCCTTTACAGCCGTTTTTGGCACAAATTCCTTTACGACATCGGTGTCGTACCGGGGCCTGAGCCTTATCAAAACGCACGTCCCACGGCATGATCTTGGGTGAAAATAATGAGAAGATGTCTAAATCCAGAGGCAACGTTGTTAATCCCGACGAGGTTGTGGAGGAATACGGTGCGGACACGCTGCGCATGTATGAAATGTTTATCGGAGATTTCGAAAAAAAGCGTTCCTTGGAGCACAGATGGCGTCCGGGGGGGCTGCCGCCGGTTCTTAGATCGGGTCTGGAAGCTGCAGCCAAACGTAGTTCCCGGTGCGGCATACGGCCCTCAGCTGGAGACACTGATGCACCAGACAATCAAAAAGGTTAGCACCGATTACGAAGAACTTAAATTCAACACCGCCATCGCGGCTTTGATGACCTTAGTCAACGAAATAAATCAGATTGGTAGAATAAACGAAGCGGAGATGAAGACGTTTCTCATCCTGCTCAACCCGGTGGCCCCCCCTCATATTACGGAAGAATTATGGGCTAGATTGGCCTTTCCGGGCATGCTCAACGAACAGGCCTGGCCCACATGGGACGAAGCAAAAACAATTGCCCAGACAATCGCCATCGGTGTGCAGATCAACGGACGTGTACGGGGGGGCGAGATCACGGTTGACCTAGATGATTCGGCGGAGGTGGCCAGGGCCAAAGCGCTGGATAACGAAAACGTGCGGCGCCTAATCGAAGGCAAAACAATCGTGAAAGAAATCTATGTACCCGGCCGCATCTATAATATTGTGGTCAAATAACAAAGAGCGGTCCCGGGCGGGACCGCTTCTTATTTAGCTAGAAACCCTTTTGCACCGCATCTTCAATGAGCCTTCCCACATACTCGCCCAGTTCGGGACAAATTGCTTGCACCGGCGCCATCCG
>JMBX01000328.1_pt1 | contig 12423 bp, 21 predicted proteins | sample 616521 | NCBI WGS metagenome assembly JMBX01 (sample SAMN02727906, study PRJNA239997) | anaerobic digester metagenome | biome: anaerobic digester; isolation source: mesophilic anaerobic digester inoculated with municipal waste water sludge... | place: Germany: Bielefeld University, CeBiTec ...
GGAAGAGGCCAGCCCCCCCATCATCAGATCATGGCGGCCGCCGATTGCTTGGAAGGTCTTCCTGTAGCAGTGGGCAGCCTGCACAGCCTACTGGCTCCCTTGGCTTGGGGTGTGCGAGCCCTTAAGGGGGGAAGCGCTTGGCCTATCTTATGAGCGATGGGGCGGCTCTACCCATCTTTTTCAGCCAAACGGTGCCTGTTTTAAAAGATATGGGCCTGATCACCCGCACGATCACCTTCGGCCACGCTTTTGGCGGCGATTTGGAAGCGGTAAACATCTATAGTGCCCTGTTGGCGGCAAAGCACGTCGTGGGTGCAGACTTTGCCCTGGTAACGATGGGGGGGCCCGGGGGGGTGGTGGGGGGACGGGGGGGACGGCCTGGGGGGGCACCACTGCACTGGAACAGGGTATTTTTCTTAATGCCGTCCACCAGCTCGGTGGCACCCCCCGTTGTTGTACCCGCCTGAGCGAAGGGGGGGACGGGCGCAAGCGCCATGCAGGTTTGAGCCACCACACCGCAACCGTTTTATCTCGCATAGTAAGAGATCCGATCTGGCTGCCCTTACCTCTGTATTTCGAACCATTTTTGGCCCCCGGAACACGAAGGCCTATTTGCCCGCCACCGCTTGCGTTGGGAAGACACACATGATCTTTTTTTTGGGCCTTGCCGACAGCGGCCTTCCCCCTAAGTACAATGGGGGGGCGGGGGGGTGAATGCGGATCCCCCCCTCTTCTTTCACGGTGCATTGGCGGCGGCGCTGACCTTAACTGCAAATCTATAAAAGGGGGGTAACGGTTTGGCGTTAGTGTACGCTGATTTGCATATCCACATCGGCAGAACAAGCGGCAACAAACCGGTGAAAATCACCGCTTCGCCTGCCCTTACTTTACAAAACATTGCCGCGGTGGCCCAGAACCAAAAGGGGGGCTGCAGCTGGTGGGGGGATTGCCGATGCGGCCTGCACAGGCGTGCTGAGCGACCTTGCCGCTCTAAAGGCCAAGGGCGAACTTCGGCCCCTTGCGGGGGGGGAGGCGCCTTGTTAGGCGGCCTTACGATTTTTTTTCGGCAGCGAAGTGGAGATTTCTTACCCTCCAACGGGCGGCTCAGCTCATTTCTTGGCTTATTTTCCCCCCATCTTGAGCAGCTGGAGGGCTATGCCGCGGCCTTGAGGCCCCATGTGACAAACCCCTCCCTGTCCACCCAGCGCTTGCGGATCTGCGGCGATGCATGGCTGCAAATTGTGGCGAAAAATGAAGGGATTGCGGTGGCTGCCCATGCTTTTACTCCCCCCCATAAGGCGTCTACGGCAATTGCGTTTCGGCACTGGGCGAAATGTTTGCTGCACCGGAGCAAATCGGCGGGTTAGAATTGGGCTTAAGCGCCAACACCGCAATGGCCCTCACCATTTCGGACACCCACAACTACGCCTATCTGGCTAACTCCGATGCCCATTCTCTGCAGAATATGGGCCGCGAATTCACGGTATATGATTTGCCCCCCGATCAGATTTTACACAATGGCGCAGGGCCCTACAAAACCGCGGCTCGGGGATTGTGGCAACACATGGCCTGGAACCTTTGTTAGGCAAGTACTATCGCAGTTTTGCCCTGCCTGCGAATATTTAGCCCAAGGGCGCACAGCTGTGTTTTCCTGCCCCCCCGGCTGCGGCTCGGGATGATCCTCGGTGTGTGGGATCGCATTCGGCAGATCGCCGATGGAAGTGGAGCGGAACAAACCCGGCCGCCTTATAAAGCACACGTGCCCCCCCTGCAGCTGCTGCCGGGAATCGGCCCCAAAACCTATGGGCGGATGATTAGTGAAATAGGCACCGAAATCGACATCTTGTATAATATACCACTGCAGGAGATCCGCGCCGCGGTGGGTGCAGCAATCACGGAACAGATAGCCGCGGTGCGCGCCGGTTCGCTATCCATTCTGCGGTGGGGGGGAGGGAAAGATATGGAAGGGTAACGAAAACGAAGAGGTGAGATGATGACAACCGTGATCCTAATCCGCCACGGCGAGACTTTGTGGAACCAAGGACGGCGCTATCAGGGGGGGCAGCTGGACAGCCCCTTAACTGAACAGGGCCTGCGGCAGGCCCGTTTGACTGCGCGCTATCTGCAGCAATTTCCGCTCGATGCGGTTTATAGCAGTGATTTGGCGCGCGCGGCGCGCACGGCCGAGATCATAGCAAAATCGCATGGACTGGCCATTGAAACGGACCCGCGCCTGCGGGAGATGTCCTTTGGCGTGTGGGAAGGATTGACCCGCCATGAAGTGGTGGAAAAGTATCCGGAAGTCTACTACACTCGCTATCATGATATTTTGACCACCCGCGTCCCCCCCGGAGGCGAACTGCCCGCGGAAGTCGCGCAGCGTTTCAGAACGTTCCTGAAAGAGCGGCTGCCCGGGCACTGCGGGAAAACAATTGCTTTGGTATCACACGGCGCCTGCCTGCGGTTAGCTCTGGCCGAATTCTTGGAAATGCCTCTGCGCAAGTCGTACTGCCTGCGCCTGAGCAACGCGGGTGTTTCCATCTTAACCTACACCGGGCGTAAAGACGGGTGCCTTTGGGAGATCAAATGCATCAATTCCACCGGCCATTTGGTTTAACATAAAATCTTCTCTGCAGGCATAAAGTTAGTTGATCCGCTGTAGAGAAGGGGGGGTGGCAGAGATGTATTTGGTCGGTGCCGTGGGCGAGCTGGTGTTGAAATATTTTTATCGCCATTTGGCCTTGTATTTAGCTCTTTTTTTGCTGTTCAGCATAGGGGGGGTGGGATTTGGTGCCCTGGCCCCGCAAAAGCTTTCGCCGCCCCAGCGGGCCGATTTGAGCGGTTTTTGTCCAATATCTATACTTCGGCTGCTCAAAACGACTCGGCGGTAATTGGCAGAAGTGAGATTTTGTACCAAAGCATATTGGACAACGTGTTGAAAACGGCGGCACTTTTATTCGTTCTGGGCCTAACCGTAATCGGCGCTCCGCTTGTGCTGGGAATAGTATTCCTGCGCGGTTTCGTCCTCGGCTTCACAGTGGGCTTCTTGATCCAAGAGACATCCCTCAACGGCTTGATTCTAGCCGCGGCGGCGGTCCTGCCCCCCCATAATGTTGTGGCTGTGCCTGCCATTATGATTGCCGCGGGGGGTGCACTAGCTTTCGCTTCCACCGCCTTTCAAACTATGTGCGGCTTATCGCAGCGCAGAATCTACGGACAGCTGCTCAGCAGCGGTTTCATCTGCATTTGCAGCTGCCTGCTGCTGACGGTCGCCGCTTTGATAGAAACATACCTGACACCGGTTCTGATTGGGTTAACGAGTGGCTTTTTGCTTTAGAAAAGGGGGGTTTTGTAGATTTTACGCGAATACCTGGCTTTCCTTCAGATCGAAAAGGGGCTTGCAGAGAACACGGTACGGGCCTATCGCAGTGATTTGCGGCAGTTCCAAACATACCTAAAAGAGCAGAGCATCTCTTGGGTTGACGTCACACAAAAAGATGTTGCCGCTTATTTAGCCGTTTTGGAAGGCCACTCGCTGGCGGCTAGGACCCGGGCGAGAAAGACGGCCGCCCTGCGCAGTTTTATCAGTACTTATTGGAAGAACAAAAAAAATTGAACAAAACCCTTGCGCTTATCTGCCCACGCCGAAGCTGCCCCAAAAGTTGCCCCCCGGATCTTAAGCGAAAACGAAGTCTTAGCGCTGCTTGAGGCGCCCACTTTGGACAAGCCCGCGGGCTATCGGGATCGGGCCATGCTGGAAGTGCTGTACGGATCGGGGGCTGCGAGTTTCTGAATTGGTGGGGGCTCAATGTGGGAGACATTGATCCGATGGGTTTTGTGCGCTGTTTGGGCAAAGGCGGCAAAGAACGAATCATTCCCTTGGGGGGGAGCCACGCACTCACGGCGGCCTTTAAGTATCTTCGCCATGCCCGGCCTAAGCTGCAGCCGAACCCGGGAGAAACAGCCCTTTTTCTGAACACGCGGGGGGGCGGGCGCTGACCAGGCAGGGGGGTTTTGGAAGATTATTAGGCACTGGGCCAAGCAGGCCGGGATCACAAGGGACATTTCCCCCCATATGCTGCGCCATTCGTTTGCCACCCATCTGCTGCGCCACGGGGGGGCGGATCTGCGCGCCGTTCAAGAGATGCTGGGCCATGTTGATCTGGCTACAACCCAGATTTATACTCATTTAGAAAAGGGACAGCTCAGGGAGGTGTACCAAAAGACCCATCCCCGGGCTCGGAAGGAGAATTGACATGAAGCGTGCGATAATAGTCGTTTTAGACAGCGTGGGCGTAGGTGAACTACCCGACGCCCACCTATACGGGGATCAGGGCAGTAATACCTTGGGTAATGTGGCCAAAGCGGTGGGCGGTTTGCATCTGCCCAATGCCCAGCGCTTAGGTTTAGGCAACATTATCCCCCCCGTTGAGGGGGTGCCGCCCACAAAAAAAACCCCCCCGCGCCGCTTGGGCAAGATGGCTGAAATGTCAGCGGGCAAAGATACCACCACCGGACATTGGGAATTGGCGGGCTTGATTTTAGAAAACGCTTTTCCCACTTATCCCCGGGGGGGTTTTCCCAAGGAGATCATTACCAAGTTTGAAGAACGGATCGAACGCGCGGCACTGGGCAACTATGCCGCCTCAGGTACCGTCATTATTGAAGAGTTAGGCGAGGAGCATCTGCGCACCGGTTTTCCCATCGTCTATACCTCCGCGGATAGCGTCTTCCAAATCGCCGCCCACGAAGAAATAGTGCCCTTAGATACACTCTACGAGTGGTGCGCGATTGCTCGCGGGATTTTGGTGGGCGAACATGCTGTGGGCCGTGTTATCGCCAGGCCCTTTCGGGGCGAACACGGCGCCTTCGTTCGCACAACCAACCGCCGCGACTTCAGCCTTGCCCCCGTGCGGCCCACTGTTTTAGATGCCCTCACTGCGGCGGGCACTCCCGTATACGGGGTAGGTAAAATTGAAGATATTTTCGCCGGCAGGGGCATTTCGGCCTCTTTTCCAAGTGAAAACAATGATCAAGGCCTTGATCAGATCCTGCGGCTCAGCAAGGAAAAACAGGAGGAGTGCCTGATATTTGCCAATCTGGTCGATTTTGACATGCTGTGGGGCCACCGCAACGATCCGGTGAATTATGCCCGTGGTTTAGAACATTTTGATCTACGCTTGGCTGAACTGTTAGCTGCACAGCAAAAGAAGATCTGCTTTTATTGTCGCTGATCACGGCTGTGATCCAACTACACCAAGCACTGATCACTCTAGGGAATACGTGCCCCCCCTGCTCGTGGCAGGCCCCCCGCAGTGCGGCCCGTCCCTTTGGGGGGGTGCGAAAGACTTTTGCCGATCTGGCAGCTACGCTTGCTGACTTTTTTTGCGGTAGACTACCGGACGGTGGGAACGAGTTTTCTTAAAGAATTGAACGAAAGCAGGTGACAACAGCCAATGCAGGCAGTTGATCTAATTCGCAAGAAACGAGACGGAAAGCGTTTGAATCGCTCAGAACTTGAATTTTTGCTGCAGGGGGGTATGTGCGCGGAGAAATCCCCGATTATCAAATGGCTGCTTGGAACATGGCGGTTTTTTTCCGGGGGGGCATGGATGCTCAGGAAATAACTGATTTAACGCTGCTCATGGCCGCCTCCGGAGACACCGTCGATCTTAGCGGGATTAAAGGCGTGAAGGTGGACAAGCACTCCACGGGCGGGGGGGTTGCCGATACAACTTCGCTGCTCGTGATCCCCTTGGTGGCCAGCTGCGGTATTCCGGTTGCTAAAATGTCCGGCCGAGGTCTGGGCCATACGGGCGGTACGGTGGATAAACTGGAGAGCATCCCGGGCTACCAAGTTGAGATTGAGCCGCAGCGCTTTGTAGAACAAGTAAATACAATCGGTGTGAGCTTAGTGGGCCAAACCGGTGAGCTGGCCCCCCGCAGATAAACTTTTGTACGCGCTGCGGGACGTTACCGCAACGGTGGAATCAATTCCCCTGATTGCCTCTTCCATAATGAGCAAGAAAATTGCCGCGGGAGCGGACGGTTTTGTCCTGGATGTAAAGATGGGAACGGGCGCTTTTATGAAATCGGAAAGCGATGCGGTCGAGTTGGCCGAGACAATGGTGCGCATCGGCACATTGGCCAAACGATCCACAACGGCCCTAATCACCGATATGAACCAACCCCCCTGGGAGCAGCTATCGGTAATGCGCTGGAGATTAAAGAAGCGATCCTCATCCTACAGGGAGATCGCTTTGACCGGCTGACAGATCTCAGCCTGGAATTGGCCGCTGAGATGCTCCTTCTGGCCGGTTTACGGATGACAAAGGCCGAGCCCGGCAAGTGTTAGAGACAAAACTGGCGAACAAAGAGGCACTGCAAAAATTCGGGGACCTCATTGCCGCGCAGGGTGGAAATGCCCGGGTTGTGGAAGATGTTTCTTTACTGCCCCCCCAGGCCCGCTTTACAGCCACGGTGGAAGCACCGCAAACGGGCTTCATACACCGCGCCGATCCACTTCTGCTCGGTGAGATCGCCATGGAATTGGGCGCGGGCAGGGCCACTAAGGAAACGGTCATCGATCTTGCGGTCGGCCTGGAAGTGGAGAAAAAAAATTGGGGGACAGCATCCAACGGGGCGCCCCCCCTTTGGTGATTATCCATGCCAATGACGAAAAACGATTGGCCGCCGCGGCGGAAAAAAATACCCGCTGCCTTCACAATCGAAGGCGGGCGGGCCGCAGTTCCCCCCCTTGTTTACCGAAGAATCAGCGCAAAAGATGTATAATGGGGGGCCCCGCGCCCATATTTATTGTAGGGGGGGAAGGGGGGGGAGGGGGGGCCCTTGCGCACCAAGTTATGGGCTATCATTATTTTGAGCATTTTCTTAAGTTTGGGTGCGGCTGCAGATGCCCTGGAATTAGGCAGCAAAGCGGCCATACTGATGGATCCCTACAGCGGGCGGGTGTTTTGGAACACAATGTTGAGGAGCAGATTCCGGTTGCTAGCATTTCCAAACTGATGACTTTGGTACTTATTCTGGAAGCGGTAGAAAGGGGGCGAATTGGAACCGGACCACATCATCACGGCCAGCCCCCCCTATGCGGCGAGCAAAAGGGGCACTAGGATCTGGCTTGAAGCCGGTGAACAGTTTACTCTGGAGGAACTCCTATTTGCGATCGCGGTCGGTTCAGCCAACGATGCGGCTGTGGCGGTTGCGGAATACATAGCGGGCAGCGAAGATAGTTTTGTGGAACTTATGAATCAGCGAGCGGCTGAATTGGGCTTAACCCAAAGCACCTTTGTGAACTGCACCGGCCTTCCGGTACAGGAGGGCAGCCCTAACTTAATGAGTGCCCGCGATGTAGGTATTTTGGCGGCCCATGCCCTGCGCGTGCCGGGCTTGATGGAATACGTATCTACGTATGAATATACCATGAGGCCCGAGACAACAAAGATTCCGGTCCTCTGGAACGCCAATAGCTTTGCGCCGCTATTACGGTGTGGATGGCCTGAAACCGGGTTCACAACGGAGGCAGGGTACTGCATCGCGGTCACCGCTCAAAGGGAGCAGCTCAGGCTGCTGGCGGTGACTTTGGGGGGGCATGAGAAGGAGGCAGACCGGGAAAGTGAAGCCAGGGCCCTTTTGGATTTCGGTTTCCGCAAATATCAAAGTGTGCTCCTTTATCCCCGGGGGGGCGCGGAAGTGGCCGCTTTGGAATGCCCCCCCAACGGCGAACCCCGCCGCGTACCGGTGGTGCTGTCCGCAGATTTTTATGTTACGGTGGAGAGAAGTAAAGAAATGGATTTGCAAACCAGGGTCAGCTTGGAGCACGATCTAAACGCGCCCCCTGGCGGAGGGTATTATTGTTGGACACATTTGCGCCTTTTTTTTGCCGAAGATCCGGTAGGAGAGGGTTTATTGACAATTGGTGAACCGGTGAGAAAAGCCGCCTTGGGCACCCTCATCGTCCGCTTGGGCAAGGCTTTGGCCCAATCCATATATTAGACGGAATTTAGCCCAAATTTTTACTATTTGTTCTTTTTCGGCAGGTAAACGCTCTTTCACCAGCGAAATGTTGATCAATTGGAAAACGGGAGGGAGAACAGTGCACTACAGCATCGAAATGAAGGGACAAGCACTCATAACCGAGCTTGCGGGCGAATTTGACCTCCATTCGGCACCCGAGTTTAAGAAAAGCATTGCGGCCGTTTACGAAAGGCACCCCCGGGGGGCCAAACACCTTATTTTCGACGTTCGCAATGTGACCTTTATCGATAGTTCCGGCTTGGGGGGGTCATCTTAGGGCGTTACAGAGAAATTAAGGGCAAGGGGGGGCAGGCTCTTTTTGTTAGGGCCACCCCTCAAATTAAGCGCATTCTCCAATTATCGGGATTTGATAAAATCTCAGAATTTGCCAATTCCACCAATGAAGTCTTGGAATGGATAAGGAGGCAGCAATAATGGAAAACACAAACTGGATCAAACTGGAATTTCCCAGTGACACCCGCAATGTGGGTTTTGCCCGCACCGCTTTGGCGCTGTTCGCTTCCCAGTTAGACTGGACCTTAGATGAACTGGAAGATATTAAGGTAGCTGTCTCCGAGGCCGTTTCCAACTGCGTGATTCACGGTTATCGCCTGCAAGAAGGCCTGATCAAAATTGAAGCCTCCCATAGGGATGACACTTTGGAGATTGTAATTGAGGATTCCGGCGCGGGCATCGCCGATGTGGAACTGGCCAAGCAGACCGGCTACACCAGCATCCCGGAGGAACGGATGGGGGGGCTGGGCTTACATTTATGCACGAATACATGGACGAAGTCCGAGTATCGTCGCAAGTGGATGCCGGTACGAAAATTAGAATGGTAAAAAAGGTCCCCCCGGCGAGAGAGCTGAAATGGCAAAGGAAATGGACAAGACAAGAGAATTAATTCGCCTTTCGCAGCAGGGCGATTTGCAGGCTCGCGCCCGCTTAGTCCACGAAACATGCCCCTGGTCAAGAGCATTGCGGGGGGGCGGTTCTTGCAGCGGGGGGGTTGGAATACGAAGATCTACTGCAATTGGTTCGATCGGGCTTTTAAAGGCTATCCGCGATTTCGATTTTCCTATGATGTACGTTTTTCAACCTATGCGGTCCCGAAATAATCGGCGAAATCAAACAGCAGCTGCGCCGCACTTCACCGCTGCGCATCGCCCGTTCTTTACGCAGGCTCGCTTCGGAAGCTATTGCAGCGAAAGACGACCTAAGCCAGCAGCTGGGCCGGACAGCCACCGTGAACGAAATAGCCGCTTATTTGAGAGTGCCTGCGGAAGAAATAGTGGCGGCCTTCGATGCCGTGCAGCCCGTCACCTCATTACAAGCCGCAATCTTACCCGCCCGGGAAGATTCACCCGAATTGGAGGACTTTATTTCCACAACGCCCGATCAGGAGCATTTTATGCTGAAACAGGCTTTGGATAATTTAGATCCTTAGAGAAAAAAAATCATCCTGCTGCGTTATTTGCTGAGAAAGCCAGACTGAGGTAGCGGAGGAGTTGGGGACTTCTCAGGCACAGATTTCCCGGCTCGAAGCGCGCATCGTACGCCAATTACGTCACGAACTTTAGAAAGGTTGATTACAGTGATTGCCGACTTACACGTGCATACCAACGAATCGGATGGCACCTGGACACCCAAACAGCTTGTTGTGGAAGCAGCTCGGCGTTCATTGGCGGCCATTGCCATTACCGACCATGATACGACGGCGGGAATTGAAGAAGCCCGCCGCAATGCCCCCGGATACGCTGCGAATTATTCCCGGAGTTGAGCTGAGCTGCAGCACACCCCAGGCGGCGGAGATCCACATTCTGGGCCTGTGGATCAACGAACAGACACCCTCGCTCCAAGAGCAGCTGGAGCTGATGCGGCAATCGCGGCTGGCCAGAATGGAAAATCCTGGAGCGTTTACACGATCTGGGTATCCCCATGTCACCCGGGGGGGAGGTCACCAAGTTTGCCGATAAAGGTGTGCTCAGCCGCAGCCACATTGCGGCCGCTTTAGTGGCGCGCGGGGGGCAGTGGCTACAAAAAAAAGAGGCCTTCGCCCGCTACCTCGATGCCGGTGCGCCCGCGTATGCACCCCCCCGTTATAAATTGGAACCGGAGGCAGCGGTGGAACTGATCACAACCGCCGGGGGGGTCCCCGTATTGGCCCATCCCGGCCTATTAGAAGACTTGATTGTTCTACCACGCCTGGTGGCCGCGGGCCTGGCCGGTTTAGAAGTAGTGCATCCCAGCCACGATGCGGCCCAAACTAGGTTTTTCCTTGGGCTGGCCCACGACCTGGAGCTGCTGCCCTGCGGCGGCTCGGACTGCCACGGGCCCGGCGGGAAAGAACGGGTTTTTTTTGGGCGAATACACCATCCTTGGGAGTGGGTTAAAGCCCTGGCACCCGAGCATTGGTGATTATTTCCGGCAGGGCATTCGCTTGCGGCCTAGAAATAATCAACAGAATCTCCTGGAACGGATCAGAAGTCGCAGCTAATTTGCATCCTAAGGGAGTTGGGGGGGAAATGTCACAGGTCGCGGAAGACAGCATCGCTCTTAAACTGCTCAACCCGAGCGATGCCGTGTTTTGTATCAGATCACGAAACATGGGGGGGAACCTATCGGAGAAATTGCCCTGGACCAAATCGCCTGGCGGAGCGGTGAAGCAGAATTAAAAATTTCCATCGACGACGCAAGACTGCACAACCACGGTTATGGTACACAGGCAATTCTCTCTCTGCTTGAACAAGCCTTTGGCAAAATGAACCTCAAGCGCATCTACCTGCGGGTCCACGCTCGCAACGCGATCGCTTTGCGGTGCTATGAAAGGCGGGTTTTAAAAAAAGAGGGCCGCCTGCAGCGGCGCACCGAACAAAGCGTTCGTGAAGTGATCTATCTGATGGGCATCACTAGGCAAGATTTTCTCGCCCAAGGCCATCACAAACCTGAAGCCGTTTAGAACCGCATCTTTGCGGTTCTTTTCTTTTTATCCCCCAAAAGTTGGCCTGTCCCTCGAATCTTATAATCAGAGCCAACCCCCCCGGCAAGGATTTTTGGGGTTAATGTCGAAATGAATATGGTGTCTTTTCTCAGCTAAAGCAAATGGAGGGGGTAGCGTATGCTCAAAATTTTCAAACTCGGCGGACCGGTCATGATTCCTTTACTGCTTTGTTCGGTTTTTGCAGTGGCAATTGGAATCGAAAGGCTGTGGTACCTACTGCGAGGCAGGTTGATACTAGCGATTTAATTGAGGACATCAGGCTTTCACTCGGCCAGGGCAAGGTGCTGGAAGCAATGCAGATTGCCAAGAAAACGAAAGGGCCGGTTGCGACTGTGCTCGCCGCGGGAATAGCCCACTATGACCAGGACCGCGAAAATATCCAAAACCACATGCAAACCGTGGGCGATGAGGAAATATTTAAAATGGAAAGGCGCATAAGCGCCCTAGAGGTAATCGCCATGATCTCGCCCCTCTTGGGCATTTTAGGTACCGTAACCGGCATCATCAAAAGCTTTAATGTCATGGCCGCTCTGGAAGGCGTGGCCCAAGCCGCCGTTTTAAGCGCGGGCATCGCTGAAGCCTTGATTACGACAGCCGCGGGTTTGATTATCGCTATTCCCACTGTGGCCCTAACGGCCTACCTGAATGGCATCATAAATTCGCAGGTAGCGGATTTGAATAAAAGGTCCACCGAAATCCTAAACATTCTCACTTCAAGGGGTGAGTTTTGATGAATTTCCGCCGGACCAAAAAAAATTCAACCGCGGCCCAGACATTGTTTCCATGATTGACATTGTCTTTTTTTTCTCTTGGTCTTTTTCATGATTTTTACCACCATCAAGACCACTCCGCTCGGCGTAGACGTTGAACTTCCCAAGGCTGTTACCGGAACACCCCCCCAAAGCAGCACCAGCTTTGAGGTGTTGGTGGATAAATCGGGGGGCTTTTTATGTGTCCGGCAAAATCGTGAGCGGCAAAGAATTGGAAGCTAAAGTGGTGGAACGCCTCAAAGTCAACCCCCCCGATTTGTTTGTGATCGTTAAAGCGGACAAACAAGTACGTTACGAACACGTTGTGGCCGCTTTGGATCATATCCGCGGTGTGGGCGGTTATCGATTGGGGGCTGGCGGTGGAGAGAGATTCTTAGACGGGAGGAGAGAGACCTGTGTATAATCCTTACGGCAGTGGGCCCGGTTTAAACCGTTTCTTACTGGTGTCGGTGGTTTTGCATGCCCTGCTTTTTGTGGCACTGCCCAACTTAGACAGCATGTTCGAACCGGAAGTGCCCAGTATGGCCGGTGGTGGCGTTGTCCAGATCATGCACATAGAAAGCTCGGCAGTTGCTCGTCTATCTCCTGTAGTTGATCCCGCCTCGCAATCCACCACCC